>Ga0315296_10000855_pt1 | contig 27338 bp, 25 predicted proteins | sample YL17G14_18_MG_FD_203921 | JGI IMG/M metagenome (GOLD analysis project Ga0315296, IMG submission 203921) | Sediment microbial communities from Yellowstone Lake, YNP, Wyoming, USA - YL17G14_18 | ecosystem: Environmental > Aquatic > Freshwater > Lake > Sediment | place: USA: Wyoming | collected... | reverse complement strand
ATCACAGCCACCATTTTTCTATTTCTCGTCTTTGTTTAAGCGATTTTCGGGGAGGTCACCGAAAGTATTCGACCTCAATTCATCCACCGTTTGAAAACGGTGGTCTTCTTGAGGTGGTTTTATAAATTCATTACAATCGGCATACTCTGCTTACAGAACCCGAGAAGGATCCTTAAGAGAATTGAAAAGGGCATAAAATAGGGGGTAGATTTATGGCGAAAAATGTAAAAAAGAAAAAGTCATGCAAGTGTTCCTAAGGCGTTAGGCGCTTTACCAGCAGTCTGAAGCTGTCTCCGTCTATATTCCAATCCTTTAGGTACCCCTCTCCTGCAACTTCTTCAGTGCGGCGGATGCGAAGGTTCTTAACCCGGACCTCACGCGAGATATATTTTTGTTGAGCGGCTAGAAGCCTTAAGTTCTCATCAGTTCTAACGCCAACATCGATATCGACGCGCTCCTCCATCCCCAAGTCCATCTCCTTGCGCATCGTTTGCAATCTTCTGACAATCTCGCGCGCCAGGCACTCAGCTTTAAGTTCTGGAGTGATCTTTGTGTCGATAGCTATTTTGCCAAATTCGGTCTGTATCGGGGCGAAGCCTTCTGATATCCCCTTATCAAAATCTTCATCCGGCCCGATCAATACTAGTTCCTTGCAGTTCAGCTGCGCCCGGAGAAGTTGCTCCAAAGGTTTTAGGTAGGTCCTTAACTCGCGTGAAGTTTGAACTACTGCTTTGCGCACCGGCCACCTAAGCTTGAGTTTCGCCTGTTGTCTCGCAGCGGCTCCGGCTTCCACGAAACCACGGACAACGCTCATTCCCTGCTCCAAGGCGATATCAATAGCTCTTTCGTCCACTGAAGGCCAAGGCAGCATGTGCACGCTCTCCGGAGCTTTGGGAGAGACTGACTTGACTAGCTCTCGGTAAATCACCTCGCTCACATGGGGCATGAACGGGGCTAATAACCTAACCAAAATATGCACCGCTTGGTAAAGTACCACGTAGGCAGCCAACTTTCGTGGGTCATTCTTTTCGATCCAAACTCTCTCTCGCACTAAACGAACATACCAGCGGCTGAGGTCCTCCAGCACAAAGTTCGCGATAGCCCGAGAGGCGCGGTGAAGGTCGAGTTCCTCAAGTGATTTTGTAACTTCTCTTGCTGTGCTGTTTGTTCGTGAAATCATCCAAAGGTCTTCAGGCAGTAAATTGGCACGAACCAAATCCAAATTGATTTTATTTGGGTCGAAATCATCGAGGGACATGTACGTGGTGGCGAACACATGCACGTTCCACAGGACATTCAGCATCTTGTTAACGATTTCTACAGCGTCCCAGTTGAACTTGAGATCCTCCCAGGGGGGATTTGCCGAAAACATGTAAAGGCGCAGTGCATCTGCTCCATACTTATCGATGACTTCTTGGGGTTCAATCACGTTTCCGAGGGACTTCGACATCTTTCGTCCGTGTTCATCGAGAACAAAACCATGCATCAGCACTCGCTTGTACGGAACTTCGTTGAATGCGATGACTGAGACCACCTGTTGGCTATAGAACCATTTTGTCACCTGGTCCTCACCCTCGGTTATGAACTCGCTCGGCCAGAGTTGCTTAAATAATTCGCTTCGTTTTGGGTAACCAAGGCTGGCCCAAGATGCTATGCCTGAGTCAAACCAGACATCCAGCACGTCTGGCACACGTTTGGATTCTCCGCCACATTTCGCGCATCTAAGTGTAACATGATCGACATTGGGGCGATGTAGATCTATGTCGCCAATTGGTTCTGATGATAAGTTTCTCAACTCATCTAAGTCGCCGACCACCGTCATATTTTTACATTTTTCGCATATCCAGATGGGGAGCGGGATTCCCCAATAGCGCTGACGTGAAATACACCAATTTCCCACGGACTCCACGCCGTTCACGTAGCGAGTTGCGACCCAGTCCGGTACCCATTGAACCCGCTCGGCATTCTTTTCTAATATGCCCGACTTCACCTCCTCCACTTCAAGAAACCATTGGTCGGTCGCTCTGAAGAGGAGAGGCGTCTGACAGCGCCAACAGTGAGGATACGAGTGCACGATGACGTCGCTCTTCATCAGCGTGCCTTTACGTTGCAGGTCATCCAAAATAACGGGATCGGCCTCCTTCACGAACGTGCCAGAATATTTCCCAGCCTCCTCGGTGAACTTCCCATCAGGACCAACCGGGCTGAATACCGGCAGTCCGTAACGCGCGCCCACGACGAAGTCTTCCTCGCCATGTCCCGGGGCAGTGTGAACGCATCCGGTGCCCTCCTCTAGTGTGACGTACTCGCCGCAGATGACGCGATGATGATTCACATATTCGCGCTGTTTTGGAACTTCATCAAGGAGCGGGTGTTCGTACTGGAGCCCCTCGAGCAATTTTCCCTTTACCGAATCCAGCACGCGATAGTCGCTGACCCCAAGTTCACCCATGACTTTTTCGACAAGGGATTTAGCCAAGATGTAGATGTCATTACCTACCGAGACCCTGGCGTATTCGTGCTCGGGATGCACACAAACTGCGACGTCTGCGGGCAGGGTCCAAGGTGTTGTCGTCCATATCAAGAGATACTCGTTTAAACGATCTCGAAGCTTGAAACGAGCGAAAAGTGATGGGCCTTTAATATCGTAGTACTCGCCCCGGACCTCGTGTTCTGCCAAAGCCGTCTCGCAACGAGGGCACCAGTGGATCACACGCATGTTTTTTCGAAGCAGCCCGCGCTCGTAGGCCCGTTTGAGTGTCCACCACGCGGACTCGATGTAATCATTTTTGAAAGTGACGTAGGGGTTATCCCAGTCCATCCATATGCCCAGCTGCTTGAACTGCTCGGTCATCAGCGCTACGTGTTCGAGGGACCACTGTTTGCAGCTTTGAATGAAGTTCTCGACCCCTATTTTTTGTTCGATGTCCTTTTTCGTTTGAACACCAAGCTTCTCCTCGACCTTCACCTCGATCGGCAGTCCATGGCAGTCCCACCCTGGCTGGCGGGTGACGTTGAATCCGCGCATGCTCTTGTACCGGAGGATGGCGTCCTTGATTATCTTGTTCCAGGCTGTTCCCAAGTGGATGGCACCGCTGGCGTACGGGGGACCGTCAAGGAAGTACCACGGGGCAGCGCCCGCGCGCATCTGCTTCACCTTCTCGTAGGTGCCGCTGGCCCGCCACCATTCTTGGATTTCGCGCTCACTTTTTTTCGCGTCGTAGGCTTTTGCAGCTGGCTGGATCATCGGACGAACCCGAACCTAATTTGAGTCCATGCCTAAAAATCTCGCGGGGGAAAGTTTTATTAATCACAGGACAATTCTCGATTGGTTTTTGGTGATAAATCTGTTCAGATGGACCGAGTACAAGCCGCACAGGAGGGGTGCGCAGACTGTCTTGAGCCCCCTTGAATCGGAAGTGATAGAAATAATGTGGAGGGAGAAACGCGCAACCGCACGCACCGTTTATACTCGCCTGAAGAGCAAGCACAGCATCAACCGCTCGACCGTCAATGTTATCATGGGTTCGCTTCGTAAGCGTGGTCTATTGACATCAAGCGTTAGCAAGGGGCGGGGCGGCCTGAAGTACATCTACAAAGTCAAAGTTCGTCGAGGTAAGTTTGAGCAGGAAGTGGTTGGTAAGGTGCTCGATAGCCTGCTCGACTCTTTTGGAAAGACATCTAAGAAACTGATGCGGGAGAAGCTGGAGCGTAAATGAATGGTTGAGGCCGAAGAAATCTGGGTCGAGAAGTACCGGCCCCAAAAGCTCAGCGAGATCGTCGGACAGCAGGAGATCGTGAGCAGACTTCAGACCTTCGTAGATAAAAAAATCCTGCAGCACCTCTTGTTAGCTGGTCCGGCAGGCACCGGAAAAACGACAGCGGCACTCTGCATTGCGCGCGAGCTGTTTGGCGATGTGTGGCGCCAGAACTTGCTCGAGCTCAACGCCAGTGATGAGAGGGGCATAGACACAATTCGGACAAAGGTTAAAGACTATGCACGCACGCGCCCGATAGGAGACGTGCCGTATAAGATAATCCTGCTCGATGAAAGCGACGCGTTGACGGCAGACGCCCAGCACGCGTTGCGCCGGACGATGGAGATGTTCACTCATAGCACGCGATTTATTTTGGATTGCAACTTTAGTAGTCGTATCATCGAACCGATTCAGTCCCGCTGCGCGATCTTCAGGTTCAGGCGTCTGACGGACAAGGAAATAGAGCAGATGTTCAAACGGATAGCACGCGGGGAGAAACTCACCCTGACGCCAGAGGCCATCAAAGCGATAATATACGTGAGCGAGGGCGACATGCGGAAGGCCATCAATGTGCTTCAATCAGCCGCAGCCGTGAAGAAAAAGGTGGACGAAAAATCGATCTATGATGTGAGCGCAATCGCGAAGCCCGAGGAAGTCAGGCAGATGCTGGAGCTTGCATTGGCCGGGAAATTCGACGAAGCTCGAAACAAACTTCATGAGTTGCTAATTGATATGGGACTGGCAGGCGAAGATGTGTTAGAGCAAGTTCATCGAGAAATTTTTAATCTTAAACTGCCCGAACATACAAAAATCGAGCTTGTGGACAAGCTCGGGGAATTTTCTTTCAGGCTCACGCAGGGGGCAAACGAGCGGATACAGCTTGAGGCCATGCTGGCGCACTTCGCTCTGGCTGGAGCAAAATCCAAGCTCGACTGAGGGATCAGACCTTACCTTTCATCTTCAATAGTGCTCTCAGAAACATCCTAACCTCATTCACATTTCTGAGAAAGAACTTCGCATGAGATTTCTTCGGCTTTTCTGAGACCAGTATGGTTATACCTCTTTTTTTCAACGCTAGGAAAGCATCCTCGTCGGTTCGATCGTCACCAATATAAACTGGCACGAGTTTGCCCTCAGGGTCCACTACGTTCATTATCCAGAGTACCGCCTTCCCCTTGTCCCAATCAATGTTCGGCATTATTTCGAAAACTTTCTTTCCATGGGCTACCTTGACCGCTCCTGAGTCGATGTAGGGTTTAGCTGTTCTTTCAAGAATTTTTCTCATATTTTTGATTTTTCCCTGCTCTACCAGCCGATAATGAACGCTCGCCGTCAATTCCTTGTTTTCTATGATAACACCTTTCATGTTCCCCAACTCTCCTGACAACTCCCCGCAAAGCTTTGTTATCAGCGGCCGCGCACGTTTAGCTTGAGGTTTCACAAGCTGTATCCCGGTCCCACTGATTTCAAACCCGTGATTTCCTGAGTAGTATAGCTCCCTCAATCCGACCAGTCTCTTGATGTCTGCCAAAGGCCTGCCGCTTATCACGCCGACCTTATACCTACGTGCCAAGGCTCTCAACAATCTCCTCGTGTCTCGTGAGAGAGTTGCAAGCTCCGGTCTCCTCGCGACAGGAGCAAGAGTACCATCGAAATCTAAGAGTAACAAAACCCTTGGGCTAATGCTCTTGTTCCAGCTATTCAACAGGATAAAAACGTGTTTCATTTGAGACCATCCATAAAACGTATGTGTCGCTTTTCAAATTGTTTTCTGACATAAAGGTTTTATAGAATTGGCATGAGTTCGTCAAGGAACTGCACAAGCGATACAAGAAAGAGGGGATTGTGATACCGTACCCGATACGGACAATTTATGCTCGAAAGTCTTAGCGCTCCATTATTTTCTACGCCTCATTTTGTCCTCTATCTCGGAAATTTTTTGATTCAGTTCTTCGGTTATCTCGTTCCTCTTGGATGGGTCTTTTATCATTATGGTCAGGACGAGCTCCGCGGATCTCTTGTTCCTCCGCTTGACGGTCATTATCGGCGGGAAGCGCTTGTCTAAATACCTTCTCATTCTATTGCAACTTTTTAGTACCTCGCTTTCGAATTTTGGCAGATCAACAACGCTGCTGAGCGTTATCGGGATCACGATCTCTTCCCAAGCGTACTGGGTCTTGTTGATCACCTTCTCTCTAAGAAAGAGCGAATTTGGGACTGAAACCAGCTTGCTATCCCTCGTCAAGAGAACCGTCGTTATTGGGTTAATTTCTATGACCTTGCCCGAGGTGTTCCCCACCTGAACAACATCCCCGAGTTTGAAGGGCACGTAAACATCAGAAAAATACTTGGCACCGATATTCTCCAAAGAGTCTCTGATTGCTATCACCACTATAACCCCAAACAAACCTATCAGCAGGAGAAGGAAATCCGCCCTTAAACCGAGCTGTTGGATCGCAAAAAGTAGACCTATCACCCATATTGTGATAGAAACTATTTTCTGAAACTCCGCCCTGACCCTCGGAGCCCAGGTCCTAAACATGCCTCCTACGATGAGGCTGAAGATCTTTGCGACTACGGCTACCGCGGCCATCGTAACTGCGAAGAGCGCGATTTGGTAGAGAAGCTCATACGGAGTCATCTTCCGCACCTGCCGTTAATCATCCCGGACCCCCAACCAAGTTCAACATCATTTCTGTCTCCGATTTCACGCCTCGTTCGAGATAACATTGCCCAGACACCTTAAATCCGTTTTCGCCCATAACTGATGCTAAATTTTGATTCGACAGCATGATGGAGAGTTTATCGGCCAAATCATTTGGATCACGGGGATCGAACAGAAACCCATTTTCTCCGTGTTTTACGAGTTCGGCTACACCTGCCATGGAACTTACTATCGCCGGTTTCTTGTAAAACCAGCTTTCTATGACGACCAGACCAAATCCCTCGAGGATCGACGGCAAGACCGTCAGTTCGCACCTTTCGTACGCTACCTGCAGTTCTTTGTGAGTCAAGTGGCCTGTGAAGACCATGCGATCTTCCATTTTGAGGGTCCTAACCAACTCACGCAATCGGCCCAGCCACCTCTCGGCTTTCGACAGGCCGATTCCCTGTTTAGAACTAGAAAAACTTCCGTTCCCTGCTACGACCAGTTTCGCGTCTGGGAAATCCCTTGCCACGCGAGCGAATCCCTTTATCGCTCCATCTTGTCCTTTTATCGGATCCAACCTCGCTACCACGAGCACAACCCTGTCCCCTTCCGATATCCCGAACTTGTGGTTGAACTCTTCGACCTCGCTACGGCTCGGTTTCTTGTAAATGTCCTGATTTATGTAAGGATAGATGTGATGGGCTTTTCCCTTATACCCAAACCTTCTGAGCGACTCCAAGTACTTTCCACAGCTCACGACCACAACGTCATATGCGTTAAAATAGGAAGACAGTGATTGTTTCCACATCTCCGGGACCAACGATTCATCAAATGGTATGTGCCACCTGAAAATCTTCGGCTTTAATGTGTGCAACATGTGCGCCATCGGTAGTTGCTGAAAATCGTGGACGTAAAATAAGTCGAAATCATTTTCTTTGTCCAGCTGCATGGCCAGCTCGCTGCATAACCTGTTGTAATAGGTGAAATCGACGAACTCATCACGCCAGAGAAGCGAATCTACGGGTTCCTTCTGGATGCCATGCAATGCTTTCCAGATGCTCTCCTTTGTGTACCCGTATCCCCCCATCCGCTCCGTTTCAAGCTTTATGTGGTGCAGGGTTATGCCCGACGCTGTGATCTTCTCTGGCCCGATTGGATTCAGCGAGATCCAATGGGGGCTCTCCGAAATGCCTTCTCTGACCATATGTTTCACCAGGGGAAAGACCATTCTAGTCACACCGCCAGCTGTGAACTCGTAGTCCTCCCCCTCCAACATTTGCGAGAGATCGAGCAGTTGATTGGGCCCGCTGTATTTTCGAACGATTTCCTCGTGACTCTGACTAAACCTTACCAAAGGTGTTTGAGAGCTAACACATAGACCGAGTCCTTTCATAGTTGAACTATTGTCTGGCATTCACAAAAAACTAGCTGTTTTGGGCTGGCTTTCAAGACCTCTCTTCAACTTTCTCCGCCTTACCAGTCGCACGTTTCTTTCCCCAATCCGCCTTGCTTAGACATTTTGGGTCTATGCACATCCTGTATGGCCTCATCCCTGCGCGATTGACTTGAATCATCAGGGCCCCGCATTGCTCGCATGTCCTGCCGAGCGAGACGATCATCCCGGCCTGAGGCAGAGGAAATGTGTTGGCGCACTTTGGTCTAGCTGGTTCAAAATCCTAAATTTCAGATGTCAGCCTGTTTAGAAACTCTTTCACGTTCTATACTAATTCATAAGGTGGAGCTTTTGTATTTGCCTTTCGATTTTTTGATGAGATAACACCTACACCAATGATCGCGAGCAAAGGTGTCAATGCCACATGTATTAGAAAACCGATGCCTCCTCCAATGATAAAGATTGCCCCTAGTTTGGTGTGCTGGTTCATTTTCATCGATGTTGGTTTCAAATCTCTACCACTTTCAAGTGCACATTCTCTACATACTTTTTTTCTAAATCCCAAATTATATGCACATTTTCTACAAAGAGTCTTCCCACACATTTTACACTCAAAACTATGGGAGTCAAGAATACTTTTGTCGTGAACAATTGCACCACACGAGTTACAAAGTATTCCATTACCTCTGATATACCCACCACATATAGCACAACTGAACATTTTTGTGTAACAGAGCAAATTTTCTGGATTTTCAACCGCAATCATGTCATATTTTTCTTTCAATGCTTGTAAGTTGACCTGTTGAAATGGGATATACACTTGTTTAATGTCCGAAACGAAAATATCTCTTTCTCTCGGTACGCACAACTTTGTGTACTTTCTATTATTTTGACCCCAATAACTCACTGCTTTTGTATGAACGTTAGTGATGTATTCCTTAGACAGTTTTTTTAAAGTATTTGCATCTATGTGAAAACTCTCTTTTTTTAGAATTGAGTCCCTGTAGTCGGATTTATTATAACTTAATAAATTCGCTGATCTCAGATGTTTAGCAATCTCTTCTTTTAGCATTTTGCCGTCTATTCCATCGATTGCGATGGTGCCATCTTTCACTTTTTCATTATGTATAACGCCAACAGACGTTTCAAAAGTCGCATCTAGCTCATACTGGACAATATAAGATGCATGCATTGTAATTTCCCTGCTTTTAACCCCAAGCAGTCCAAAAGTTTCTTTAGGGTGACTTTTAAACCTAGGGGCAATAAACCGATTTAATCTTGTTTGCAATTTATCAATAGGTGAAACAGGGTAGGTGTATACGAGGTATTTTTTTCCTTCGAATGACAAATCCACGCCAGCTCGTGATGCTAAATCTACCAAAATATTTCTATCGATTAACTGAATTGGTGGTGTTAGAGTTTTAGCATGTTCTATAGCTTGTATCGAAAATTTCCCCGTAGTTATTAAAATACCCTTTATTGCTTTTGATGAGATGGCCGCCGAATGTAGTTTTTGTACCACCGGCCTCCCCATGCTTCCGTGAGGGTGATGTTTGCATTCTACAACGACTAATCCTTTATCTGTGTGAATCAAAAGGTCTCTTCCCATATCGCCGGTGTCTTGAACATCCTCAACACGCCCATAATGAAGTTTTTCAAAAATTCTAGCACAAAGCTTTTCAAATTCAGAGCCATCCAGAGTTTCTAATGTTACAGATTCTCTTGTGTCTGTTTTTTCGTTAATTTTTCTTGTCATTACTATCCCATCATCACTAAAAGATTTACTCTGAACCTTTAAAATGTTTTTAGAAAAAGATTTAATCCAATGAGGTTGTTTATTGTGTTTCACTATTTTCCTTTTTCCTATTCCATTTCTCCTTGCTCGGACACGTGGGGTCCAGGCACATCTTGTAAGGTCTCCTGCCCACACGACTGACCTGAATCATGGGAGCCCCGCATTCCGCGCAGATCTTGTTGAGCGGGATTATTGTCCCGGCCTGAGGCAGAGGAAATGTGTTGGCGCACTTGGGATAGTTCGAGCACCCCGCGAAGCGCTTGTGGGTCGTACGTGAAACTATCACTCTCAGGTCTCCACCACATTTGGAGCATTTACCCAAGATTCGCTGCTTCATGCGGGTTGTTCGATAGGCTTCGGCCAGCTGTTTTCCTATGTCAAGCTGGTGCTGTCTAAACTTGCTGAGTATTTTGTCGAGTTCGGCGCGCGCCTTGGCGATGACCTCCTCTTTGTTGCGCTTGCCTTCTTGGACCGCATCCATCTCGCGCTCGAATTCCGCAGTCAGCTCTTCGCTGGTGATCTCTGGGCAATATTTTAGGAGAGAGTCGATTACTTCGATGCCGAGATCGGTGACGGTGATCTGACTTCCAAAAATGTATCCTCGTTCGTATATGGTTTGTAGGATAGAGGCACGAGTAGATTTAGTGCCAAGATTTCTATCCTCCATCTCCTTGACGATCGATGCCGGGTTGTATCTTGGCGGGGGCTGGGTCTCCTTCTCCTCAAATTTAATCTTTTTGACCTCCAGCTCCTGCCCCTCCTCCAACTGTGGCAGGATGATTTCCTCCGTCGCGCCGTATGGGCCATAGTACTCCAACCATCCTTCCTCGAGCACTCTCCGCCCATGAATGTAGAAGGGCTGGCCGTCGACATCGAGCTCGATCTTTGCACTCTCGACAAGCGCCGGTTTTCCGAAAACAGAGAAGAAGCGCCGCACGATCAAGTCATAGAGCCTCTGCGGAGGTCCAGTCAAATTCTCGGGCTTTTCCCCCGTAGGAAAGATTGCCGGGTGTGCAGGGTCTGTCTTATTCCCCTCGTTTGGTATGAGTTCAGGCTTACTGAGCAAATCATCGGAGAACTTCTTGCACTGCTTTGAAACGCTGCCGAGTTGTTCGATGATTTTGGCGTAGCCTATCGTTGGGGGTAACTTCTGGCTGCTTGTCCTCGGATAGCTGACGAGCGCCGCTTGGTACAACGCCTGCGCAATCTGCTGTGTCCGCATGGGGGTATAACCAAAACAGCGATACGCTTCCGATTGTAAGCTACCGAGGTCGAATGGTACAGGAGGCGGGCGCTGGTACTGGCGAGTCTGGATAGCTGAAACTTTGGCAGGTTTTCCCTCGCATGCGGCAAGTGCTCGCTCGGCTTCAGCCTTGTCGAGGAAGCGAGGGGTCGCGTGCTCGGCAACGACCTCCGTCCCATCAATTTCCAAAAGCAGGCTCAGGACCCAGAATGGCTCGGGCTTGAACGCCTTTATCTCGCGCTCGCGCTCAACCAAGATTTTCAGCGTGGGGGTTTGAACGCGCCCAGCAGAAAGCTTAGCGAAACGTTGTTCCGCCTCTTTCACAGCTGTGCTCATCGCTAACGAGACATTCATGCCCCAATACCAGTCGAGCACATGGCGGGCGATCCCGGCGTTGATGAGTTCAAAATCAAGCCTTGGCATCAGTTGCTCGTAAGCCCTGCGTAGGTCTTCGGCGGTAAGGGTTGAGAACTTCATTCGCTTGGCATGCTTCATCGCTTCCTCACCGCAAAGATATCTCAATACGTTCGCTGCGATGACGCTGCCTTCAATATCGTAATCGCAGGCGCTGACGTAGTCTGTTGCATCCTTAGCCAATTCTTTGATTGCCTCGACGAAAACTTGGGTCCGCTTGGCCTCCCGGTCGGCCACATACGCTGGCACCCAATCGATATCGTAAATAGGGTAATCACGCATCGGTTTGAGATTTTTTAGAGTGAAGAGATGCCCGAGCGCGGGGACGACTACCATTTGCTTGCCATCGCGTTCGAACTCATAGTAGGGTACGCTGTTTAGTTCTCTCTCCTTCGGCTTCTTCTCCGCGAGGGCTGTGGCTATCTTTACAGCAGCAGTCGGCTTCTCACAAACTATGAGCGTTTTTGTCATTCTACTCCTTACCTGTTTCAGACTTCGTTTTAATAGAAGTTGACGGCATTTGGAGGTGTTGTTATGGATATGTAGACTTTTAGCCTTATTCCACCAATATTAAATTGCAATGAAGGGACAGACCCGCGGGAATCGAGAGCTGGCGTGATCAATGAGCGTCAGTGCATCATCGCGGGAACACTCGAGCAGGCCCACTGAAAAAGCACGCCAAAATTGGGTCCTTCGGGGAGTAACTGGCGGGATCGTCTAAGGCGATGACCATGAAGCCAACCCTGGCGTGGAACAGGTGGGCACGGCCCCCGAAACAGTCCCTGCCACGAGGGTTACCCGGTTGAGGACGTCGAAAAGACATTCTGTGAACCTGGGTGTTAGTGAGACAGGGAACATCGGGGGCCACTCGAATTTCCATGCAGCCACGAGGTCGGGTTTTGATTAGATTGAAATAGTTATTATGACAATTTTCAAGAGGGTATTCCGATGGTGAGTATCGCACAGATCAGAAAGAGGGATGGCAGGGTCGTCGAATTTAATCCCGAGAAGATAACCAACGCCATCCTAAAGGCATTCGCAGCGACCAAGACGAAGGATGGCGAAGTCGCGAAGAAACTCAGCGAGGAAGTCGTAGAAATTGTAGCGAGGAAATTTGAGGGTAGGATCCCCAGCGTCGAAAACGTTCAGGATGTGGTTGAGGAAATACTGATAAAAAATGGTTACACTGAGGTGGCTAAATCCTACATTCTTTACCGGCAGCGTCGGGCGGAGGCGCGCGCAGCCAAGGCACTGTTCGGCGTTACCTACGACCTGAAGCTCACGGTCAACGCGATAAGGGTGCTGCAGCGCAGATACTTGCTCCGCAACGAACAGGGCAGTATCATCGAAACTCCGTCCCAGATGTTTCGGCGAGTGGCTAAGGCAGTGGCGGGGGCAGACAAACTCCATGAAAAGAGTGCGGACATCGCCAAGACAGAAGAGGAGTTCTATCAGATAATGGCCAGTCTTGAGTTCCTTCCGAATACTCCCACACTTATGAATGCTGGAACACCAATGGGCCAGCTCTCCGCATGCTTCGTGCTCCCGGTTGAGGACTCGATTGTCGGGATATTCGACGCTCTGAAGGCGATGGCGCTGATCCATCAGTCCGGAGGGGGCACCGGCTTCTCTTTCTCCAGACTCAGACCAGCGGGTGACATGGTCAAATCCACCAAGGGTGTAGCGAGCGGCCCGGTCTCCTTCATGCAGATTTTCGATGTCTCTACCGATGTGATAAAACAGGGGGGGAAGAGACGCGGAGCGAACATGGGCATACTGCGGGTCGACCATCCCGATATCCTCCAGTTCATAACGGCAAAGGCGAAGGAGGGTGCTCTGGTAAATTTCAACATCTCAGTTGGTGTGACTGATGCTTTTATGGAAGCAGTAGAAAATGACCAAGAATACGAGTTGATAAACCCGCGCACGGGAAAACCTGAGCGGAAGCTGCGGGCAAGAGAAGTTTTTGACCTCATCGTGAACATGGCGTGGCGGACAGGTGATCCCGGTTTGGTCTTCCTTGACGAGATTAACAGGCACAACCCGACACCAGAGCTCGGACGGATCGATGGCACAAACCCCTGTGGCGAAGTTCCTCTTTTACCATACGAATCCTGTAACTTGGGCTCCATTAACTTGGCGAAGATGATAAAGGACGAGGAGATAGACTGGGAGAAACTCTACGAAACTGTGAGGGCCGCGATTCACTTTTTGGACAACGTAATCGACATGAACAAGTATCCCATTCCAGAGATTGAAAAATCGACCAAGATGACGAGAAAAATAGGACTGGGCGTGATGGGTTTTGCGGAAATGTTGCTGGAATTGGGGATTCCCTACAACTCAGAGGAGGCGCTGGCAAAGGCCGAGGAAGTGATGAAATTCATCTTGGAGGAGGGACGGAAGATGTCAGCCGAGCTTGCGGAGAAGCGTGGATCCTTCCCAGCTTTCAAGGGCAGCATTTGGGAAAAACGCGGTCACAAAAAAATGCGTAACGCGACAGTGACCACGATCGCGCCAACAGGAACCATAAGCATCATCGCGGGAACAACGAGTGGCATCGAGCCCCTGTTCGCCATAGCTTATATCCGAAACGTCATGGGTGGAGTTCAGCTGCTTGAGGTGAACCCGACTTTCGAGCGAGTCGCCGAAGAGCGTGGATTCTACAAACGTGAACTTTTGACAAAACTCTCCAGAGCGGGGTCAATCAGTAAAATTGATGAGATACCGGGGGACGTTCGCAGGGTGTTTGTCACAGCCTTCGACGTGGCACCAGAGTGGCACGTTCGGATGCAGGCCGCTTTCCAGAAGTATGTCGACAATGCCGTTTCGAAAACAGTAAATCTCCCCCACCACGCGACCCCAGATGATGTCAGAAAAGTGTACCTGCTGGCCCACAAGCTGGGGTGCAAGGGAATAACGGTCTACCGCTACGGTAGCAAGGTGGAACAGGTGCTTCAGATTGCGCCACCTTCCGCGATCACCTCACCAGAAGAGAAATATGTGCAGGCGGGTCCAGAGTATTCCGGAGGCCGTCCTCATGGTGAAGAGATCTTCTGAGCCGCTAGGGGAAACCAAAAAAGGGCGGGCGTTAGTCTACCTTTACACTGGCGAGGGTGGCGGGAAGACCACGAACGCCTTTGGGTTCGCGCTTCGAGCGATCGGGCACGGCTACAAGGTCATCATCGTGCAATTCATGAAGGGTTGGTCTGATATCGGGGAGGTGAAGGCCTGCAAGCGGCTTGCGCCCGAATGCGAGGTTTACCAGTTTGGACGCAAGGAGTTCGTAGACCCGAAAAACCCTGCTCCAGAGGACCGCAGGCTGGCGGAGGAAGCCTTGGCATTCGCGCGAAAGGCAGTCCTCGATAAGAAACCCAAGCTTCTAGTGCTGGACGAGGTAAACTTGGCAGCGGCATTCGGTCTGGTCAAAGTTGAGGGCGTGCTTTCATTGTTGGATGAGGTTCCGCCGTCCACTATTGTCATGCTCACGGGGCGGAGGGCACCGAGGGGGCTCATCGACAGGGCTGATTTCGTCTCGGTGATTGAAGATGTCAAGCACCCGTCGAGAGAGGGTGTTCCCGCCCGAAGGGGCATCGAATATTAACCTAGTCTTCTCTGTTTGGCCTGTTTTTCGACACGTTGCGCCGTCTCCCACGAGCGCCGGGCAAAATCAGGCAACTTCCCGTGCTCGCGTACCCAGCGTTCAAGGAAAGCGATTGTGCGAGCATCAGCTGGGTAACCTGAGCCGAAATCCCCGTAAATCTTGTGTAGCTCTGCTATTCGTTGGTCACGGCGAACCTTTGCGATGATTGAGGCGGCAGCTACGACGACATAATTGCGGTCTGCGAAGTTCTCGACCACAAGTTTTGGTTCAGTCTTGAGGTACTTTCGGATCCTTTGTTCGAAGAGCTTCGGATTGGGGTCTGGGGAGTCCAAGTAGACGAGCTTTGGGTTAAGACGGTCGATGATTTTAGCGAATGTTTTGGCTTCGAGTTCATTGAGGTTAATTTTTTTGACTAGGCGGGATTCATCTATCTCAGATGGCGAGAGCTCGGCGATTTCAATTTTCAAAACTTTTCGAGAGATGAGTTCAGCAAGCATTTCGCGCTTTTTTGGTGTAAGAAGTTTAGAGTCCCTGACTCCTGCCGTTTTCAGCTCATCAAGAACACGCTCGTCGAGGAGCACGCCACACAGTACCATATTTCCAAACACCGGCCCGCGTCCAGCTTCATCGCAACCCGCAATCATCGCTTTCCCCTCAATTCAGCAAGAATCGGCATTCGCTTATACGCATTGCTTGGCAAGAGCTCCCAGATAATCCCTCGTGGTTTTGAGTGGGTGTGTGAAGTTTCGATGATGTGGTCCGGCGTAACAATAAAGTCAACAGGAACATCGTGTTTGTTCATCGGCACCTCGTCAACGATTTGGAGAGAATGAACCGTCGTGACAATGGGCGTTGTATCTGCGATGGCCCCAATCTCGCGTAGGATAGCGACCTCCAAATCACCAAAACCACCGCCCTTTCCGATTCTACCTCCTTTTCTATCGACAGCCACGGAACCCTCCACAATCAAGTCAACCTCGATCCCGCGGATGCTTGTTTTTCTACCGTGCTTGAAAGCGCCCCGGATGCTCGCTGCTTCTACCACATCCTTTATCTCCGTTGGGTCGAGCATGATGAAACCCTTTCGCAGCCTTGGGGTCGCCATGATTAAGCGTTTACCATCACGCAATGCAAGCTTCCGCACGGCCAGCTGGGCTGCATCAGGGTTCACAAATATCGTTTTTGCCGATGTGTAGGCAACTAGCGAACGAAGATGCTCAGCTGCCTTCCAGCTGCCTACAAAGTTCGGAATCCTTCCGCGAGCAGGCATCGGGAATGTAACAACTCCTTTAGCTTCCAGTTCCCGCCAAACTCTTTCACGAATGATCTGTTTGTCCATCGAAACCCCAAAGTCTATCTTGAAACATAAGGGTTCTTATTGATGTAGAATCGAAGCTTCCGCTTCAAGTCCGCGCTCACCCCGATGCGATGGGAAGATGCGATCTTGAATGGCTCCGGCCTCCCACCAGTTATCACGAGTTCATTCACCCCAATCGTCAAATCCAATCCGTGGTGGGCGTATGTTATTCCCATCGCTTGAGTCAACTTTCCAGGTCCCGATGCCAAATTTCGCTCCTCCGTAACCCCCCTTCGCCGTTTCATCAGCTCCAGCCCTTTGAGCGGCTCCAGCGCCCGAATCAACACAGCTCCCGGGACGCCCTCACGCTCCGTAGTGACGTTGAACAGCCAACAGGCATGAACCATGTACACGAAAGCCAGCCCACCTCTTTCCCACATCAGCCAGTTCAACTTCGTCCGTTTGCGTGAGGCGCGGGATGCCGGGTCGTTCCTGCCGTAGTACGCCTCTGTCTCGACTATCCTGCCGCTGGTTGTCCCCTCCGGTGAACGGTGGACTAGCATCTTACCCAGCAATTCTCTAGCCACCTGCGCAGTATCTCTCTCGTAGAATGACTTCGGAAGCGGCCCCACCTGAACCCTATCAGACATAGGGGAAAGCTAAAATAACTCTAGCTCAATTTTAATTTGGAGGTTGAAAATGAAGCTTGACCCAAAAGTTAGAGAAAAATACCCTGAGTTCATCGCGGGTTACATCCTCGCCAGCGGCATCACGATTGAGCCCACGGTGGAGGGACTGATAGAGAGGAAGCAGCAGGTCTTCAGCGACCTCAAGGCGCGATATGGGGCCGTAAACGTGCCGGATCTGCAGGAGGCAAAAGCTTACCGCGCGTTCTTCAAGGCGATGGGCGCGGACCCCTCGAGCTACCGTCCCGCCCCAGAGCACCTGTTGCGCAGGGCGCTGGACGACCGTTTTCCCGCCATCAACAACCTCGTGGATTCCTGCCTGCTGGCCACAGTGGAGCATTGGGTCACGGCCGGGGTTTACGATGTCGAGAAGATAAAAGGAGAGGCTAGAACAGCATTAGCAGAGAAGACAGACCCATTTGAACTCATCGACGGGCGCAAGCTCGGCCCTAAACTCGATGAGATAATTCTGCGGGATGACCAAAGAGTGCTTGCGGCTTACACGCTTGGTGACGCTAAAGCGACCATGATTGCGCAGAAAACCGCAAACGCGCTGATCGTCGTTTGGAACGCTCCAGGGATAACCAGAGATCGGGTTGAGGCAGCGGTAAATTCACTTGTCATTTACGCCAGGAGATATTGCGGCGGCCACGTCGAGCGAAGCGAGGTTTTGTAGGGGAAGATTACGCACCCGCTCACGCTACTTGGAATAGCTTTGATTCTCATAGGTGTGGCCCTAGTGCTGTTGCCAATCATCGGGAAATACGTGGACTTCTCGCAGGTGCCGTCTTGGTTGATATACATCTACCGCAGCGATGGGTTCTACTTCGTCACGTCGCCTTTTCTCATCCTGCTTTCGCTGGTCGCGCTGGTCGTCTATCTGTTGACCCGATGAGTTCCCGCTCAGATTTATGCTTCTAAGTTGTCGTGATAAGGGGAAAGGATGCTGGCGGCGGGATTTAAAAATGTTAGACGTCAGGCTGGGGGGCGTGCGCTCCTCGTTAGCTCTGGAGGCGGCTGGAGTTCCAAGCGGGAGTCGGTCATCTGCCTAGAAGAGCCGAGTTTGTCCCTAGAATTTCAAAATGGAGTCGCAGTTCTCAAATCTGCAAGGCGAAGGATACGCGTCGGCAAGAATCCCTTGGCCATGCTCGAGGAAATACTGGGCAGGGGCTACATCGCAGCGGGTTATTTTGGCTACGAATTCTTCCAGTTTCTGCAACAGGATTTCACACCCAACCAAGAAAAAAACGGGCATGTGTTCCCCCCCGCTTCTTTTTTGTTTTTTGACGAGAAAAGATTTCAAGAGAAAAAATTTGACGAATGGCGGGATGACCAAAAAATCCTAAACGAGGCACCGACAAATCGCTTTCCTCGACCGAACATGAGCAAAACCAATTTCGTCCAAATGGTTGAGCGGGCGCGCCGGTACATCGCCGAGGGTGACATATATCAGGTCAACCTCTCGCAGCGCTTTGAAACTCCGTTCAAAATCCCATCCGAGCTGTTCCTGCGCAGGCTATACCAAGCGCAGCCCGTCCCCTTCGCATGCTGTCTTGACTTCGGGAGATTTCAGCTTCTGAGCGGTTCCATGGAGCTGTTCCTTCGAAAGAGCGGGCGGCACCTCACGACGAGACCAATCAAGGGTACGCGAAGACGAGGACTGGACAAGCAGGAGGATCAGGAACTCCGGAGAGAGTTGCTGAAAAGCGAGAAGGAAAGGGCCGAAAATCTCATGATAGTCGACCTCATGCGAAACGACTTGGGGCGGGTGTGCGAGTTCGGTAGCGTGCGGGTGAAAAATCTCTTTAAAATCGAACCGTACTCAACCCTCTACCAGATGGTGTCTGAGGTGAATGGGAAGCTTCGCGATGGCGTCACGGTCGAAGAAATAATCAGGAACACTTTTCCTCCGGGCTCAGTCACAGGGGCGCCGAAGCGGAGGGCGATGGAGATAATAGATGAACTGGAGCCGCACCTGAGAGGCCCGTACTGCGGCGCGATCGGGCTCTTCATGCCCAACGGTGACTTCACGCTGAGCGTTGCGATTCGAGTCCTAGCAGCGTCGGGAGGCGCAGGTACTTTTTGGGTTGGCGGAGGAATAATGTGGGATTCGGTGCCGGAATTCGAGCACGAAGAAACGTTGGTCAAGGCGCAGGCCATGATGAAGGCGCTCTCGCAGAGGTGACGATGGTGGTAGAATTTCTGTTCTTTGATGGAAATCCATTGCTGGAAAAGATCCCACTCAGATCACTGCTCTACGCCGAGGGAGTGTTCGAAACATTCAGGTGGAACGGGTCGTCACCTGCTTTTCTGGAAAGACATCTCGCCCGAATGAAACAGGGTTCGGAATTTCTTTCCATACCCTTTCCAGGTGAAGAGAACGTCAAAAACGCCCTAGAAGATGCTATAAGGAGATCAAATTTGACCGATGCGTATGTGAAAATTTGTCTTCTCTCTTCAGGCTCCGCGAGATTCTACGAGGAGGCGGTCAAAAGTCATGTTTTGGCGGTCGTCAGGAGCTACGAGCTATCAAAGGAGCATATGCGGGCCAACATCGCTTCCTTTAAGCGAAACTCTTCGTCGCCGCTGCTTCGCATGAAATCGCTGAACTATTTGGAAAACGTGCTCGCTAGAAGGGAGGCTGGAAACAGAGGTTGTGATGAAGCTATTTTTCTCAACGAGCGCAGCGAGGTTGCTGAGGGGAGTTCAACCAATATCTTTTGGGTGAAAGGGGGCATGCTTTACACTCCTGCTGTTGACTGTGGACTCTTGCCAGGCATCACGCGTGAAGTGTTGATCTACCTCGCCCCGGGACTAGGCCTCGAAGTGGAAGAAGGAAGATTCGGGTTAAATGAAGTCCTCTCATCCGATGCTGCGTTTTTGACGAATTCGTTGATTGGGATGAGCGCGCTCAGCGATGTTGACGGAACAAAAATAGCATTGGAAGCAAAGCTCTTTACAAGACTTAGAACTGCTCTTTTCCAAAAACTGGGATGGGCTCCTTAAGGTTTCTCCTTTAATCTCAAAATAGCCTCCGCGATGTCGCCCCCTGTTTCTTTCAGCGCCTGCGCCGCTGCCTCTCGCCCGACCCCCGCCTGTTCTATGATGAGCTTGATGTCATCCTCGCTGGGTTGGGACTCAGGTTTTCGTTCTAACTCCTGGCCGCTCACCTGATAGCTCCGTTGCCCCGCCATATCGGTAAGTGTCACCTGCGCATTTGGGATTACTATCTCCTTATCAGTGAGCTTGATTACGACCTCTTGGACACCTTCGAGCTCCTGCGTTTTGATCCCCATCTGCTTCATTACCCGCTCCATCTGGCGCCGGTCAATCCGTCTGGGAAACATCAGCTACCCGCCCCCATCTCTGTTTTTGTCACCCGAATCCCCGTCTGACTTCTACTGCTTTGCCTACTTTAAACGCTAGCATTTCCTCACCGGACAATAAGGCTTTTCCACTGGCGAGCAGGCGGTCCCGCTGGTCTACGACAAGGACTTCTTCGGTCGGCCTTATCTCAGGGTCGGCAGCTACCACATGTTTCGCAAAAACCGTTTTTCCCTGAACAATGAATTGGGCCACGTCATCCTCCACGGTCACGCGCAAGCGAGGTGGTTTCAGTGCCGCGTGCACTAGTTCAGCCCCTTTACGGTTTAACACGATGAAGCCATCCGAGGCACGAACGGCGCATAGTGGCTTGTCATCTAGCCAGACCTGTCGTATCCGCCCCGTGCTTTTCACCACGCGAATGCCGTCTGGAAAGAGCGCCCTGCCAACGCTCTTGTCAAACAAGTAGTCTGCAACTGCACGGAGCTTCATAATTTCTTTTGGAGTTGGGTTTTGCAAGGTGTCACCATGCCCAATTTCATGTGTTTTACCAAATAACTTGAATGCTATGTGCCAAACGTTTGATGTGAATACTCGAAAATTTCACACATGGCTTGGCCCGATTCGAGCATCCAAGACTACATGATCAACTCCTGGGGCGTAGCGTTTCACGACACGTTTGTTTAAGATTTCGACCTTCCGCCCAGCCGCCGCTTCGAGTACGCGTTTTACAGGCCGCTCAAATCGAAGTTTAGAGGGAACACTCTCATGATAGTGAATGATGCCCCCGTCATGTTTGAGCACTTCAAGCGCCAGCGGGAGGTACTGATGCGTCACATGCAGGAGGCCCATTATCACGCGGTCCGCCACGCCACGGGGGGCAACCTCCACGCAATCACCCAGCAACGGCTTCACGATATGCCCCGCGCGGTTGATCATGATGTTCTCGCATAGGTACTCATACGCAACAGGGTTTAACTCGGCCGCGTAGACCTTGCTCGGCCTCGCATGCTTCGCGATTGGGATGCTGAACTGGCCTATGCCCGCGAAAAGGTCCACGACCACTTCCCCTTGCCCGACAAGTTTTGGCAGGCGCCCGCGTTCGTAGACATTGCCGGATGAGAACATCACTTGCGCAACATCGAGCTTGAAGGTGCAACCATTTTCGCGATGGAAAGTTTCGGTCAAGGGCTCCCCTGCTATCACCCTCAAACCAGGTCTTCGCTCACGGCCTGATATCGTCCCTTCACGAAGCGCGACAGTGAGCACGCCCTTGATGTTGAGTAGCGCTCGTGCAACATCTTGGCTCCTGTGTAAAAGTTCGTGGGGGAGGGAAATGATTACAATGTGACCTGTTCGTTCGAAACCCCTCGGTAGTAGTTTAAGCTCCTCATCCGTCAGAGTGTCTTTCAATGCCGCGCGCAGGTATTCCATATTGCGCCACTTATTTTCATTTGGTCTGTTTTCGTCTTGGTCTGGAGGGTTTGAGTACCTCAACAGCTTCCAAGAACTTTCGCCCAACTATCCGGTCAAGATCTCGCCGAAGCTTATCCTTGCTCACCTTACCAAGCACTTTCAGCGGAATCGTTGCCCCAGCCATGTGCGGATGCCCACCGCCAGAACCTATATCGCTGAACGCCCCTTTCAGTATCTGCCCCACATTAAGCCCGACATCTCTTGTCCGTGCCGATGCGTATACGGCATCTCCGCACACGCCGTAGATGAACGTGGTAGTCACACCTTCGCGGTTGAGGAGGAAGTCCGCCGCCTGCGCCAGCAAGTCTCGGCTCTTTACCTCGCCCAGATTCGCTGTCAAGTAACCCGCTCTGAGCTTACCGACTTTGATAGCCGTGGCGAGGGCATCGAGGGCGTCAGACGAAATCATCGGTGTCAATAGCTTCCCGAGAACTTCGGCGTCGGCAATACCCATGAGGTACTGAAAAGCGTCGAAATCTAGAGGTGTTGACCCCCTCGTGAAATTCGACGTATCGGTAAGTATCCCAAGCACAAGCGCCGCTGCAGTTGCCCGATCTATTTCGACCGCGGCATACCTCAGATAGTACGTCAGAAGGGTCGAAGCGGCTCCAACGGGTGAGAGATCCAGATACAACGCATGAACATCCCCAGATGGAACGGAATGATGATCTATTACTATCGTCGGCACGTCTATGTCTTTCGGCAGGCAACAATTTGCGTGCGTTGCGACATCGACTAGGGCAAATGATTCATAAATTTCGAAATTTACTTTGTCGGACTCGAGGAAATTTACCCCGAGCAGGTTGATGAGGGTCCGATTTTGCAGGTGTCCGATAAATCCATCGTAAATTATGTCAGCGTCCACGCCGAAGGCCTTTGCATAGAGCTTGAGCGCCACCCCGCTCGCTATGCTATCGGGGTCAGGGTTTCTCTGAAGGATGATGGCGAGTTTTCCTTTACTTTCTTTGGCGCGTCTCTGAAGTAGGGCTCTAAGGCGTTTTTCCTTGGTCATTCCATTCAACTTCTCGAACTCACTGATCGCGTGGTCTGCGAGGATTTGTGGGGAGGGCAGGGCGTCGCTTGCTCCTAACCACTTTACATCATCCACTTCGGCCTCATCCGAAACAAGCGCTACGACCACTGGGTCCATTTTTAGCTCTACCTTTAATGTGTTGATGGCCCCCAACGCCGCTTGAGTGATTGAGAAATCGGAAACCATGATTAGTATCATGTCGGCTTGCGCAATCCCTGCCTCTTTGAGGACTTCCGGGAGCCCGAAGTTGCCCACAATCGCATGATAACCCATGGCCCTGAGCTGATCGATACGCTTGGCGTTGCTATCAACCACTACTATCTCAGCGCCTCTCTCCTTGAGCTTGCTGGCGACTGAAAAGCCGACATCACCGCAACCGAGGATTAGGTACACCCACCCACCGCCCATACTTATTTTACCGTATATATATCTCATGATTGGTGATATGGGTGAAACGGTTTGTGGTGGCTGAGCTCTCCGTGGTGCCCGTTGGGACGGGGAAGACTGGGCTGAGCGACTACATCGCGGCTGCCCTGCGTGAGGTCAAGCGAGCCGGCGTGAAGTACCAGCCGTGTCCCACATGTACAGTTTTCGAGGCGGAAATAGACACGGCGCTGAAAATTGTCAAGGCGGCTCACCAAGCGGTCATCGACTTCGGGGCCAAGCGCGTGATCACAACTCTTCGGATAGACGATAGACTTGACATGCAGAGAACTATGGAAGAGCGTGTCAAGCGGGTGGCAGAGAAAACCAAGTGATTAGTACCGGAACCGTGGAGAGGGAGAGCGATATCTTTATAAGCATCCCCTACTTTTAAAACTCATTTACGTTGGTGGTGCTCATGGAGTTTTGCCCCAAGTGTGGTACAGTGTTAGTTCCAACTACTGTCGGTCACTCGAAGCGGCTTACTTGCTCGCGCTGCGGCTATAAGAGCAAAATAAAGAAACCAGCCGCGTACAAGATAAGCGAGAAGGGTAAGGGAGCGAGGGAAGTAACCATCATCGTCGATAAGAAAAAGAAGTCTAAAAAACCCTCCGAACGCGAGTACGAGATCGAGCCGCCGGAGTACTACGAAGAATTTTATGAGGGAGAATAACTAAACCCTCACGGACGCCCCTTCAAGCGCGCGGCTGCATGGGCATGAGCGTCGTTTCGGGACTCGGCCGATCGCTTCCAGAATAAGTTTCTGAACGTGTCCGATACTCCCCTCAATTATCTTGACGACCTCGGTGTAGGCGAGCTTTTTCTTGGAGATGCCGGCAGCGAAGTTTGTGATTATCCCGAGCGTGGCATAACACATCTCCAGCTCACGGGCGAGGACGCACTCGGGTACGCCACTCATGCCAACAAGATCCGAGCCCAGCATCCGCAGCGCCTTAACCTCAGCCGCCGTCTCGAAACGCGGGCCTTCGGTGCAGGCGTATACGGCGCGGGGGTGTACCTTGAGATCCAACTTCCTCGCAGTCTTGATCAAGATCTCGCGTAGTTCTGGGCAGTAGGGCTCAGTGACATCGACGTGTGCGACACCGTCCTTACCACCTTCATAAAAGGTTTGGGAGCGGCACTTCGTGAAGTCGATAAATTGTGAGAGGACGGCGAGTTCGTCAGGGCGCATCCGTAGGTTAGTGGATCCGCAGCTGCTCGTGGCGAACACGCGTTTAACCCCGAGCTTGTGGAGGGCCCAGAGATTCGCCCGATAGTTTACTAGATGAGGCGGGATACCGTGCCCCTTACCGTGTCTCGGCAAAAACACCACCTCGCGCCCTCGAAGCCTTCCTAGGAGAAGCTCTGGAGAGTAGCCGTAAGGTGTCTTCACTACAGTAGTTCTGGTCTTCTCGAATTCTGTAATTGAGTACAGGCCGGAACCGCCGATTATCGCGATCTCGGCGCTCAAAGTTTCACCGCCCAAACCCCTAAGTTACTCAAACTCACCAACCGTTAAAACATTTCTCTATCCCACCAGCTCTGCCAATTCCTTCTTCAGCTCGCGCAGGACGTTCTCGCTCGCGGCCGGGGCCCCCTCGAAAGCCGGCCTCCCCCCGACCCTGCCGGAAAGGGGCCGTGAACCCTGGCATCGAGACCGCTCTCGGGTCTGCAGTGGAAGAGAAACTCGCAGAACATCCCGAAGTCAGGCACCGTGAAGCGCCAACAAAGCCGTTCGAGGAGAGGGCGAAAACCCGCAGCTAGCCCGTCTTCAAACGTTGCCGCCGCCCGGTAAATTCTCCTTCACCCACCTGAGAAATCTCTCTGCAGCCTTGACCGACTCCTCTGCTTCCCCTCTGAAGATCTCCCTCTGCTCGTACTCCGCCAAGCCCTTGCTTCCGATGACGCTCCTGAACTGGCCCGCCGCTTTCTCCCTGCCCTCAAGCTCCGCGATTCCCTTCTCCTTAAAGAGATGCGCCGCGTCCTCGTGTCTTTCCCCCGCGTGCTTCCGCTGCAGGTAAAACGCGGCAAGGGCGTCAAGGGCGCTTATCGCAGCATGAGCCGCGCATCCCGCCGCCGCGTTCACATTGCCCTTGGAGAGCGAGTATTTCGCAGCGCCCGAAAACTCCTCAGCTTTCTTGAGGAAAACTTTGTACGAGTCTTTTAGAACAGGTTTTGTTCTGATCACGGCCATCATTTTTCCCCCAGAGGTTTCCCGACGACCAACTCCCCATGGGCCACTATCTCTTTTATTGTTTGGGTTCCCTTCTTCCGCTCGAACTCCTCGGGTGTTAGGATGTACCCCGATATCACGTTGCCGAACTTTTTCATCGCCGTTTCCCCCACCTGCCGCAGTTTCTCCTCTGCCCCCTCTTTGTTCCTGGTGAGGACGAAGACATCGATGTCTGAGGTTGGCTCCTCCCTCCCGCCCGCAACGCTGCCAAAAATCGCGAGGGATACCACGGCCTTGTCGCCGTTGAAGGAGTTCTCGAGCAGGCGCTTCAGCTCTGGCTTGGCCCCATCCTCCGCTTGAAATAGCGAGCGGAGCTGCTTGACGACGTAATGCTCGGAGTTCAGGGTGTAAACGTTCGCCCTCCCGATCGTCCGGGCGCTTACTATGCCGTAGCTGACATATTTCGGCATCGCCCGGTTCACGGTTTTCTGCCCGGCCCCAGAAACCCTCGCCAGCTCGCTCTCGCTGAACTCCTTAGTCGGATACCTGCACAGGGTGCGCAGGATTTTAACGTCGGACTTTGCGCCCAAGAGTTCCTCGAGGTACCTTGTAAAGCGCATTTTACCACCGGTCATTTATGACTAAATTAAGTCATTTTTGACTAATAAGCTTTGCGGACTCAAAGTCAGTTATCTCTCCAGGGGCTCGCTCGCGGCCGGGGCCCCCCTCGAAAGACGGGGACTGGCCCCTCCGACCTTCCAGGCTTCGATGCCGCTCGCGGGCCGTTAGGACAATGGTCTGGGTCTGAGGATTTGGGATTTTAACTCTGCCGGCGGGAGGAAAGGGCGAGGCTGACGAGAAACGCCAGGATAGGACTGGACCATTGGAAGAAAACCTGCAACGGCGCTGACTACTTGTTCACCTTTGTCCTTCATCCAGAAGTTGAGCCAACGGACAACAGGGCCGAGCGGGCCCAAGGGAGCACGTTGTTCAAAGGAAGATCATCGAGACTTTCAGAAACGAGAAGGGCACCTCCATCTATGAGACGATGATGACGATGCTGGCGACATGGAAACAGCGGGGGCTCAATCCCTCTCAGGCGCTAGCCGAAAGTCTAAGTTTCGCATGGGCGAAGAGCTAAATACGTACGACGGTGGAGATAAATAAGTGAGGCCTGAAAACTTAATGGATTCCATGAAGAAAGGGGGATTCCTCAGCGGGTGCGGAGGTTTGGTCGTTGTCGCAGTACTCATCATAGCCTTCTGTGCCTTTTCCTCTGCTGAATCGGTGAGTAAGACAGCTGAAGAAAATCTTATTTTGTTCTATGATGGTGATACTGTTCCAGCGGGTTGGACTTGCATCTCTGATAACCTGGGCGAACCCTTCTACCAAAGATTTCCTATGGGGAGCGGAACTTATGGGGGGACTGGAGGCAGCTTAACACATACTCATACCGTAAGTTTTGTATCTTGCTCTGGACCTTCCGAAAACGTTCGTGCGTGCCCCTTTGATCTTTACGCGTTCCCAACCTCCACCCATACTCACGGCCTTTTTGATGATATCGTCTCTTACGCATCGAACCTTCCCGTGTACAGAAACTTGAAAGTTATCAAATACAATAACGGAGTTCCCACTACTATTCCTGCGGCGTCGATATCGATCTTCGATACGGTGCCCCCAGCGGGCTGGACGCGATATTCGGCTCAAGACAATTATTTCGTGGGGGGGGATGCCAGTATTGCCGCAGGTGGCTCGAATACCCACGATCACTCCGTTGAGGTCACCACCGACAGACAACCGGATACGGAACTCGCCCGCGATTTCGGTGGAGACATCGTCGCAGGTTCTGCCGCCACCATTCATGGCCATTGGGGGGAAGGCACAACAGCCCAAGCCAACAACGAACCTCCTTATATCACGGTGATCCTTGCCAAGGCAGATACCGATACGACCATTCCGGAAGGCATGGTTGCGATGTTCGACGCAGATCCTGGGGAAGCATGGCAAGTAATAAGCGAAGAGGGTGGAGCTCTTTGTCGCCGCTTTATTAAAGGGGGGATCAGTTACGG
>Ga0315296_10000854_pt1 | contig 27393 bp, 23 predicted proteins | sample YL17G14_18_MG_FD_203921 | JGI IMG/M metagenome (GOLD analysis project Ga0315296, IMG submission 203921) | Sediment microbial communities from Yellowstone Lake, YNP, Wyoming, USA - YL17G14_18 | ecosystem: Environmental > Aquatic > Freshwater > Lake > Sediment | place: USA: Wyoming | collected... | reverse complement strand
GTCATACTTGATGTTGGCCACCGACCTTATGGAGTCGTCAATCTTCATTGCCGCGAGGAGGACGCCCGCCAGGTGGCTGGAGGAGCCGAACTCTGGGTCCATGAAAACCTTAGCCCTCCCTCTCACCTCGACGATTCTGCCAGGGATGCCCGCGACCTCGGAGACGGATTTGGCGCCGGAGGTTGCCATCACGATGTTCACCCGAACCTGTGGCATGACCGAGGCGAAGTCTTCGCAGCTCTCGATCATCTCAGCCGCCTTCTTGAGGTCGTTGAGGACCTTGTACCGCTCTTCAACCTCTTCTGCGCCTGTTCCGAAGAGGCGGAGGCAGACCTCGCAGGACTCCTTCCTCAGGTCGGGAACAAGCTGTTTGTGAAGCGAGCAGACGTAGCCGCCTGACTTGAGCTTTACGCAGAGGTTGCACACCTCCATCACGGTGTCGGAGAGGCTCATGTCGCCTGTTGCCAAGCCCTCTGCTATCCTCTTGGCTAAAGCCTTCAAGTCCTCCATGTCGGGTCGATTCGCCTCTTCGCCCTCTAGGAGGGAGAGGTAGGAGCTCACGGCAGGCTGGGTGACGCCGAGTTTCCTCGCTGTCTGGCTCTGCGTCCAGCCGTAGACAGTCATCAGGTCCTGAGCCACCAGGGCTCTGAGAAGCGGTAGGAGACGCTTGACGACGATCTCACAGGGCGGCCTCATGGTTCACCCCTTTAGGTTAAAGAAAGGAAATAGTCTCTTAAAAGACTTGATTCTATAGATCTGTAAATATCAACACGTTGTACTTGGATGGCGATATGGGTAATCAATGGTTTTTGAGCATAAAACTTATTGCAGACGGAGGAACTATTTATTGTGGTGGAGTATTTGAACAGGAAACGCAAGTTTCTATTCCTGTTTGCCACTCTTACCATAGTCGTTGTTCCGTTTACCATTATGCTCCTAGTCAGTGGCAACTATGGTTTTGTGGTGGAGCCCGCGGGCTTTTACCTCTTTGCCTCCTACTACCTATACCTGAGGTACACTAGAGGGGTGAAAACCAAGTATCCATTGGCCTCTCCTGTTAAGGATCAGGACATCTACTTCCCAAGAACCAACATCCCGAGACCAATATACCAAGATTACCGCGAGCACCCCGAGCTTTTTGAAGATAAGAAGAAGCGCGAAAGAAAAAGAGTCTAGTCGCCCTCCCAGCATGTTTAGAGGGGCCACGTCTCTTGTCTGTAGGCCATGTCCCAGAACATGTATTCGTATCTGCTGCTTAGGAGAAAGTGGTCTCTCATCTTCTCCCTCACCGAGGAGCCGGACTCCGAGGCGAAGCGATCTGCCAAATCCCTGTACCATTTAACCAGTTCGATGTACTCCTTAGATCGGTAGGTGGCGCACCACTCGGCGTAGATGGCGTGCTTCCTCAAAGCCTCGCTCTCGCCCAGCCTCTCCCCTATCTCCTGGTAGGTCCACATGCACGGCAGCATCGCTGCGACGATCTCCCCCACCACCCCAGAGTAGGCGACATACAGGAGGTGACGCGTATAAGCCACATTTGTCGGAGCGAGCTCGGATCTCCTCAGCTCGTTTTGGGGGATTCCCAGCTTTTCGCCTAGGCTTTCCAGCATCTCCACCTCAATGGTGAGACTGGCATCGAGAAGCGACGAAAAGGTGCGCATCGTCTCTCTGTCCTCAGCTTTCGCAGCGGCTATTCCCAGGCAACGGGCGAACTCCATCAAGAAGGGGTAGTCCTGCTTGACGTAGAACCTGAATTTATCGAGGGGGAGCTTCGTCGTCCCCATCTCAACGAGGAAGGGATGAACGAGGATCTTCTCCCAGAGGGGGGCGACTTCTATTCTGAGTCCATCGGAGAAACTATCAGTCCTCAACTCTCCATCTCCTATGCACTTGGGAAGTATTCTGAAGTTTCTTATAATAAAAGTCATATCCTATATATCATGTCTCTGAACTTCTTCATGACAAGCGTTTGCTCTCCTCTTTGAGGGGACCGCCTAAGGGCGGGATTTTGGATTGCTATTAACAGGCATGTGAATAAAATTTGATATACCTACCACGACAAAACATCGATTTACGATCATTTTGTTTTGCAGGACTAAATGGGGTAAAACTTTTTATGTTCCCTATCTCATTTCTGTCTAAAGGAGGTTTAAACAATGAGTTCATCGAAAGAGAAGCCCCACTTGAACCTGATCATCATAGGGCATATAGATCACGGCAAAAGCACATCGATAGGACACCTCTTCTACGACGCAGGCGCAGTTAGCGAGAAGACAATACAGCAGTACGAGGAAGAAGGAAAGAGGATGGGAAAAGAGACCTTCAAATACGCCTGGGTACTAGACAGACTCAAGGAAGAGAGAGAAAGAGGGATAACAATCGACCTAGCGTTCTACAAGTTAGAAACACCGAGGTACCTCTTCACAGTCATAGACGCGCCGGGGCACAGGGACTTCGTCAAGAACATGGTCACAGGAGCCAGCCAAGCAGATGCAGCGGTTCTCGTCATCTCTGCTAAAAGAGGAGAATATGAGGCTGGGACAAACCCCGGAGGGCAGACTAGGGAGCACGCTTTCCTGGCGAAGACTTTGGGCGTTGATCAAGCGGTTGTAGCGGTAAACAAGATGGACGATGCCACGGTGAACTGGAGCCAGCAGCGTTACGAGGAAGTAAAAGATGGCGTCTCAAGGCTCCTAAGGATGGTGGGATTCAACATCGCCAAGATAAACTTCATTCCAACATCGGGCTGGACTGGGGACAACCTCGTGAAACGGAGCGACAAGATGCCTTGGTACAAGGGACCAACCCTCTTCGAGGCCTTCGACCAGTTCGAGGTCCCAATGAAACCCGTTGAGAAGCCGCTGAGGATACCTGTACAGGAAGTCTACTCTATAAGAGGTGTTGGAACGGTGCCTGTGGGGAGAGTGGAGACGGGTATACTGTACAACAACAAGGAAGTAATCTTCATGCCTTCTAAACTCAGTGGCGAAGTGAAGAGCATCGAGGAACACTACGTGAGGCTCGAGAAGGCTGAACCAGGTGACAACATAGGCTTCAACATCAAGGGCATCAACAGGGAACAGATCACCCGTGGAGAGGTTGCAGGCTATCCCGATAAGCCGCCGAAGGTGGCTAACTCATTCCTAGGACAGATCTTCGTCATATTCCATCCGACGGCCATAGCTCAGGGATACACCCCTGTCCTCCACATCCACACCGCCCAAATCGCAGTGCGCTTTGCCGAAATTGTTTCAAAACTCGATCCCAGGACTGGCCAAGTCATAGAGAACAATCCATCCTACCTGAAGACGGGTGACGCCGCCATCGTAAAATTCGAGCCCCTGCATACAGTCGCGCTTGAGGTCTTCTCGGAGATTCCTCAGCTCGGAAGATTCGCCATCAGGGATATGGGCACAACCATCGCAGCGGGCATAGTGAGGGAGATAACGAGTTAGCCTATCCCCTTTTGGCAGACGGCTCCAGCGTTCCCTCACAATATTTAAGTATTGGTTATCCATTGAGAGTAGGCGGTCGGTCGAAGATGGCCAGGTTTGCGAGAATAAAGCTCACAAGCAACGATCCCATCAAGCTGGAGGAGGTCTGCGGGGAGATAAAGGATATTGCGAAGAAGATGGGCGTGAAGATGGTTGGACCTGTGCCATTGCCTACGAAGCACTTAATGGTGCCTGTTAGGAAGACACCCTGCGGAGATGGCACCCGCACATGGGACAAATACGAGTTAAGGGTTCACAAGCGACTCATCGAGATCGATGCAAGAGAACGTGTAATGCGCAGCATAATGAGAATTCGGGTCCCCAACGAAGTCTACGTTGAGATGGAGATCCGTTAATTTATCACGATATTCTGTAGATTGAAGTATCTTTTTGTCAGGAACCTTATGATCTTTATGTTTTTCCCGTTCTTGCCTATGGCGATGCCCTTATCCTTAGGCTCTACGCTCACCATGGCGACCTGACCACCGTCGGTGCGGTCGATCATCTTTATCTCCCTTATCTTAGCAGGCTTCAAAGCCCTTGTAATAAATTGGATAGGTGTATCGAGGTACTCGAAGACCTCGATCTGTTTGTTGGTCAGATTCTTAAACCTCTTTATCTTCTCCCCTTCGCGCCCTATCGCCAGCCCGATATCGCCTTTCTTCACTGCGAAGATGATGGAGCCGTCTTCATCGTCTATGATGCAGTCAAGGATTGTTGCCCCAGTCATGTTTTCAAAGAGGGCCATGTACTTCATTTCGTTGTCTGTTATCTTAATCTTGCTCAGCATCTTCAGGTTTCACCAAACTCATTATCTTTGAATCCCCAGTATCTTTTATAACCATTGTGGAGACTATGAAGGGTTTACCGCATAGAATACCAAGATCCACTGCATTTTTCGGGTGCCGAATCACAGGAATCTTTGAAAGGTTAGCGAGCTTTGTGATCTCTGCTCTCAAATCTTCAGGGCAGTTTGAGGCTATCACCACGAGCTTCGCTCTTCCAAGTCCGACCTCCCTCAGAACGGATCTGGAGCCAAGCGAGACCTTGCCTGTGGATATCGACCTCTTCAGTTCATCATTTAGACTGCTCATTCTGCTTACCACTCCTCATAGCCATATATAAGTCTACGCTCCCCGTCCCGAGCGGTATCGATTGTCCAACGATGATGTTCTCCACGACGCCCTTGAGGGGATCGACCTCCCCCTTAATCGATGCGTCTATGAGATGTGGGACCGTCAACTCGAAGGCTGCTCGGGCCAAGATACTGCTCTTCTCACCGCTCACCCCGTGACGGCCGATCTGCAGGACCTCTCCAGAGCTCGTCATTATATCAGCCACAAGCATAACATGCCTAACATCAACGTCAAGTCCCTGCTCCTCTAGGACACTCATCGCCTCCTCGATGAGGGCATTCCTAGCCGCCTCGATCCCGAACATCGTGGCGATCTCATAGACGTCGTTCGTTGTCACCCTGAGAGGGTCAACGCCGGGGGTGGTTAGGCATTTGTTGAGGTCTGATCCCTCTGTCTTTATGACCCACTCTCCTTCCTCGTAGATGGTAAGCACCCTCTTTATATCCGGGATTCCCTTAATCCCGATAGCCGACAGTCGATCTATGAAGCGCTCCGGCTCATCGGACTTGATCTTAGAGAAATCTATGTTGAGAGTGGAGTCGTCTTCTCTGTTCGATGGGGCTGGCAGAGCCCTCTCCACATCCTCTATGCTCACCCCCACGTTCTTCATCCTCTCTGGATCGAGGTTGATCTTTATGGCGTCTTGGCTCATATCGTAGTATATCGACTCCGCCACGTCGCTGATGGTGATGTGGGTAATCTTCTGGGCGACCTCCCTGGCCTTCTCAGCGCTCTTCCCGTACTCCTTGTCAAGGTATATCGTCATAACTGGCGTCGAGGGAGTCTTCCGAGCATCCACTATCTCTATTAAACGAGGCAACCCAAGAGTCACGTTCAACTCTCGTACCCCAGCATAGTGGAAGGTTCTGAGCGTCATCTGGGTTCCAGGTTCACCTATCGATTGAGCCGCCACTGTGCCTACAGCTTCGCCGGGTTCTACAAGGGAGAAATCATAGTTCCTGACTACGAGGGAGACCAGTTCCTTCACAGCCTCCTTCGTCATCCCCTCCTTGAGGAGCTTGTTACTTAGGTCCTTCATCAAGCTGGAAGTGAGGACACTGACCTTGGATAACTCTTCCTTGACGTACTCCTTTGAGGCTGGCTCTCCACCAGCCATGGAGAGCTTCGCCCTTTCGATTAACTGGTCGAGGTTCACAGCCTTCCCGTGGTCGCTCTTCGCGGGGTCGATGCCATCCTCACCGTATCTGAATTGAATGATGTCGCCAAGGGAGTCCCTGACCGTCCCATCATATTCGACCCTCAAGTGTTCCAACGCATTCACTAGGCGCCTCTGCATGTAGCCGCTCTGCTGTGTCCTAACAGCTGTATCCACGAGACCCTCCCTTCCACCCATCGCGTGGAAGAAGAACTCTATGGGGTTAAGTCCATCCCTATAGCACTGATAGACAAAGCCCCTGGCCTCCGGCCTCGGGTCATTCGCCTTGAAGTGGGGCAGTGTCTTATCGATGTAACCTCTTGTTATTCGCTTTCCTCTGATTGACTGCTGGCCTATGCAGGCCATCATCTGCCCTATGTTAAGACTTGACCCTCTAGCGCCAGTTCTGGTCATGATAATGCCGGAGTTCTCCAAGCTCAGCTCCTCGTCCACAATCTCCCCGGCTCTATCCCTAGCCTTCGCCAGCTCGTTCATGACCTGTATCTCGAAGGTATCATCCAAGGTCTGTCCCGGCAGTCTCTCAAGTTCACCGCGATCGTACTCGCCGATGAATTCTTCAACCTTCTTCTCGGAGGTCACAAGAGCTTTCTCTATCTTCTTCTCCACCTTCTCGCCGATCTCCAGCTCGTCCAGAGAATATGTGAAGCCTTTTATGGAGAGGAACGCGGTGATAAGGCTGCATATGGAATTGATGAAGTTGTGGGCAACATCAGTCCCATAGTCCTTAACGATCCTGTGGAAGATGGTCTCCGCCATCTCGGCCCCAATGGAGTTCTTGTCGATGACTCCACTTATCAACCTCCCATTCTGAATCTTAACATAGGCATCATAGGGGCAATCCTCTCTCTTACATGTTGGACATCTACGGCAGATCTTCGCCTTTGCAACGTAGTAAAAATCATGTGGGAGGAAAAGGCTGAAGATATCCTTACCAGACCACAGAGGAATCGGCTCCTTCTCCTTAGGCTCAGGGAGAGGTCCATAGTATCCTGCCGCAGCCAGGAGCTGACCAACCTCTTCTCTATTGAGGAGAGACTCTCTCCGAGTGAAGAGGTAAGCTCCCGTGATATAATCCTTGGTAGGACCTATGATGGGCGCACCGTAACGCGGTGATAGGATCTGGTCCTGGACCTGCATCAGGAGCCGCGCCTCTGTCTGGGCCTCCTTGCTCTGCGGCACATGGAGGTTCATCTCATCCCCGTCGAAGTCAGCGTTATAGGGTGTGCAGACCGCGAGATGCAGCCTAAAGGTCCTGTAGGGAAGCACCTTCACCTTGTGCGCCATTATCGACATCCTGTGAAGAGAGGGCTGACGGTTGAAGAGGGTGATATCCCCATCCCTGAGGTGCCTCTCGATTACGAGCCCGGGCTCTATGCTCTCCGCCAGAGCGCTCCTGTCCGCCACGTACTCGAGCCTAATGCGCTTCCCGTCGGGGCGGATGATGTAGAGTGCCCCAGGATAATTGCTGGGACCATTTCTCACGAATCCCCGCATATCCTCGATGTTCCTCTCCGTGACGATCTCAGGCACGGTGAGCTGTGTGGCGATGTCCATCGGCACCCCAACCTCGTTGAAGTCGATGTTGGGATCGGGAGAGATCACGGTCCTAGCGGAGTAATCAACCCTTTTCCCTGATAGGTTTCCCCTGAACCTGCCCTCCTTCCCCTTCAGGCGTTGAACGAGGCTCTTCAGAGTCCTGCCTGAGCGGTGCCTGGCAGGGGGTATGCCGGATACCTCGTTGTTGAAGTATGTTGTGATATGGTATTGAAGGAGCTCCGAGAGGTCCTCGATGATGAGCACAGGTGCCCCGGCATCTATGTTCTCCTTGAGCCTCTGGTCGATCCTCAGGATATCCACCAGCTTATGGGTGAGGTCGTCCTCCGCCCTCATACCGGACTCAAGGATTATGGAGGGTCTGACATCCACTGGGGGAACCGGGAGAACCTGCAGTATCATCCACTCAGGTCTAGCTACCTCGGGATCGAAGCCCAGTAATCTGAGGTCGTCGTCTCGAGTGCGCTCAAATCTTTCCCTGATCATGTTAGGTGTGAGCCTTCGGGGAACCTCTTCGAGGGAGGAACTCTCCTCCTCCTCCATAACGGCGCCCTTCTCGAACTCGTGGAAACTCGTCGGCTTCACGAACTTTATGTCGAGTTGTGCCGTCCCACAGTGGGGACACTCCTTGAACCTCTTGTATTTCCTCGCCGCATAGAAGAGGGTCTCCCTAATCTCCTTGGTCGGCTTTCCGTAGAACTTCTCCTCCTCCGCGAACTTCTGCTTGAAGTCCTCTATCTCCTCATCCGTCAAAAGGATTCTGCCGCAGTTCCTGCAGGTTGCTAAGAGAAGCCTATAGATGTTCTTCGCAAATTCAACGTGGATCACGGGCATTGCCAGCTCAATGTGTCCGAAGTGTCCTGGACAGTTGGCCGAGAGATTTCCGCAGGTCTTGCACCTCTGCCTCGGCTCAAGGGTTCCCAGTCGGCCATCCATTAATCCCAGAGGGATTGGGGTGCTGTCTTCATCATAGGTATCGGAGTTCTGAATCTCAACCACGGAGAGCTTCCTAATCTCATCCGGGGAGAGAATCCCAAACTTAATGGAGCTAATGAGCTTCGGCATAAGATCACTCCTCCAAATTAAGCGCAGGGGAAAGACCAAGGCTTTGGAGTTCCTGTAGGAGTAGTTTGAAGGCATAGGAGACCGTTACAGGCTCGATCTCCGCCTTATCCTCGCAGATCGGGCAGATGTACCTCCGCTGCTTCACGTCATAGAAGGCAAGTTTCCCACAGCGCCTGCATATATATAGGGTATAGGCATCCGATTCCTCCAGAAGCCTGTCCTTGAGCAGCATGGCAGCCCCATGGCCGATGAGGCAGTCCCTCTCCATCTCCCCGAACCTGAGCCCTCCTCCCCGCGCCCTGCCCTCCGTCGGCTGGCGTGTGAGCATCTGCACCTGGCCCCGAGCGCGGGCGTGTATCTTGTCTATGACCATGTGGTGGAGCTTCTGGTAGTAGACCACCCCCACGAAGATGTCCGCGTAGAACCTCCTGCCGGTCACGCCATCGTAGAAGAGTTCCCTTCCGTCATGCCTGAATCCATAGGACTTGAGGGCGTCCATCAGCGACTCCTTGCTCTCGTTGCTGAAGGGCGTTCCATCGACCGGCCCGCCTCTGAGAGCAGCCACTTTCCCAGCTAGCGATTCGATGAACTGCCCAACGGTCATCCTCGAAGGGATGGCATGTGGATTTACCAAGATATCAGGGATGGTTCCATGGTCGCTGAAGGGCATGTCCTCCTGAGGGAACACCATGCCTATGACGCCCTTCTGACCATGCCTAGAGGCGAACTTGTCCCCGAGCTCCGGGATACGTATGCTACGAACCTTAACCTTGACCAGTGGTGCCCCCTCTATATTCCTACTCAGGAAGACCATGTCAACGGTTCCTTCCTCCGTCGGCCTGACACCGATGGAGGTATCTCTTTTTTGCGAACCACTTACCTCAAAACCCCTGTATTCCTCAAGGAAACGCGGCGGACTTACCCTCCCTATGAGTATGTCTCCTCCAACGACCTCGACCTCCGAAGCGACAAGTCCATCCTCCTCAAGAAGACGATACGACTCGCTTCCATGATAACCCGGCGTGCCAGCCGCGGGAATGGTGAACAGATCCTTGTCTCCACCAAGGTATTGAGTGCACTCTGCCTCATATATCCTGAAGAAGGAGGAGTGGGCAAGACCCCGCTCTATAGAGGACTTGTTGAAGATTATGGCGTCCTCCATGTTGTAGCCGTTGGTGGTGAGGACCGCGACTACGAAGTTCTGGCCTGAGGGACGCTTCAGGTAGCCGTAGAGCTCCATGGGCTTAGTGCTGACGAGGGGTGTCTGAGGATAATGGAGAACGTGGGCCCTCGAATCCGTTCTCTCCTTGTAGTTGAGCGCGTATATCCCCGGCGCTTGTTTCACCATCGCGGCTTGATAGGAGTTCCTGGGAGAGTGATTATGCTCAGCATAGGGAATGGTCGAGGCGGCGATGCCTAGAATGCCGTAGGTGCAGATCTCCATGTGAGTATGCTCCGCGGTGAGCTCCTTCTGGTTCATGGCGACGTAGGCGTTCTCCTCTTCCTCGGCGTCCAAGAATTCGACAACACCCTCCTTCAAGAGGTCGCTCCACTTCAATCTCCCCGCCGCCAGACCCCTGGTGTGCCTCGACTTCAGGAGAAGGTTCCCGCCGTCGATGATAAGAAGCGGCCTCCTGATTCTCCCCTCGTCGCAGTTCACGTAGATCTCCTTATACTTCGGATAGTAGGCGACGTTCACCTCCGAACTGATCTCACCTCTTCTCCTCATCTCCCGAACCAATCGGGCCAGATCCTCGGGGTTCGAAGTGAAACCGGCGAGGTTTCCGTCGACGAAGACCTTTGCACCCTCGAATCTCAGTTCAGCGCTACTTTCCCTGGAAGGTGTGACACCGATCCTGAAAAGCGTCCTCTTCACCTTCTCCGGGTCTGTCCCAACGGAGAGGTTCGCCATGAGCGAGAGGTTCTTCACCAGCCCACAGTTCGCCCCCTCAGGCGTCTCATTGGGGCAGAGTCGCCCCCAATGTGTGGAGTGGAGGTCCCTCGCCTCGAAGTTCGGTTGGCTCCTGCTCAGCGGGGACTGAAGCCGTCGGAGGTGGCTGACCGTTGAGACGAAGTTCGTCCTGTCGAGGAGCTGAGTCATCCCGACTCGACCTCTCCTCCAATTCCCTGTGGCTATGGCATGTTCCAGCCGTGAGGTGATTATACCCGGCCTGATCGCAGCAGCGATCAGAATGCCCTTCCTCCGCGAGCTCATCCTCTTGAGCTGGTATCTCATGTCCCTGTAGAGGCTCCAGAAGGCAGATCGGAAGAGCTCAGTTAGGAGTGGTCCAGCCATCTTGATCCTCTTGTTCTTCAGATGATCCTTGTCGTCCTCCTTTCTCCTTCCGAGCTTTAGTTCTATGAGCCTCGCCGCCATCTCCCCCAGGAAGATCGCCTTATCCATTCGGCTCTCGGGAGTCCCACCGATGTGGGGTAGGAGGTTCCTATCTATAATAGCCTCGGCACGTTTTACCCGAAATTCTTTGACTTGACCGAAGGCAACCCTATTTCCCAAGTAGAGAAGACCGTCCTCCACTGTCTGGACGCCGACAGCTCTCTTGAAGGAGGGCTCCAGATCATTAAGGATCTCCTCATCGATAGAGACGACCTCCGCGATCTCCTTATCGGATTCGAGGCCTAGAGATCTCATGAGGACAACGAAGGGAAGGGGAGTTGGTACACCTGGTATCGAGACCATGATAGACCCCCGAGGCTTCAGAACCATCTCGATCCGAGCCCTGAAACCCACGTTTGTGGAGAAGACCTTCCCCCTGTACACGGGCTTTGAGCCGCGCGTGTCGACCTCGACCAGCACTCTGTTCGGGGCGAGGTCTTCAAGGGCTACGATAACCCTCTCGGATCCATTGATGATGAAGTATCCTCCAACCTCCTCCGGGTCCTCTCCGAGTTTAACGTATTCCTCTAGTGGCTGCCTGGAGACGAGGCAGAGGTCTGATTTGACCATGATGGGCAGTTCGCCGATGTTCACACGCTCGAAGGTCTCTCTACCTTCGTCGTTGAAGGTGATGTCGAGGTAGAGTGGTGCGGCATAGGTGATGTCCCTGATCCGAGCCTCCCTGGGATAGATGCTCCTCATGGTGCCGTCCACCTCCACGATCTGGGGCTCCCTCACCTCGATGGTTCCGAACTTGATCTCGTGCTTCTGGCTCGGTGTCTGGATGGTGATTCCGCCGATCTCATCTATGATCTGCTGCAAGGTTGTCTTCACAAACTCGTTATATGACCGAAGATGTTGCTTAACAAGTCCCTCCTCGGCGATGAAGGCCTTCATCAATTCCCAAAAATCTTCATCCATTAAGGGCATAATTCACTTTTCCCCCGTTATCATGAATCTTAGTAATTTTGACATCTGGTTCCACCGTTGATTTGGAAGTCAGTCATCCGACTTGAAAAGCCGTCCCTAATTCCTGTTTAGGTGCTATCTAGATACCCATCTGCGATATTTATAAACCTTTTTATACAATGAACGCTTTTAAGGCGATTAAGATGCAAAGATTTAATAGTAATCAAATTAAAGAGCTTGGAGAAGCCTATAGGGCTTGAAGGGAAGGAAATTAGATTGGCTGAGATGATCATGGAGGTCCTTGAACAGAGCCTCGGGAAGACCGTTCTGATCAAGCTGAGAGGTGGAAAAACCCTGAGGGGTATCCTCGAGGGCTTCGACCAGCACGTGAATCTGGTTATAAGAGATGCGGAGACCATAGACGAGTCCGATGAGATGGAGAAACTCGGGAGGATTATCCTCCGCGGGGACAATGTTGTCATGATCTCCCCCCCTCCATAAACCTCCAGATCTAATCGAATGTTTCGGAAGAGAGTGAACATACATGCCCAGTAAGTTTGGGAGAAGGGGTGGCCAGAAGACCCACATGCGCTGTAGACGGTGTGGGCGAAGAGCGTACAACCTTCGGAGGAAGGTGTGCGCCGCCTGCGGCTTCGGGGGGTCGAAGGAGATCAGAGGTTACAGCTGGTCCACGAAAAACTTCACCCGCTCATCCCGCATAGTCTGAAACGATCAAGCAGAGTTTACGGGGCTCAGCTATTTATCGTAGAAAACCGACTCTGTAATACGGTGTCCTCTATTGGATTTTAAGACTCAACCTATGAGGCAGATAAAGCCAGAGTTTCTGGATTTTGTCAACTATGGCGTGTGCAAAGCCCTCTCTGAGAAATATGGCAAAGAGGCTTCTGTCGACATCTTTCGCCGAGTCGGAGAGATCGAGTTCGAGAACTTGAAGAAGATCGTCGAGTTCAAAGGTTATGAACCCTACGAAGTGCTGAGAACTGTGGGGAAGTTTCTCGAGGAAATGGGTTACATGGCTAAGATCAGTTTGACGGAGGTCGAGGAGAACGAGGTCATCATCGAGATGTCCGGCGTCTCGGTCATAGCGTCCTCCATCCGCCTGACTCAGGAGGGTGCTAGTCCCTCTCACATGATGACGAACCTCATGTTCGCAGCCCTGAAGGACTTATGCAATGTGAGAGCAGACATAATCGACCTGACGCTAGAGCAACCCTCCGCCGAGTCGGGGTACGCAAGGGAAAAATGGGTGCTGAAAAAGATAGAGTAACCTCTCTTCAGAACTTGTTATAGTGGACGATACTCTCCAGGGGCTTCTTCTCCCTCTGAGCAGGCTTTTCTGCAGGATACCCCATAGAGAGGAGAGCAAGGATCTTGACGTTCTCAGGTATGCCCAGAAGCTCCTTCACCTCCTTTTCGTCGAATGCCCCGATCCAGCAGGACCCGACTCCAAGCGCCCAGGCGGCGATGACCATGTTCTCCATGGCTATTGTCACATCGATGGGCACCCACCTGTCACCGGGGGAGCCGCTGTACTGGCCGCAGCCCACTATGACCGCAGCCGCGTCCTTCAGGAACTGGTTGAACCTGGCCTGCGAGAGCTTCTCCTTCAGCTTCGGGTCCGTGACCACGATGAAGTGCCAGGGCTGCCTGTTAACCGCCGTGGGCGCCAGCCTCCCCGCCTCCAGTATAAGCTTCAGGGTCTCCTCGGATATCGGGCGTGGCTCGTAGCGTCTGATGCTCCTGCGACTCGAAATAATATCGATCAGAGACAAGATACTTCACCACAGAGCTTAGGAGATTTATCCGTATAAAAATTAGGTTCTATAATCTTTAATTAGTGCACTATTCTCGTTATATCCTCTGCCCTAGTTTTTGTTTAATTCGGACCTCAAGAGCTGGGTTGATCTCAATACCTGTGCATCGTCTATCGGTACCTAGGCAAACTCTCATAGTTGTACCTGATCCGAGACATGGATCAACAACTAGGTCTCCTTTATTGGTAGATGTGCTAATGCATTCTTCAACTAGATTATCGGGAAGTTCATTACCTGCCGTTTTTACTCCGTGCTGATACGGTCTCTTGATTTCCCACACGTCTTCAGCGTAGTGCCTCGGCTTGTTAAAGGTGTAATCGTCTGGATTTTTTACCAGTAACAAAAGATGATAGTGAGATGTGGTAAACCTCTTCTTCGTGAAGACGCCGAACTGATACTTCCAAATACAGTGGTTAAGTTGTGTGAAGCCAACATCTTCAACAGCGTCAAGAACCATCCTCAGATTATTCCATCCTGAGAGTAGCCACATGCTTCCTGAGTCTTTAAGAACGTTATACGACCATTCTACAAGGCTTTGAATAAATTCTGGATACTCCTCCTTGGGAACCTCAACATAAGAGAGCGCATCGGGTGTTCTGTGATAAGTTTGAAGATTACCTTTGAAGCCGATCCCGAAAGGAGGATCTACGAAGACTAAATCAGCTTTTTCATCGAGTTTAATCTTCCGAAAATCATCAAAAATAATCATATGAGCATCATCAACCTTGAGCATTTTTCTTGTCTCTAACTCTTCATTCTCCATTTATCCCATCTCATTCATCATGTAAATTAAGCGATTATATAAGAATCGTACTGAGCCTTCTATTGATGTTTGACACCACAGACATAGATCGAAAACCTTGGCGCTGTTCTAGAGATGTTCACTTAAGCAATTAAGGAAGCTTGGTTTAAGAATTAAGAAAACCTTGTTTTCTCACTCGTGCCTAAGGGCGACGACTGGGTCGAGTTGGGAGGCCCTCCAGGCGGGGTACAAACCAGCGACGATGCTGAAGAAGAGGCAGAGGCTCCATGTGAAGAGCATGCTTTCTGGGGTGAAGATGAGGTGGACCTCGAAGTATGCTGAGGGGGAGTAGAATAGCCTCCCCAAGATGTTGGCGAGCACAACGCCGAAGATCAAGCCGAGGGTTCCACCCACAACCCCTATGATGATGGCTTCATTGAGGAAGAGGCGGAGGATCTTTCCGTTGCTGAAGCCTATCGCCTTGAGGACCCCGATCTCCCTGATGCGCTCCATCATCGAGGTCCAGAGGGTTGTGATGATGCCGACAGAGGCAACCAGGAGGGAGACGGCGGCAATGTTCCCGACGAAGAGGGAGATGGCGACGGTGATCCTCTGTATCGTGTCGGCTATCGCCTTAGGGGAGAGAATGTTCACGTTATACTTGGCAAGAATATCCCTCCTGACAGCGTCATTCGATTCAGGACTGTTTGTTATAACGTAGATCCCATCGTATTCTCCGTTACGTTCAAAGAGGGAGTTAGCCGCCGAAAGAGAAGTGAAGACCATCTGATCCACGGGGATGATGCCGCTCCCGAGGTAAGCAATTATACCCTTAACACTGAAGGACTTGTCCTGCGTTCTAGGTTTCCCATCGATCACTGCGCTATATTTAACTTTCAAAGTCTCCCCGAGATTCGCAAAAGGCGTCGCGCCGCTGGAGGAGTAGACAATACGGTCTCCCAGAAGAATCCCTGTTTTATCAGAAGGTGAAACGATGCTTCCCTCTCCAACCTCCAAGGTTGGGAAGACGAGTGTAAGTTTCGACTGATCCATGCCCATCACGATGACCGCCTTCTGCTCTCGACCCTTACAGTTCAGCCCGGATACTTGTTGGATAAAGGGGACGACCTCCTTGACACCCCCGATCTTTGAGAAATCATCTACTAGGCGATCGTTGAACTTCACATCTTCTCCTCTGGGAGATATTACGAGAAGGTTGGCGCCGAGATTTGCGAACTGATGGTTGACATACCATACCGTTCCGTTGCTCAGGCCATTGACAGCCACAAGTAAGCTGCCTCCCATGACCACCATGAGAATCGTTAAAGTCGATCTGAGGCGTCTTTCCCTCAGCGCCTCATAAGACAGGGAGAGCAGCGACATCGCACATCCTCACCTATCCCGCTTGGTGGAGCTTCCTGTAGTAGAGGAGGAAGAGCACGGCGGTGATTGCCACGACGACGGGAATTGCCCATCCACCTTGAAGGAAGAAGCTGAAGAGATTGCTTTGCCCTCCACCGCTGCTCGACCCCTCAGCCTTCAGAACCACATTCATCTCAGCTTCCAGGTCTATTACGTGCCACTTGTACTGGTCGTCCTTGTAATACAGTCTCAGCGGAATCCTGTAGGACCCGTTTACGACTTCGGATCCAACCTTCCCGACTAGGGTGAAGGGTGTTGGCGAATCGCTTTCCACCGAACCAATGTAGGTGTGGCTTCCAGTCCCCAGCGATAGATAGGGATTGGGAAGTACAGAGGCATTCATGAAGAGAGCATCGACGTTCCCACGATTAAGAATCGTAGCCGTCACGGTCACAGTATCCTCAGGATGAGCCGGCTTTGGGCTCAATATAAGATCGTAGACATCTAATTCGAGGAGCCCTTGAACCGTGAAGCCGAGATTTTTTGTCTCCGTTAGGCTTCTCCCGTAGACGTCGTTAAAGGTTACTGTAAGAGTCCCCGTTATAGTGTTTTTGATGGATGAGGCGGGCACAAAAGCAATAACGTTGATGGTGTAAGATGTGTTCGGCTGTGCAGAGCTGAAGGTCCAAGAGATATTCCCGTAAACCACAATTGGGGAGGGAATACTCAGGGAGACATCCACCGTTCCTTTCCACAGGTTATCTCTGAGGGTGATGTTGAAGCTGTTCTCGATTCCACCTTGGAGGTAGTTGCTCGACAGAAGAACCGCGAGCTGATTGGGTTCGTCAACCGTGACTGTCCAACTCCTAGTCGCGGTCAGGTTCCCATCGCTCACCTGCATTGTCAGGGTATGGACACCGACACTTACATTTCCTGGAAAGTGGGTATACCAGCTCTTGTTAGATACCTTCGTACCATCCAGCTTCCACTCATAGGAGAGCGAGTCGCCGTCAGGATCATTGCAGGTGCAGGTGAAGTTCAGGGAGTCCCCCATGTTAACAGTAGGTGTTGAAGTGCTCGGAGAATAGAAGTCTATGGTCGGAGCCCTATTTGCCATCAGAATGAGTACAGGAAGAGTCTCACTGGGCCCAGCAGTGTAGTTTCCCCCTGCTGTCTGCCTGAAGTAGGTAATGGTCATGTTATACAGGTATCGACCAGATACTGCCTTTGGATCTATGTTGAGCCTGAAGGTCATGGAGAAGTAGCCGAGGCTGTAGACAAATTCCTGGGAGACGTTTATCAACCCCGGGTGCTGTGCTAGACCAATTGCAGAGACCTCATAGTCGCCGTCCCAGGAGTCAGTGAAGGGGTCTCCCGGACGGAGGTGTATGGTCGCGTAGATGCTCGTCAGCGTGTAGGTCGAGTTGTTTCTCATATCAACGGTGAGAGGGACATTGGTATCCCCTGGAGAAACTGTTGTAGGGTTTGATGTAGAGGTTCCCCACGCGACTTTACTGACGTAGAAAATCGTCTTTTGAGCACCAAATCCCCTCGGAACCTGTGGGCTGGTACCCATCAATAGGAGCAGGACTAGGAATGTCAACTTTTTCATCTCAAGACCTCCTCTCTCAGGAATTTTCCATCCTTTAATTGAACAATCCTGTTGGCATACTCCGCGACTTGTCGGTCGTGGGTTACGACGATGACGGTTGTGCCCGTCTCCTCATTCATCCTCCTAAGCAGGTCCATGATGATACCTCCAGATCTGGAGTCCAAGTTTCCCGTCGGCTCGTCTGCCAGCACGATGCTGGGGTTGTTGACGAGCGCCCGGGCTATGGTGACACGCTGCTGCTCCCCGCCGCTCAGCTCCCTCGGCTTCCTGGCAACCTTATCCCCTATGCCCATTCTCTCCAGGAGACCCTTCACCACCTTCTCTCTCCCACCCCTCGAGGTGGCTTTGACGAGCATGGGCAGCTCGATGTTTCTCATCACACTGGAGCGGTTGATGAGGTTATAGGCCTGGAAGACGAAGCCGATCTTCTCATTGCGGAGGCGGGCGAGAGCCAGATCATCCAGCTCCGAGAGGTCGACGCCGTCTATGAGGATGCTCCCCTTCGTCTGCCTGTCTAGGGCGCCGAGGAGGTGCATGAGGGTTGACTTGCCACAGCCCGAAGGGCCCATGATCGCCACGAAATCCCCCCTCCTCACCCTGAGAGTGATGCCGTCAACCGCCTTGACGGCTAGGTCTCCCTTTCCATAGACCTTGACGAGGTCGTAGGCCTCTATGGCGTATTCCCCGCTTCCTTTGAGATTGTTCCTGTAGGCGGCGGGCACCCCAGCGAATTTGAGGATTCCGAGGATTCCTCCTAGAGCTAGAGTTGCCTCTGAGATCAGTGGAATCAGTTCTGGGGAGGTGGGAGTTCCCCCTGAGAAAAAATCTGTGATGGAGAGCACAGATAAAGCGAACTCAAGGGTGAGAGCAAGCATGGCGAGGTAGATCAAGTAGGGCTTCGCCCTTCTTAAACCCCACATTCCAAAGAAGGCTAAGGGAAGAAACAGAAGGATTACGAGGAAAGGGATTCGATGTGTGTAGACATTAAGATAGAGTGCAGAGCAGAGGATCTGTATCAGAGTCGCGCCGCCGAGGAAGATGGCCGTAGCTTCGGCCGCTAAGGATGCTGTAGGACCACTCCTCGGCTTGGAATGCATGCCCAAGTCTTCTCTTCCTCTTGGAATTTAAAAGTAGTGTGAAGAATCGAGAATAAAATCATTGCGTAGAACCTTCCATGGAGGAAAGGCTAAATTACGGAGAAGGTACTTCAATGTTGAACTGGTTCAAGGAATGGTCTGGTGTAGTCCATGTTGGACATTAAACTCCTGAGGGAGAACCCTGACCTTGTGAGGAAGAATCTGGAGAGGAGACAGGACCCAGAGAAGCTGAAGCTTCTGGAGGAAGTCATCAAAAAAGATATGGATTGGAGAGTCCTGACAACGAAGGTGAATGAACTTAGGCGGCTTCGGAATAAAATTAGCTCTGAGGTGGCTATACTAAAGCGAGAAGGAAAAGATGCTACCGAGAAGATGGAGGAGGGCGATAGAATACGTGATGAGATAATTTCCGTCTCTGCTCAGGTCGCCATACTCGAGGCCGATATCAAAATGGATTTAATGCGTCTCCCAAACCTTCTTCATGAGTCCGTTCCCTTTGGAAAAGATGAAAGCGAAAATGTCGAAATAAGGCGGTGGGGGGAGCCACCAAAATTCCCCTTTGATCCTAAGGGGCATGTTGACATCACTCTTAAGCTCGGCGTAATGGACGAAGCCAGGGCGGGAAAGGTCTCCGGCGATGGTTTCGTGTACCTCAAGAACGGGCTGGCTCTGCTGGACTACGCCATCCTGAGGTTCGCCATGGACTTCCTGATGAGGAGGGGGTACACCCTGGTGGAGCCGCCTTTCATGATCAAGCGGAGGCCCTACGAGGGAGTCACTTCCCTGGAGGACTTTGAGAATGTTCTCTACAAGGTGGAGGGCGAGGACCTCTACCTCATAGCCACCAGCGAGCACGCCATGGCGGCGATGTACATGGACGAGGTGCTGAAGGCCGAGGACCTGCCGATTAAGTTGGTCGGCGTCAGCCCCTGCTTCAGGAAGGAGGTGGGGACGCACGGGAAGTACACGAAGGGGCTCTTCAGGATGCACCAGTTTAACAAGGTTGAGCAGTTCATCTTCAGCCTCCCCGAGGACTCCTGGACCCTTCACGAGGAGCTTCAGAGGAACTCGGAGGAGCTGTACCAGGCTCTGGGCCTCCACTACAGGGTTGTGAACGTCTGCACGGGCGACATAGGGATACTGGCGGCGAAGAAGTACGACACCGAGGTCTGGATGGCTGATGGCGCATTCAGGGAGATCGGCTCCAACTCAAACTGCACCGACTACCAGGCCAGACGCCTCAACATAAGGTACAGGGAGAAAGAGGGACAGGCGCCCAAGGGTTTCGTCCACACGCTCAACAACACCGCCCTCGCCACGAGCAGAACGATGATGGCAATACTAGAGCAGTACCAGCAGGAAGACGGCTCAGTCGTTGTCCCTAAGGTTCTAAGACCCTACATGAACCGACTGGAAAGAATAGAGAAAAAGAAGCCATGAGGGTTTAAGGGATTGCGAAGAGGTTAGGATATGCGAAGCAATTTATTCAAGTAGTCGACTGCCGCCATCGACTTGAATCGTCTCGCCAGTGACGTAAGAGGCTTCATCCGACGCCAGAAATACGATTGCCCTTGCGATGTCTATTGGTTGTCCAACTCTTTTGAGAAGGGTCTTTTCTATAAAGCCTTTCTTCTCCTCTTCAGTCATTCCCCAGGTATCAATGGCGCCGGGAGACACGGCATTAACCCTGACGGGGGCGAGCTTTCTGGCAAGGCCTCGTGTCAGAGGAGTGCCTGCTGCTTTTGTTAGGGTGTAGTCTAAACCTCCGGGGTCATAGTCCATTACGACATTGATTATGTTTCCGTTCGTCTCTCTCAGATGGGGTGCTGCGAAATGGGAGCAAACAAGTATGCCCATGATGTTGATGTGAGCCATTCTCTTCCAGAACTCCCAGTCTGGGTTGTCAAAGTCGAAGAATGGGGGAGGATGCTTCGCTGCGTTATTGACCAGGACATCGATTCGACCGAATTGGTTCAAGGTTTCCTTTATCATCAAGGATACTTCCTCTGGGTTTGAAACATCAGCTTTGAAGGAGAAAGCTTCAGCACCTAAGCTGCGGACTGTTCTCACAGTTTTCTCCGCCTTCTCAGGAGAAGAGAAGTAGTTCACCGTTATGTTCGCACCCTTCTCTGCGAATAAACGAGCCGTTTCACTCCCTATGCCACCACTGGCTCCAGTTATAATTATGGATTTACCTCTAAAACTCATTTTCATCAGCTCGCACATATAATGGTCAGAACCTTAATTATTTTTACGCATAAGAGAAGTATAGAGCAAAGGAGGATAGGGGAAACCTAACCTCCGAATCCTCTTCAAAACGCATTTCTATTTCCTGCGCGAAGGTCGCTAGGGTTCCAGCACGGTTTTTCCTTTCTGAACTACTAATTCCTTTAGCTTCGCCAGGGCAGCTTCATACCTCTGTCGGCATCCTTCTTCGGCACGATCGAAGGCGATGATCTCTACGGCGAGACCTTGTTCTCGGCTTCCCTCGCTGACCAAGGGCTTCAAGTAGACACCTTCCACAGCCTTGGACACCTCATTGACTATGGAGGAGAGCTCGCTTTCATTCATGGTCACGAAGACACGCCTAGCGTAGCTCCGATGCCCCGTAGCCTCCTGAACGCGGTTAGCTAAGTGCTCATTAAAGCAGGCTTGAACCTCCCTCGGCGGCCCAGGCAACACGAAGACCGTGGAGTCGCTCAGCTTCAAGATGGTTACAGGCGCCCAGCCAACAGGGTTGACAAGGCATTCTGCGCCTTCCAGCGTGCCGGACATCTTGAGGTGATGAGGCAGGAAGTCGTCGGGAGGGATCTTCCGCCGTTCACCCATGACTTTCAAAACGGTCTCCGAGACGACGACACGTCTACCTGAGAGCTTCGAAAGAGCACTGAGAGTTTTGTCGTCTTCTGTGGGACCGAGCCCGCCTGTGACGAAGATGAAGCTGGGCCTGCGGTTGATGGAGTCTCTTAGGACATCACATATCTCTTCTTCGTCGTCCCTGATGCAGGTGATGCGTTGGACAAGAACACCTCGACAGGTCAGTTGATCCGCCAGCCAGAAAGAGTTGGTGTCATAAACTCTGCCGTAGCAGAGCTCGTCCCCAATGGCGAGGATTTCCGCTTTGACGTCCAAAGCAGTCCCTTCGGTAGTCCAACTAACCTCTAAGGCTTTTATCCCTTTCCAAAAAGGCTGTGAGGAGGCATTCGATTTGCATCTTTTCAAAATCTCCTTTTTAAGCCTTAATTCCAAGAAATGAAGGGGATGCTTTGAAACCCAATTCTTAAGAGACCTACAGGCAATCCTATTCTCGATGGTTCATGACGAGCGAAGTTAAGACTCATGTAGATGAGTCCGAGACTGTGGAAATTCTGAAGGAGCTGGTGAGAATTAACTCGGTCAATCCCTCGCTGGTGGAGGGAGCGCCGGGCGAGGCTGAGATCGCGGAGTACGTCGCCAACTTCATGCAGGGGATCGGCCTCAAGACGAAGGTGGAGGAGGTGAAGCCAGGGCGACCAAACGTCGTCGGCTTCCTCAAAGGATCGGGCGGCGGACCCACATTGATGCTGAACGGACACATGGACACTGTGGGGATCGACTACATGGAGATCGCGCCTCTTGACCCCGTTGTTAAGAAGGGTAAGCTCTATGGCCGCGGCTCCTGCGACATGAAGGGCGGCCTCGCAGCCATCCTGTCCGCTGCCAAGGCTTTGGTCGATTCAGGGATTGATCTTCGGGGCGACCTCGTTGTAGCGGGTGTGTGCGATGAGGAGTATGCCAGCATCGGAACCGAGAAGCTCGTGGAGGAAGTGAAGGTTGACGCGGCGGTCGTAGGGGAGCCGACTGGGCTCCAGATCCTTGTCGCTCACAAGGGCTTCGCATGGATCGACATTGAGACCAGAGGGTTGGCGGCGCACGGCAGCATGCCGGATATAGGCGTAGACGCCATAGCGAAGATGGGTAAGGTTCTGGTCGGTATCGAGCGGCTTCAGGAAGGAGCACTTCAGCGCAAGAGACACGAGCTTGTTGGTTCACCCTCCATCCACGCGTCGATCATCCAAGGTGGTCGCGAGTTGAGCACCTACCCCGACTACTGCAAGCTACAGGTCGAGAGGAGGATGATCCCCGGAGAGCAGCAGAGCGATGTGGATGCCGAGATGAAGGAAATTCTGAGCTCTCTTTCAAAGGAAGATCCCAAGTTCAACGGCAACTACCGCATCACCTTCGTCCGAGAACCCATGGAGGTCTCCCCAGACAACGAGATCTGCAGGGTGCTGCATAGAAGCACTCAGGAGGTCACGGGATACGAACCCCTGTTCATAGGCGGAGGAGGCTGGCTCGACACGGAGATCATCTGGAAGCAGGGAACCCCTGCCGTCGCCTTTGGCCCCGGAGGGGTAGGAGCTCACGCAGCTGTGGAATACGTCGATCTAGATTCTGTGGTCGCCGCCGCGAAGATACTAGAGCTGACTACCGTCGGATTCTGCGGATCCACAGCCTGAGCCGGGTGGGCATGCTCATTTCCATTTTTAGGGTTTAGGGTTCAGGATATCTACTCTATGATTTCCCAGCGTGCTTGATGCTTGTCCAACTCTCGGAGAGTGTACTCATCTAACGGATGTTCTCGCTCTGGAATCTCCACTTCCTTTTTCTCGCCACATAGCTCTGTTGAGAGGTATCTCTGCCCCGTGTCGTTGATCATCGTCACAATGGTCTCAAACTCAGGATGAGCCTTGGCAACCTTTAGAGCCGCAGCAACATTGCATCCAGAGGAGATTCCGCAGAAGATGCCCTCCTCCAAGGCTAGCCTCCTCGCCATGACGATGGCCTCTTCCGAGCTAACGATTACCACTCCCTTGAGAAGGCTGAGATCCAGGTTCTGAGGCACAAAGCCGTCGCCTATCCCCTCGATCTTGTGAGTCCCCCACTTCCTCTTTGCCAGTATAGGTGCCTCCTTCGGCTCCACCGCATACAGAACTACCTGAGGGTTCTTCTCCTTGAGGAACCGTCCGACGCCGGTTAACGTTCCTCCAGTGCCCTGCGACGCTAAGAAGCAGTCCACGCTCCCTTCAGTCTGCTGCCAGATCTCTGGACTGGTAGTTCGGTAGTGGGCGTTCGGGTTCTCAGGGTTCCTGAACTGGTCTGGCCACCAGTACTTGCCCGGATTCGCCTCTTTCATCTCAGCGATCGTCTTCATGCAGAGGTCTACGTCACTCTCGCCGCCCGGCGTCACTATGAGGTTTGCTCCGTAGGCACGAATAATCTTCATCCGCTCCTGACTCATTCCAGCGGGCATGACGACCGTAACTCTATAGCCCAGTACTCCACCAACAAAGGCGCAGGAGATGCCAGCGTTGCCTGTTGAAGCTTCGATGATCTCCATTCCCGGCTTCAAGGCGCCGGATTCAACGGCCTTCGTTATCATTTCAATGTAGATTCTGTCCTTCAGGCTTCCCGTGGGATTAACGTACTCCAGTTTCCCCAGGAGACAGGCCTTCATGCCCGCGGATCCAGCGATGTTACTCAGCTTCACGAGCGGGGTTCTGCCTATTCCCTGAAACAAGGAGTCCAGGGCCTTCCTGTTTCTGGCCCATTCTATGTTCATCTCATACCTCAACAGTCTCTTCTCCATCTTATCTTATAATTGTTAACAAATTAACTCAGATCTTCAATGTCAGGTTAATGCCGTGGTTATAATATGGTTAATTCCATATCAACAGGATCTTAAAGAATCGTAAGGCTTTTCCCGAAATAAAGTTCCCAAAAAGCAAGACTAAGAGAGACCCCCTAAGCGTCAAAACTGTAGAGACGGAACAGGTGAGACAAATCTTCGCCCTATGTAATGGGGAAGACGGAACGAGTTTAGGTCTTAGCGCAATTTGTGGATTGAGACCTAACCTAGTTTGGAAGATCAAGGTGAGGAACATCTATCCAGATGACTATGAAATCAAGGATGGCAAATTGCGATTTACCGTTAAACCTCCAATGATTATCGTTCCTAGATGGGTGTGTGACCGTAAGGGTTGCGATAAGGGGGTGTTCGACTGCGACAGTTGTAAGGAAGAATCAAAGATTCATGCAGACGGCAATAAGGCTTCGATCCTATTTGTTATCTTTGTCCCCTCAGTAATTGCCGATAAAATGGAGCTATACGTCAATCAAGATGGGGACGTGAACCTAGACACACCCCTAACGAACACTGAGACAGAACGAGACGTGAGCTATATAATACGAAAATATTATCGGAAAATAGGATTTGAGGGAGAACCTTACCGATTGCGGGACTATGCCGACAGAATGTTACTTTCTAGGCTCGAAATGGTGTATAGCAACAAAAACCTCAAGGAGTTCCTAATGGGGCACACCGTTAACGATATTTCGTTCACCTATGATATTAAGGGTCTATCCAAGGAGACTAGGGAAAAATGGAGGAGCCAATATGTGGGAGCTGTAGAAGGTTGGGTAAACGAGAACATCTTCTCGATTGCGTCCGCCAAGGATATGGAGATAGCCAAAAATGTGATGCTCTTCGCCAAGGCTCAAGGGGTCTCAGATGAACACTTAACGGCAATAATGAGCATCTTTGAAAAGGGGAAGATGACCCTAGATGATCTAAGGAACAGGATCTTAGCGGTCACGGAAAAAGCACAAGAGGAGAAATGGAGAGGACAGTTCAACAGGTGGTTAAGTGAGGAACTACCCAAGATGTTAGAAGCCAAAAAGGGAGAAGGGTAAAAAGCGTTAAGGAAAAGGTGAGAGGTGAAAAAATGGTTAAAACAGCTGTGCGTGTGCGCGCGCGAGAGAGGAGTAGGAGGAGAGCACATGGCAAAAGAGCTTCGCTACGTAAATCTGTCCTGACGAAGAAGCCATCAAAGAAACGGAAAAACGTCTAAAAGAGATGAAAAGGTTCCTCGTTGAGATAAGAGATGCTCTAAAAGCTGCTGGAGGAACTGAATAGCCGAAAGAGGTGTTAGTGATGAGCAAAAGCGGAGAAGAAAAGATGCGATCGATCGAACCTTGATCGGAAAAACAGTTTAGGCTATTTTTCCCTTTTTGTTATGGCTAAAATATTTCTAGTTAAGATGTGTTGTTAAAAGCGTGAGAGTCTTAAGAGTTCTAAGAGTTTATCCTAACTTGTTATCACCAAAATTTTTGTGCCTAACTGTTGTTATCTCAGTTTTTGGTGGAGCCTGATTACCGCTGCGGTGATGTTCGTTTTTTGGTTTTCCGGAGGATAAGGCTTAGCCTATGCAGGGGCTTCGTCGCTTTGTAGATAGTTTTATAACGTTATTGTCTAGAGGGAATAAAGGTGATTCTACGCCAGTGGCAGAAAGGCTGAACATCTGCGGTAAATACAGGTTCTTGGTTGAGATCGACGGAATAGCTCGGGCTGCCTTCAGAGAAGTAGAAGGATTAAGCGTTACAATAGACGTGGTGGAGTACCGAGAAGGTCCCGATGTCGCCATGGCTCCTAGGCAGGAGCCGGGTTTGGCGCATTACGGGCCTCTCGTCTTGAGGTACGGCGTGATGAGCACGAGTGGCGGGGGCAACAGGGAGCTCTGGAACTGGGTGAAGCAGACCCTTGAGGGGAACACGCAGCGGAGAGATGTCGCGGTGGTTGTCCTCGACCGAAGGGGCAACGAGGTTGTCCGCTATCTTCTGAGTAACGCCTGGCCGAGCAGCTGGAGGCTGGACAAGCTGGATGGTCGATCCAGTAGTGCCCTGTTCGAGGAGCTGACCCTGCAGTACGAGGCGCTCGATCTGGGAGACTGAGCTTCTTTTCTTCTTTTTGGCTTAACGCCTTCCGCTATCCTCGTAATCAGGGCTTCTATTGAGTGTTAGTTAAAAAGTATGGCCTGTGAAAAAGGTTTAGATGATCGGCTGAAATAGTTTTTAACTTCATTGTCTGATTCTTTGTTCAAAGAGGAATAGGTGTAATACTGTGCCAATAAGAGAAAGGCTGAACGTGTATGGCAAGTACCGATTCTTGGTTGATGTCGATGGGAGGGGTTTGTCCGGCGTCAGAGAAGTAGAGGGATTGAACGTCACAATAGACGCAGAGAAGCATAAGGAGGGACCCAGCATTGACGCCGCTCCTAAGCTGGAACCAGGTCTAACACATTATGGCCCTCTTGTTTTAAGATTTTTCGTATCCGCCAACGATGAATTGTGGAACTGGGTGAAACAGGCTCTCGAAGGGAATATACAGAGGAAGAACCTTTCAGTGGCGGTCCTTGACAGGAAAGGAAACGAGGTGGTTCGCTACCTGCTGAGCAATGCGTGGCCGAGCAGCTGGGCCTTGGACAAGCTGGACAGCCAATCCAGCGGTCCCTTGATCGAAGAACTGGTCCTACAATACGAGAAGCTCGACCGATACAGATGAGCCCACAACACTCCTTTTCCCAATTTTTGATAAGCCTCTTCAGAAGATTTCACATCAGGTCTCTCTAGATCCCCTGCATTAGAGTTCTCCTTTGAGTAGCGGTAATGCCCATGTTAGATATATTAACCCATCAGAGTTCCGTAGTGGTGGGGCCGGTGGGATTTGAACCCACGACCTCGCACGCCCCAGGCGCGAATCTTAGACCAAGCTAGACCACGGCCCCGCTCTCTCTTTAGGAGACTCAATCAGATTCTAAAGCTTTACGTCTCCAGACGAGCATATCTAAGAATCTCTCTGAAACTTCTCTCAGTCGGTTCCTCCTTGTAACTTCTTAGCCTGGACTGGAGTTCTTTGAGGTCTATTTCGCCCAGCACCCTTTGAACCGCCTCAGAGTTTTCCTTGCCGAAGAACAGGTAATGGCCTATGGAAGTCACGTTAGACGTGCGCCTCAGCGTGCTTGCGGTCTCGAAGTCGATTATGCGCGTCTGCCCAGAGGGCGTGACCACAACATGCCTGTAGGCCCTGCTGAGCTCTCCATGGTCTATGCCTCCTTCGTCCAGCCGCCTGCACTGTTCCAGCAGTTCCCTCAGAACCCGTCGCACCTGCTCCGCATCGGTCTCATCACCCAGCCACTG
>Ga0315296_10000853_pt1 | contig 27403 bp, 41 predicted proteins | sample YL17G14_18_MG_FD_203921 | JGI IMG/M metagenome (GOLD analysis project Ga0315296, IMG submission 203921) | Sediment microbial communities from Yellowstone Lake, YNP, Wyoming, USA - YL17G14_18 | ecosystem: Environmental > Aquatic > Freshwater > Lake > Sediment | place: USA: Wyoming | collected... | reverse complement strand
AACATCAAAAGGCAGTTCGAGAAGCACTTGCAGGATTAATGCACATTCCATTTGGAGTAGATTATGGGGGAAGTCAAATCATCTTTAAAGATAGTTCCTAAAAAATGGGGGAGAGAGGAATGGATTATAAATTGTCCCGAATACTGTAGCAAGTTACTTTATTTAGATAAAGGAGCCATATCATCGCTTCATTATCATAATATTAAAAAGGAAACCTTTTATGCTCTGCAAGGAACGGCGGGTTTAACAATTGAAGGGAAAGATTATATGTTGACTCCTTTTGCCCGCCCCAAAACAATTTATCCAGGTATGCAGCATCAGTTTATAGGAATAGCCAATGCTGTGATTTTGGAAATTAGCACTCATCATAATGACAATGATATAGTTAGACTTTCGGAATCGCAATGTTCAGAAATAAAAAAATCTTAATTACTGGTGGTACTGGACTTATCGGTAGACAAATAGCTAAATTACTCTACGATGCTGGGGCAATAATAACAACTGTATCCCTAGAACCTAATGGATTACCTAATATTAGCCATATCTGTGCAGATTTGACAGATTCAAAATTTTGCTGTGATATTGTTTCTGATAAGGATTATATATTTCATCTTGCTGGTCTAAAAGGGTCACCTGTTATAACACATAGTCGAGCATCCAGTTTTTTTGTTCCTATACTCCAAATGAATACAAATATACTAGAGGCTTGCCGAATAGCTAGTATCAAAGGTATAGTTTATACTAGCTCTATCGGAGCCTATTCTTATAAACAAATATTAAAAGAAAGCGATGCTTGGCAAGGAAATCCTATGGATTTCTGGCCTGGATGGGCTAAGCGGATTGGTGAATTTCAGATAGAATCTTATAAATTAGAATATGGGAATAATAATTTTGCCATAGTTCGGCTGACAAATATATATGGTCCTGGAGATAAATTTGACGCCGAAACCTCAATGTTTATTCCCTCACTTATGGCTAAAATAAAAAGAGGCGATAATCCTGTCCTTATTCATACTAATGGTAATGAGGTTAGGGATTTCCTATATAGTGAGGATGTTGCCAGTGGCATAATTCAAGCCATGCAATATGGATTAGGCAAAGGTATTATCAATCTTGGTGGGACAGAATATCATACAATTAAAGAAGTTATAGAGACAATGGCTGAAATAATTCCTTTCAATTACAAGTTTTCTGATAAACCAGCTTCTTACCCAATAAGGATAATGGATATATCAAAAGCCCAAGAATTATTAGGTTACAAACCGTCCGTAGGCTTAAAAGAGGGGCTAAAAAGAACTTGGGAATGGTTTAGTACTTGTTCGCCAGAAAAAGCCTCAGATTTTGATTCTAGCGTGTCTGATAAGGAGTTAAGAAGGTGCGGGTAATCCCGTCCAAGTTATCAGGAGTTTTATTAATAGAGCCCGAAATCTATGATGATTTACGAGGTAAAAATTTTATGACTTGGCACTCTGGGAAATATAATTGGCTTGGAATAAATTTTATAGAACATAATGTATTCACGGCAAAAAAGAATGTTCTAAGCGGAATCCATTATAGCCCTTTGTGTACGAAACTCTATCAATGTTTGTATGGTAAAGCCTATTATGTTCTGGTGAATTGCGATAAGAATGATAAGGAATTTGGTAAATGGGATTCTTTTACTTTATCTGATGAGAATTATCTTCAGCTTTTTAAGCCGCCTCAATATGGAACTGGTTTCGTAGCGTTAAGTGACTTTGTTATTATTCATGTAATGCAATCAGAATATTATAATTTAGATAATCCCAATCAAGTAACCTTTAGATATGATGACCCTCAGTTTAATATTCAATGGCCGGTTAAAAACCCAATATTATCGGAAAGAGATAAACGGGCAAAATGGATTTAGGACTTAAAGATAAAATAGCATTAATAACTGGAGGCAGCCATGGTATTGGCTTGGCAATAAAAGAATTACTTTTATCCGAAGGTTGCACAGTCCATTCCATTTCAAGGCGAGAAGGTTATGATGTGCTTATTGATAATGATATAGCTAGAGCTACAACCTTATATGCCGATTCAGATATATTGATAAATAATATTGGGGGAGGAGGGCGTTGGGGAGAAGAAGAACCTACTTTAACACAATTTAAAGTGTGGCAAGAAGTATACAAAAAGAATGCCGAAGCAGCTATAAAATTCACTATGGCTTGTTTGCCTTATATGCTTGAAAATAAATGGGGTAGGGTAATAACGATAGCTTCTATTTATGGTAAAGAAGGTGGGGGGAGGCCTTGGTTTAATATGGCTAAGGCGGCTGAAATTAGCTTAATGAAATGTCTAGCTCTTAGAAAAGAATATCAAGAAGCTAATATAACTTTTAATACTATCTGTCCTGGAGCAATCTGGATTGAAGGTAAGAAACTGGACAAATATGAGCGATATGGCAAACCTGAAGATGTAGCTGGAATAGTAGCATTTTTATGCTCGGATTATGCTCGCTGGATAAATGGTGCCTGCATAACAGCCGATGGGGGAGAATCAAGGAGCTTCTAAATGAGAATACTTATTCAATCCAATGCCGAATGGGCACCTACCGGATACGGTGTTCAGGCTAGGCATCTCGTATCAGGATTTGAGAAATTAGGACATACTGTAGCAGTCTTCCCATTCTGGGGATTACAGGGTGGGATAATGGAATATCAGGGGCATACTTGTTATCCAATATGGAATGATATTTGGGGTAATGATATATTTATGAATCATGCCCGGCATTTTAAAGCTGATATTGTTATTAGCCTTATGGATGTTTGGGTAATGCATGAAAATTTTGGTAATATGGTTCGCTGGATTCCTTGGCTACCTATTGACCATAGCCCGGCACCCGAACCAATAGTTCAACGATTACGGTCTGCTTTAAGAGTTGTTGCTTTTAGTAAATTTGGGGTTAAAGAATTAGGTAATGCAGGAATTAAAGCTGATTATGTTCCGCATGGAGTAGATATAAATGCTTTTAAGCCCTTAGATATAATTAAGGGTGAACTTAAGAAACAATTGGGTTTTCCTTCTGATTGCTTTCTAATCGGTATGGTAGCAGCTAATAAAGGCTGGCCTTGTCGCAAATGTTTCCCTGAGATTTTTGAGGCATTTTCGGAATTTGTAAAGAGACATCCTGAAACTAGATTATATTGTCATTCTGAATCATCTAACCGGTATGGTGGGCCTGACCTCCAATTAATGAGTAGAGGATTTGGAATTACTGAATATATAAGATTTGCTGAACCCTATCTATTAAATCTTGGCTTTCCTGATGACCTAATGTGCCAGATATATAATGCTATGGATGTTCTATGTGCAGTATCTATGGGTGAAGGATTTGGGATTCCCATTTTAGAGGCACAGAGTTGCTTTCCAAGTGATACATTTGTAACCGCAGAAGATATCATTGGCATACAAGAACGCTCATATTCTGGGGATATTATTACTATAGAAACAGCAAAAGGAACTATTGAAGTAACCCCTGAACATCCTTTTTGGACTAACAATGATTGGGTTTTGGCTAAAGACTTAACTGAAAACCATCAATTATGGTATAATAAAGAATATACCCTAGGAGGTGGTTATGCCCAAGAAGGGTTACAGAAAATACAGTCAGGCTCAATCGGAGAAATTGTTCACACTATACAAAATCATGCCCCTCAAAGAGGTAGCTCAAAAAGTAGGACTGACCTATGGTCAAGCATTTTGGCAAATACAACAAGCAGGAATTCACAAAACAATTGGGCAAAAGATAACTTTGAAGTCTCCACCATTAACAGAAGCCGAATGGGGTTATTTAGCAGGATTGATAGATGGCGAGGGCACAATTTCAATCAGAAGGCGAAACGGACGGGACAACAACTGGAAGCCAATAATTTGCATATCCAGCAGTTCCCCAATGTTAATGGAATGGTTGCAGAAAAAGATAACCTGTGCAAATACCCGAATAGAAAAACGCAAGTTAGTGAAGGGATGGGCACAAGCATATCTATTCTGGATAACGGGGATAGGGTTTCTTCCCCTATTCAAGAAACTATTACCCTTATTGGTAATAAAACAAATACACTGCCATTTGATAATTCAATGGGCACAAGAAAGATTAGCTCAAGGAATACACGAGAAAATCAACAAGAGGCAACAAGAGATAATCCAAATACTGAAGGATTTGAACGTGAAGCCATCATTGAAATCCGAACGAGAAAAGTCAAAAATCTTCCAGTCTACAACCTTGCAACAAAATCGCATGTCTATGTAGCTCAAGGTTTTATAGTCCATAATTGTGGTATTCCCGTAATTACTACTGACTTTTCTTCTATGCCAGAACTAACAGCTGCTGGCTGGAAAGTTCCTGTAGCCCGTAGGTGGTGGACACCTCTAAATTCTTTTCAGGCATTACCTAATATTGATGGCATAATTGAAGCTATGGAAGCTGCATATCAAGCAGATAGAAAAGCATTAGGTAAAGTAGGGCGTGAATTTGCTATGGGTTATCGTTGGGAAAAGATAATTAATGAAGGCTGGAAGCCTATCTTAGATAGTCTTGAACCTATAAGATACAAAGAGTATAATATTAAATAAGATTTTACTTTAAGGAGGAACCGCCTGACGGTCAGAAAAATCGTCAGGCTTTTTTATTATGGTTAAAGAAAAGGTCGGAACTGGAGAAAAGGTCGTAGCTGTATTAAGAAGTAAGGATGGCAAAAAGAGAGTCATTAAACCTAAATGGTATTCTAGATTTCTATTCTTTAAAAGGAGGAAATAATGAAGGATAGTATTCAAACAAGTGCAGAAAAATTAAAGGTTGGAGGATGTGTCCTGGCAGTATTGGAAGATGTTAGAAATGGGGCTAAAAAACTTGTCCCAGGGCGTAATATCGTAACTAATGATGGCGATAAATATTATGCCCAGATGGGTTGCGGGGAAGCTCCGACAGCTGATTTTGATGGTGCTTTTGCTGGCTTAAGAATGGGGACTGGTATAACTACCCCTACCAAAACTGACACAAGTGTTACTGTCTTTGCTACCGGCGGGACAATGGGACTTGATGCAGGCTATGAAAAAACCAATGATGTTGATGCTGATAATACTGGTGCTGGAGTAAACATAGTTACTTGGCGGTATAGTTTTGGCACAGCCCAAGCTAATATCACTAATATAGCTGAGGGCGCTATCTGCGTGAATGTAGCTGTTGGTGGAACAGCATTAACCCATTTCCTATTTGCTGCAGCCTTTAATAAGACAGCTAATGACACTTTAAAGGTGTTTGTTAATCATGAATTATTGGGGGCTTGATATTAGTTGACAGAGTTAGTTTCATAGTATATAATCTAACTATGAAAGATTTACCAGAAACTTTTTGGGCTTGGTTAGCAGGGTTTATTGATGGTGATGGTTGCTTAAATATTTATCAAGATAAGCAGGGATATTATCTTTGTAAGCTTTGCATTCATCAAAAAGATAGATTAATTCTAGATTATATAATTGATAAATTGGGTGTTGGTAGTATATCTAGTCATCCCAGTGGTTTTGATAAAAATAGTTTAATGCATCAATTAACTTTTGGCTCAAGAGTTAGTCGGGAAATAACTCGCAGCTGTTTACCCTATTTAATACTTAAGAAAAAGAAGGCACACAAACTTCTGGGACTTAAAAAGAAAATTAGAATTGATAAAATTGAATTTAGAGATGAATTTAGTCAAGCACTCGGCTGGTATATAGATGGTTTAAGCTGTAAGGCAATTGGTATTAAATTGGGTCTTAAACCAGCAACTATAAATTATTGGCTACGAAGTCAAGGTTATATTAGAAATCTTAGCCAAGCACAAAAACTAAGACGTCAAAGAGAAAGGTCAATAGAATCTAGTAAAATGTTGGGGGCTTAGTTATGGGGTGATTAAGGAGGTCTAAATGCCAATAACACATGCTTTTGTATCAGGAATAGCAGATGGAGCTGATACGACTTTAGTCCGTCCTGTTGATTGGAACGCTACCCACTTGGGGCTTACTGTAGTTCGCAAGACTGCTGATGAGACAGTCAATAACTCATCCACCTTACAGAATGATGACCACCTTCTATTTGCTGTAGCAGCTAATGAGGTATGGGAGTTTCGCATTATACTCAGAATGCTTGCAGCATCGGCAACTCCTGACTACAAGTTTGCTCTCTCGTTGCCCGCTTTAGGCTCAGGGGTATGGGTTATAGAATATCCTATCATACCCGCTACTACACTAGGTGCGGATGTTACAACTGCCCTTAAAGTTGACTCCTGGACTGGTGGTGACAGGTGGTGTTTTCTACAAGGAGTATATGTCGGTGGTGCTAATGCTGGAAATGTCCAACTACAATGGGCGCAATACACAGCAAACGCCTCAGACTCTAAAGTTACGACTAACTCCTGCATTATCGCTCACAAACTAGCTTAAGGGAGGGAGAAGATTAAATGGAATACTACTATCCTTATAAAAACCTAGTAGAACGCAAGGTCAAAGTAACTGAAGCTGAGGCTCAGGGCTTAAGGATGCTCCATGACGATTTTGACTCTGACTGGAAGCCTGGAGATGAGCCTCACGGCACAATGACCTTTACTGATGTTATACCGCCTGTAGCACAAACTGAGCCATCACTATCAACGCATATATCAGCTTTAGTAGGTGTGGATGCTACCAAAGCTAGACCAGCAAGGGTTAAGAGGGTTTGGGAAGGCAGAGATTATTTGTATGATTGCTTTGCCACCCAAACAGTTAAGGATGAATATGTTGCTGGCAAGATAGTGATTGGCGATTATGTCCTAGTTCACTTTGATGATATAGGGGAACAGATAGTAATAGCCAAAGTATTCAAATCATGGTAAGGAGTAAAGATGGCGACAACATTCCTGAAGGCTAAAAATCTAGCACTATCAACATTAGCGGCGGGCATAAGTGATACTGATACCTCTCTAACAGTAAAGGCTGGGGAAGGAGCAAAATTCCCATCGATATTTCCTTTCCCTATAGTTATTAGTAGCGAGATATTACTTTGCACGGCACGAACCAATGATGTAATGACGGTATCAAGGGCTCAAGAAGATACTTCTGCGGCTGCTCATAATGCCAATATGACTGTAGAGCTTAATATCACCGCCAAATATATAACTGACCTAAATGATGCGGTCAATACTCTGGAAGGTGCAGGAGGTGGGCAAGCCTTTCCTGTTGGTTCTGTCTTTTTAGCAGTAGTCAATACTGACCCTGCAACTTTATTAGGCTACGGCACTTGGTCTCAGATAGCACAAGGGCAATTCCTTGTTGGACAAAAAGCTACTGATGCTGATTTTGATACTACTGAGGAAACGGGAGGAGAAAAAACCCATACCTTAACAACAAGTGAAATACCATCTCATAGCCATATTTTAGGGGAATTAAGAAGTGCCACAACTGGGTCAGAAGCATCATATATTGCAAGGACAGCGGATACATCCTCTACTAGGGGAACTGATAAAACAACCGAGGTAACAGGTAGTGGGTCTGCTCATAATAATCTTCCCCCATATTTTGTAGTCTATGTTTGGAAGAGAACGGCATGAGGAGGCATAATGCCCGCTTTTGGTGAGACTTTATTTGCTGAAGCAGCATTTGGGGAAATGCTTGCTGGCGAAACAGCTTTTCAGACAGATGCCTTTCAGAATGACGCCTTTCAGATTGTTGTAGGTGAAGACTATATTAAAATCATAAACGAAACCGAAGGGCTTAATGAGGCTTATCGTAGGTTTAAAAGCTTATTCAGGCGGATTGGGGAGACTGAAGGGATAAATGAGACCCATAGACGATATGAGCAACAATTTCGCAGGATAGGGGAAGTAGTTAATCTCAATGAAACTCATCGCAGTTTTAGAACTTTATTCCGCAGGTTTGGCGAAATGATTACTATAAATGAAACTACTAGAAGATTAATTACATTACTCAAAAGAATAGGGGAAACTGTAAACATCAATGAATCCACAAAAATATTTAAAGCTATGTATCGCCGAATTGGGGAACTGGTCAATATTAATGAGAATACTAGACCATTCAGGGAAATGTTTCGAAGAATAAATGAAGCAATAAATATAAATGAATCTTATCGGCGGTTAACCACTCTACTCAAGAGAGTCGGGGAATCAATAAATATTAGTGAAACAATTGCCACTAAACTCTACAGACTTATTGTAAAAGTAATAGCCGAAGCTATAAGTATTGTCGAAGCTATTATTAAATCTAAAGGCATATTACAGATTATCAACGAAGCTATTAATATTAATGAAGCTCTCCGTAGATTTAGAGCTTTGTTTAGAAGGATTGGCGAAATTGTCAATATTAATGAATCATATAGAGCCTACAGAGGGTTAGTTCGTAGGATAGGGGAAACAGTTAGTCTCAATGAATCAATCGCTAGGGTTAAAGGAATACTTCGAATTATTGCGGAAGTATTAGGTATTAGCGAATCTACTAAAATCTTCCGCCAATTATTCCGCCGAATTGGTGAAACTATCAATATCGGTGAGGCAACCAAAATATCCCGCCAGTTATTTAGAAGGATTGCTGAAGCTGTAAATATTAATGAAACCACTAGAGCCTTTAGGCAGATGTTTCGGAGAATAGGGGAGATAGTTAATCTAGCTGAAACCCATCGTAGACTAACTACATTACTTAAAAGAATTGGAGAGTCAATAAATATTAGTGAGACAATCGCCACTAAGCTCTATGGACTTATTATAAAAGTAATAGCCGAAGCTATATCTATCATAGAGTCTACTTTAAGACCCCGAACAATGCTACGGATAATTAATGAGGCAGTCTCCTTGATTGAGTCAAGGTTATCTATTGTCCGTAGAGTATTAGCCTTCCTTGTGATAAAATTATATAAGAGAAGTTTTGATATTTCTTTGTATGCTAGGAGCTTAACAATCAATCTTCCCGCTAGGAGTTACATGTTAATGATGGGATTAAGAGCTTTAATAGCAAAATTATATTCAAGAACTAAAATTGTGAGGATAAGATAATATGCAAGACGTAGAATTGCCAAAAAATGATTTTGGATACAATGTAGCATTTGCCATAAAGGATTCGAGTGGCACTGTTGCCTATAACTTGACTGATTATCTGGTTACCTTAAAGGCATGGTCGCCTCATATACCAGATACTTTAATAACCAGCGGTACTTGTAGTATACTTAATGCCAGTGCAGGCAGTGTTACTTATACTATAGGTTCGGCTGTGTTTACTACTATTGCAAGCTATCGTGCTGAAATTGAGCTTACTAAAGCGGGAGTGAGAGAAAGCACGCAACCTTTTCTAATTAATATAACGGAGTCAGGATAATGAGTTATACGGCTTTTGAAAGAGCAACGGGCGATTGTATGGATGAAGTAGCAGCTTTAGAACGGCAGTTAACTGATGCTGGCGTTTTTGATGGTGATACTACTCCTACTCTATCCCAAGTAGAGAAATTTATTACTGATACTTATGATGAAATGGGCGTATTCCTAACTGAATATGGTTATGCCAAGAGCCAGACCAATGCTGATATTCTAGGCGTTTTACAGCATTACAATGCATTAGGGGCTGCAGCTAAATGTGAGCTTACTCAACCTAGCGTTGGTTATAAGGCAGGCGAGAATACAAGATATGATCGATTATTCAAAGAATATATAAAGGTCAAAGACTTAATCCAATCAATTGGGTTCCAGCGTCTTGGGGCTACAAAAAGCTGGGAACTATCGGCTGCCCTAAGTGCCGGGGGGATTAGTATTAGCGATAAAGAAGTTATTGAGGATGATACGGATTTTGAGCCTTATATATTTACCAAGGATATACACCGTCATCCAGATATAGTAGCCAAAGAAGAATCGGAGTATGATTAATGAGTTATGAAACTTGCCAAGATGGACTCGCCACTGTAATTAAAAAATTGAAAAATTACACTGATAATAATGTGTCTCTTGGAGATTATCGCTTACTACAAAGAGGCTTTAATCAAGTTGTGATTTTGCGCCCTGGAACTTTTACCCGAATGCGGAGTGAATTTGGGGGGGGGAAGCAGAATACTTGGAATATCATTGTTGAGCTGTTCATCAAATATAAAGATGATGCTCAGATACAGGAAAATATTCGGGATGAACGGCAAGACATAATAGACCAAGTTGACCAATATCCTAAACTAGATAATGTTTCGGGCGTCTTTGATGCACAGATTATTAGTGGTGCTGAACCTACGCCAGTATTTGGTGCAGATGGGAGTGGACCCCATTTCATGATGCAGGAAATGATTTGTCAGATAATTGAGGATATAGAAGTAACTGAGCTAGAATAGAATAAGATTTAACAAGTTTGAGCTGCCCAGACAGTCATTAGTCTGGGCAGTTTTGTTAGGAGGGTAAATTTTATGGCTATATATGGTAAAAATGCCAACATATTTATTAAGGCTTATGACCTATCAGGAGACAGCAATCGAATTACTTTAAATATCGCTATAGATACAATTGATATTACTGGCTTTGGTGCAAAAGCTAAAGAAAATAAAGAGGGTAAATATAGTTGGACTTTGAGTGAGGATGGTTTCTGGAACTCCGCAGTTTATCATTCTGACCCTGTCATACATAGTTTAATAGGTGCGGGCTCTCAAGTAGTGGGTATATTCCCCGCAGGTACTACACCAGGTAATTTGGGCTATGAGGGATATGGGATTTTAACCACTTATAATCCAGAAGCTGTGATAGCTGGTGCTGTTACTTTTGCGGCAGAATTCCAAGGCAGTAATTTGTTAAATCGCACTATATTATTAAATGCAGGAATTAAAACGGCTAATGGAACAAGCACAGCAAGGAACTTGGGCACTGCCGGATTAAATATAGGAATTACCAGCATATTGAGAGCATTATCGGGCTCACATGGTACTTGTAATGTAAAGATTCAAGCCAGCACTGCTGAGGCTGGAACTTACGGCGATATATTTAGCTTTACTCAGTTAACAAACGAATTAATAGCAGAACAAAAGAATATAGCAACAGCACCTGTTGGGCCTTGGTTTAGGTCAGTTCATACTATAGGAGGGGCAAGTGATTCATTTGATTTAACTATAAGTTGTGCTACTGAAGAATAAAATAGGAGGTAAAAATGCCAAAAGTACATGGGAAAGATGCAGATTTATGGGTAAATTTCCAATCGATGGAGGATGATGGTAATAGAATAACTATAACCATCACGCCAGATACGGCTGAATTAACAGCATTCGGCAGTGAAGCCAAAGAACATAAAGAAGGTATCTATGGTTGGACATTAGATTATGATGGTTTCTGGAACTCGGCAGCTAATGCTAATGACCAAGTATTCTATCAGATGATTGGACAAGGTGGGAAGGAAGTTAAATTCTTCCCCAATGGAAGCGCAGCCAGCAAGATATATTACTGGGGGACAGCAATTCTAACCAGCTATAATCCAGAGGCCACAGTAGGCGGAGGGGTTACTTGTTCTGCAAGTCTAATTGGTGATGGTTGTCTAAGCCGAGGTACTACATCTGCATAATAATATGGGAAAAGGATGGCTAAATGAATTAATCACTTTTGTAGCTAGACAAACAGGCTGGAATTTGGAATATATTTGCCGATTACCTTATGCTAAACTCCGCATCTTAGCTTCCGAATTACAATATCAAAAAGAACTAGATGAATATAATTTAGCATCATGTTTTGGTATGGTTATTGCTACATGGGCTAATGCCCAAACAAAAGCCAAACGATTTAAGGTTCAGGATTTTGTGGGTAATGCTCCAAGAAGAAAATCTATAGGAGGTAAAAACTTGGCAGGAAAGATAGAGAATACAGCTATCATATTGGGCGATGGTAATGAATATCATCTTGCTCCTCTTAATGCTAATATGATGGTGGAGATTGAGGACTCATTTAATCTAGCATTTTTTGAAATGTTTGAATCTGGGAAGGTAAGAATGAAATATGTGCGTTTTTTACTGACCCTTATGCTTAGAGAAAATTACCCTGATATGACCGAGCAGAATGTGGGTAAATTATTAACTACTAAGGTAATAGCAGATGCTTATGGGAAAATTATTGGTACAGTAACAGGATAATTAAATGGCAGAAGCAAATCTTCAGGTATTAATCACAGCTAAAGATCTAGCTAGTCAACAGCTGGGGAAATTAAAAACTCAAACCGATAAAAATACAGCCTCATTTAATAAAATGAAGCTAGCCGTTATAGGCGTTGCTGTTGGTCTTGGTGTTGCTATTGGCAAAATGGTTAATGACTATGCCAAGGCTGGCGATGAAGTCGCTAAAATGGCAAAGCGAACAGGGATTGGGACAGAAGCCCTTTCCGAAATGAGATATGTGGCTGATATAACAGGCACAAGTCTCGGGACAATTGAAACAGGGCTTAAAAGAATGAGTATAGCTATTGTTGAGGCTGGAAGAGGGAATGAAACTTATGCCCAAACATTTAGAAAATTAGGATTAGATATTGCTACTCTTCAAACAATGAAACCCGAAGATGCTTTCTGGACAATTGCTACAGCAGTGGGACAATGCACAGACCAATTTGAAGAAGTTACAGCTGCACAAGAAATATTTGGCAGGTCTGGTACTGATATGATTCCGCTTTTTGAGGAGACTCAAGAATCAATTACTGGTCTAAAAGAAGAAGCACATGACCTCAATCTTGTATTTAGTGAGGAATCAGCTTTAGCTGCCGAAGATTTTGAAGATACTAAGACTAGATTTGTAGGAGCACTTCAGGGATTGGGTTTCGCAGTAGCCCAAGATGTAATGCCTTTTATAACTGCCTTATTAGAAAAATTTACTGAGATTATAAAAGCACATCCTGAATTAGTTAAGGTATTTGAGGCTTTTGCTATTGCTATCGGTGGGGCAGCAATGATTTTCGCCATTACCAAATTAATAGGATTATTAAAGGCTGTTGGAGTTGTTCTTATAGCATTAATAGTTAAGATGGGGATTTTACAAGGACTAAGCGGTCCTGCTGGCTGGATACAATTGGCAGCTGGTATAGGAATCGCTGTTCATTCATTTATGCTTTTGGATAAACTTTTGGGGTTAGGTATTCTTTCTACAATGCCAGGGGCAGATTATCTCAAAGGACTACCTGTATACGGACCTTATTTTACCCCTACGGCTGAAGAGGCGATTGAAAAACCTGCTGAAATCCCCTCTCCTCCTACAGGTTATGCAAGTTGGGAGGCGGCACGCTCAATGTATGAAATGTGGGCAGAAAGCGGAAAATCATGGGAACAGTTGGTGGCAGAAAACCCCACTCTAGCTGGTCTTACAGCACCTGGTATGATACAATTTCCCGAAGGCTATCAATATGGGGGTATTGTGCCTGGGCCTTTTGGACAACCAAGATTGGTTATGGCTCATGGTGGTGAGTATATAGGCCCAACGGCTGGTAATGTTTATGTTACTGTGCAAGGATTTGTTGGCTCTGAGCGATTATTGGCTGAAACAGTAAGGGAAGAATTACAAAAACTTAAATTACGCAATATAAATACAGGGGTTTGAAAATGGCTGAACCTGATATAATAATCAGAATTGCATTCACAACAATGCCAATGGCGACTACACCAGTTTGGGCAACTGTGACACCTAATGCTTTGGAATTTTATTCAAAGCGTGGTAGGCAACATTTCCTTGACCGCATTGAAGCTGGAGAGGCTATCACTATTTTAGATAATTCTCAGGGTTATTATTGGCCAGGTAATACTTCAAGCCCCTATTCACCTAATATTCTACCCGGCAAAAGACTTAATATCCAGACATCCTATGGTGGTTCCATTCGTGATGTATATACGGGATTTATTGAAGAATGGCATCCAGGTTGGAGATTAAGTGCTGGCAGTGCTCCTATTATGGAATTACGCTGTGCTGATTTACAAAAGAATTTAGCCCTCTTTACTCTTGGTACTATAGGCTATAATCAAGAAAATAGCGGAACGAGAGTAACTAATATCCTTAATGATTTTGGTTGGCCTTTAGGGGCTAGAGATATAAGTGCTGGGCAAACAACCCTTCAAGCTACAGGCACTATAACTGATATAAAGGCCATGGACCATCTATTTACTGTTCAGCATTCAGAATTAGGAATTTTTTATCAAGCCCCGGATGGTGATGTTCAATTTGAAAATAGACATCATCGTCTATTAAATCATACAGTTAGTAGAGGGACATTCGGCGATGATATAGGCGAAATGAAATATCAAAATGCCAAGTTTTCTTATGATGACCAATATCTCTACAATGATATCCGCATTACAAGGCTTAACGGAGCCGAGCAAGTTGCTAAAAATAGTTCTAGTTCAGCGAATTTCGGCCCCCGGTCATTTAGCAGAAGCGATTTATTAATGACGGCTGATACAGAAGCTAAAGACCAAGCTGACTATCTTTTATCTAAATATAAAGATCCTGCTTTAAGAGTGGGTGAATTAACTATCTATCCCAAATCCGACCCTAATAATCTGTATCCCAAAGTACTAGGATTTGATATTAGCGATAGGATAACATTGAGACTTAATCAAGCCTCAGTTGATACAGATTATTACATTGAGGGAATTACACATAGATATGCTGCTACTAATGAACGATGGGAGACTACTTGGCAATTAAGCGATGCTGATACTCAGGTTTATTGGGCTATTGGTGTGGCTGGGTTTTCAGAAATAGGAGAGACAACCAGATTATGCTATTGAGGTAAATATGATAACAGCAAATATGTGGTTTGAATATGGATTTGATTCTTTTGTAAATCAACTAAAAGCAAAGATGGCAAAGAGATATATCAAGTTTGATGAGACTATCAGTAATACTTCAACGCTTCAAGCCTATGTTAATCACGGAAGATGGTTAGTTAAATGTGAATGTGGTGGGGCTGAATATGCTTGGGAAGAGAAATTATTTATGTGCCAATCTTGCTGGAATGCTAATCATAAACATGAGTTTAGAAAGATAAAATTCCCTAAAGAACGAAAGCAGATTGAAGAATTACTGAGTAAGAGACCAATAGTAAATCGCAATTGGAAACCAAATGAGACTATTGAAGATTTAATAAGAGAAAATAAAGAACACGAAAAGGAGTTATTATAATGGGCTGGACGGCTGGGAGTGATGTCACAACAGGTTCGTTAATTTCCGCAGCGCAGTGGAATAACTATTTGGGTGCTACTGGTAGTCTTGAATATCTCAAGGATGCACTAGATAATGTTACCCAAAGCCAACCTAGTAGGGTATTTGCCACACAATATCAAAATACTGGGGGTAAAATCAGGATAGTTACAGTTACTGCGACTACAGCAGGAGAAGCAGACAATATAACAGCATATTGTGGTAGCGAAAACCCAGTAACTACTATTGTGAGTGTGCAAGACTTTCCTACTTCTGGATACGGGACTTTAACTTTTGTAGTTCCCCTCAGCTATTATTATAAAGTATTGCGAGCTCTAACTGCATCACTATATAAATGGACAGAATGGGATTTGCTCTAAATGTCTAAACGGGATTTTCTACTAATTTTTCTTGTTTCAATTACTCTTTGGTATTCTAGTTTCCTTTGCTATACCTTTTGGGGGCTTTGGTATTCTGGGGGTGAATTTGTTATCCGAGAACCCAATGCGATTATTAGGTTGGGTGAGTTTATAATGTCTGTATCAATCTTTGGCCTCATTATGTATATGCTTAGAAAGATTATAAGGAAATAGTAAAATGACTAAGAACGAATCACAGCAAATTGGTGAATTGATTGGCGAGGTAAAGGGCATCAATAAACGGCTAGATACTTTTAATGGACAAATTGGAGACCTCGCTAAAAGTGTAGGCAATTTACCCTGTCAAGAACAAGATGCTCGCATTAAATTCTTGGAGAAGGTTCAAAATTGCGACCAAGACAATAAGAGAATAAAAACTAGCATTAAGGGTAATATCAAAGCAGAAATTCTGGGTGGACTTATTGGTGCTGGGGTAACAGGTTTGATAATGGGTTATCTTCAAGGATGGTGGTAATGAATATAAAAGGACGGATTAGAAATAGAGGGAATATATCAGTAAGCGAGATTAAGCAGGCATATATTAGGGTTTTTAATATAGGTCTTTGCCAGCGTAAAAGGGTATGCTTCCATTTAGCCGATGAAACTTATGATGAAGCCGATATTGATTTAATAAAACAAGTCATAACAGAAAATCAAGCCAATAAAGCACTTTATATAACCGAGAAGAAAGATTGTGACAATTTTGCCTTTGCTCTTATGGGAGCATTGCGAGGCGTAGATGATAGAACTTGTGCTATGCCAATTTTCATAACTTGGGTTTTAACCCCTGAGAATGGGCATGCTGTTTTGAGTTTTTACTACAAAGGAACTGTGAAAATAATCGAACCGCAATTGGATTCTGTATTTGAAGTTCCTAAGGAATGGAGACTTTTATTATTGTGTGGGTAAAAAATGAACTGTCCGAATTGCGCCAAAAAGAATATAATTAGCCCGATGCGTATTGTACGGCATAATGAAGTAAATTTCTATAAATGTCCTGTTTGTGGACACATGACTTTAATACAACCAGAAGGAACAAAAAGACAAGACTGGGAGCGAGACAATGTTTAAGGTAAGATGTTGGTGGCATTTTGTAGGTGGGTTTATTGCTGGCTTCTGTGGTGCTTGGTGCTGGGCTGTGCCTGTGGCTGGCACAATGGCGTTCATAAGCTATGAGGTTGTGCAAGATTTCAAAACTGGCACAGATAGCCACAAAGATATTTTAGAATTTGTTATTGCCTTATTCATCGGCTTTGTTGCTATAATACCTTTGAAGGTTTTGAGGATAGCTTAGTGAATAATTTTACAGAGATTATTGAGTTGATTAAAGCTCTGATTCGCCCGGGTTTGGCAGTCTGGTCAGCAATAATGATTACTTGGTTTGCTATAAATGGTCAAAATCCAGCAACCTGGCAAATCTTTCTGTGGGGTGGATTCCTTGCTGAATGGCTTGGCGAAAGGGCAATTAAGCGAATGAGAGAAATAATCTAATAGTGCTGTTTGTCAAGCCGCAGGGGCAGGGTTCGCTTGGGTACTTATTCAATATTTCACATAAACTTCCCCAAGCCTCGCCAAACGCACCATAATGACATTCTAGTGGCAGAAAAGAATAAGTGAATACAATCGTATTTAGAGGAGGTAAAGATTAAACCTAAATATCCTCAAAAAGAAAGTTATTGGCAAGATGTAGTTAAGAAATATTCCAGTAGTGTTGAGGCAGCCAGAGGTCTTAATCTCAATGCTAGAACGATTCGGGATTATACTCAGAAATTTGGCTTGCGGTTTGCCCCTGAAAGCAAATTACTTAATAAAACAATAGAAGAAATAAAAGATGTAATTAAAGCTGCTGGTGGTGTTTTCCCAGCATCAAGAATTCTTGGTGTAGCACATACAACTATCTACGATAGGTTAAATGTTGCTGGTATTACGCTTGATGATATTATGATGGAGTATCAAAGGGAAATTGCCCCAGCGATAATTGATAACGACAAACTCACGGGTGATTATATTATCAGCGCTGATTACCACTGTGTTGACTCCGAGAGCGAAATCTTAACAAATAATGGATGGAAAACCATTAATACAATTAACGAAAAAGATAAACCATTGACGGTTAATCCTCAAAATCTTCAATTGGAATACAAAGAAATTCGGAAAATCATAAAATACAATTATGTTGGTGATATGTATAGATGGCTACATAGAGACCACGATTTATTGGTAACCCCTGAACATCAAATACCACACCTCAACCTACATAATTTTAGGCAACCAATTTTACAATTTAAGCCAGCCAAAGATATAAATAAGCTGGATAGAAGTATCAATAATGGTTTATGTGATTGGGAAGATGCCCCTTATTCTGATGCACAAATAAAATTGATGGCGTGGATAAATACTGAGGGGACAGTAAGGGAAACAGGAAGGACTTTCGTTTATCAATCCGACCATTCTCACCATTGTGAAGAAATAAGGAATACGCTAAATGAACTTGAGATTGACTTTGATGAAAGGACTAATCCCCTTACAGGCTTTAATCGTTATCCGATGAAAGTTTTTTCCTTTAAGCAATACTTAATAAGGAAATCTAAACAGATACCCAATATCAAGTTTTCCCGAAGACAAGCTCAATTGTACATTGATACCTTTAGGAAGGGTGATGGAGATATAGGGAGATTTCGGATTTCTCAAAAATCCCCTTCTATGATTGATAAGTTAATGGAATTTACCATTATAGCAGGGATGTCACCATCAGTGAGGCTTTGCAAGGGTGAGCATCCATTTTACAGAATGAGTTGTAATTCTACTGGTGTCTTTTATTATAGGAACAGACAAACAGAACATTATAATGGCATTGTTTGGTGTATCGCTACTGATAATAAAACAATATTTGTTAGAAGAAATGGGAAAGTTACCCTAACAGGCAATTCTCCCTTTATCTCTATGCTATGGTTAAACAGACTTTTGAGTGTTGCTAAGAAGGAGAACATAAAGCAACTGGTCATCGGTGGGGACTTTGGGGATATTGACCGGTTATCTTGGTGGTTAAGGCAAAAGCAGGCTGAAGATATAGCCGTAAAGCTAGATGATGAACTAGCCTTCACCGAAATGATTTTGGAAAAGCTATTCAATTGGTTTGAGCGAATTGATATTATCGGTGGCAATCACTGGCTTAGATTATTAGGAGCAGTAACATTTTCAGTATCGGCTAAAAGGCTGATGGGGTTAGTAGGACAGAAGGATAATCCTAAGCTCCATTTTCACGGCTTGTTTAACTGGCTTCTAATAGACAATAAAGTCCGAGTAACTCACCCGGCTAAGGCAAGGAAATTAGATTGGACTTTATCACGAGATTTATCACAACTTCATCCAGGTGAATGGCTTGTGTTGGCTCACCGTCATCGTGGTTTGGAAGGCTTTACACCTGACGGAAGACCCATGATTGAATTAGGCTGGATGGGTGATGCTCAGTGCATGAGATACATAACCTATACTGACAGTCCGTATTATCTCTGGAACAATGGTTTTGCTATGTGGAAGGATGGCGTTTTAAAACATTATACTGAATATAACTTTAATTGGAGAGAACTATAATCCCTTGCTAATTGATACCCTAGTATGATACAATACACTTGTGGAGGTGTATATGCCATACTTAGGGGAAACAAAACTCGGCAGGGAAATAGGTTACAAGCCAAAGACGAATAGATATAGATGGTCTGCCTGTATTGCATGCGGTAAGCAAAGATGGGTTCGTTTAAATAAGGGCAAAATATCTAAAGAATATTGTATATCTTGTGTTCAAAAAGGGAAACGCATTGGATTGAAACATGGATTATGGAAAGGTGGTAGGAATTTTACTACGCAGGGTTATATTAGGGTATATTTATCTTCTGCTGACCCCTTTTATGAAATGTGTAGTGAAAAGGGGGTAACAACAGGCTATATTTTAGAGCATCGCCTTGTGATGGCAAGAGCACTAAATAGATGTCTATCTAGCAAAGAAATTGTCCATCATCTTAATGGTATTAGAAATGATAATCGTCCTGAAAATTTAGCTCTTGTCAACAAACAAAATCATCAGCACAATACATTAGTCAAGGTATTACAACAACGCATTCGGGAACTAGAAGTATAACTATCCTTGGCTTGATAAAGAGGTTTAAGCTGTGAAAGAAAAGGAAATTGTTTATATATCCGCACCTTATACAAAGGGCGATGTGGCTCAAAATGTTAAACGAGTTCTTGATGTTGCTGATAAATTATTAGAGATGGGATACATTCCCTTTGTTTGTAGATTATTGCCACTTATGGTATAATTATATAAGAGGGAATATATGTATCATAAGTGGACACAAAGAGAGGATGATTTAATTAAGGAGGCATATTCGCAATATCCTATAATTTTCTCGCCCGAGTTATTAAATTCGCCGGGTGAAATTGCTTGTCGGGTTAGAGCTAAAATGCTTCGTGTTAGACAATATAGATTCCACGCTATTATTTGTAAACAGGATATTGCAAATACTGATTTAAGTTATATCGCAGCCTTTCTGGATGGTGAAGGAAGCATATACCTCAATGAAAAAGGCAATAAGTATTTCCTTTCCTTTTCCAATAGCGATTTAGAAGTATTAGAATGGATGCATACATTATTACATTGCGGTAAAATAGAGACGAGAAAACCCAATGTTAGGTATACCAAGAAGCATTATATTTTTAGAATAGCTCGTATAGCAGATGTAATTTATTTACTTAAAGAACTTCTTCCATACCTTCACATAAAAAATAATCGTGCGTCAGAAGCAATAGACTTTAATTCAAAGGTCTTAAATAAAAGGAAGCAGTATAAAGAATGTTGATTTACATAGCCTCTCCATATTCGCTGGGAGATATAGCTGTAAATGTAAGGAATTCTTTAATGGTTGCAGATGAAGTGCTTAAGAAAGGGCATATCCCCTTTTGCCCTTGCCTTACCCACTTTTGGCATTTCTTATCACCCAAGCCGTGGGAGGTTTGGTTAGAGATTGATTCTGCGATATTAGAAAGATGCGATGCCTTACTGAGGCTTGATGGTGATAGCGAAGGAGCCGATAGGGAAGTAGGCCAGGCAAGATATTTGGGGATTCCTATTTATTACTCTTTAGAAGAAGTACCCCTTGCCATACCAGACGCACTAGAATAGAAATCTAGGGATACCAAAGAGTAAGTGAATGGTTTATATCCTTCAGGGTTACAATTGATACCTTGGGAGTTACGATGGGGGCTTAAATGCCCCCTTTTTTTGTTTTATTGTTATGCAACAAAACAAGGAAAATAAAAGGAAGTTAAAAGGATTCTATCTAACCAATTTACAAGGATTTTTTAAGGAATATCTACTTGACATTTATCAAAAAGTTATGTTATACTCTATCTACGAGGTTTTGACAAATGAATAAAGGCTTGCTGGGGTGAGCAACTACTGAGGATGTTGCGAGCCTTGACCGACTCAGAGTTAAGGATAAAAGGTAACTTAGATATTTGGCAGTTTTAATAAATTGTCGCCGAGTAGCCCCAGCGAACTTGCCAGTGGTAAGGATAAACTGGCTCCCCATTTAGCTAATGGGGAAGTGTAATGTATTGGGCTTGCTGGTGTCCATATAAACCATCGGTTATCAAGGGGAAGGTTGACCGAGCCAGCGAGCTTGCCAGAAGGAAAAACAAATGGATAAACTGTTAATTAAACGAGGACAGGAGATAGGTAAAATAAATCCCCGTGCGTTATATGCTTTAGTTACTTGCCCCGTTTGTAATAAGCAACGGATTAAATATTTTGAAGCCCGAATTGCAAAATTGGAAGTTCAAGCGGAGGCACAAACTAAACAAATAAGGTTATTAAAATGGCAGTTAGGACAAAGGGAATGCAAAACAATTTAGTATTAGCTATCAACAACTATCAAGAGAAAACTGGTTTGACTACAAGCGAATTAGCTAACAAATTGGGATTACACCTCTCCACACTTTACAGATTAAAGCAAGGCAATAGAAACCCAGGCAATAAGGTCTATAGAGCCATTTGCCAACAGATACCAGAACTGAGAGGGGCTATCAATGAGTCTTTGGTGGGTGGCAATACTCCCTCAGCATCGCACCACAGCGTGCTAGGTCAAAATCTGAGGGCTTTTAGGAGATGGTTAAAGCAATTGGTCTCACATGACATTGTGGTGGACTTCTCAGATGGGAAGAAAACAAAATGAAAAGGGCTATTCCGTTAGATAATAAACGATGCGATTCTAAATGTCAATGGGAATGCGAAGGCTGTCCATTCAAAAAAGAACGTTATGCCGGGCTTGGGCAACCCGGTTCTTTTCATCTCATTTCTCCTTTCAAAAAGCGGGGCTAGTATGGCATTAGCCCCGCCTATTATTATTTAAGGGGGATAGAAATGCCAAAGACAATAGAGCCCAATTTACATATAGTCTGGGGTGAAGAGCAACAAAGGGAAGGTGGTAAACGATTTTATCCGATTGTAATTGGGTTATTTACCCCTCGAACATTAAGGAATAGATTTAAGTATTGGTTTCTGTGTCAATTCTTTCCCTTCAAAATAATAAAGTGGAATAAGATAAAGAAATGAATATAGCTTGGGGATTTTTAGAACCAATACAAATCGCTCAATTATTGCACTACCACCCGGAGCTTTGTGAAGAATATAGACAATGGAAATATGGTAACCGACAAGAATCTAAGGAAATTAAGGAGGAAAGTTAAGAATGGTTAGTAAAGTATCAGAGAAGGTAATGACACAACCATTACCAAGTATCTTGGATGACATTGTTGACCTGATTCAAAAGGCGGAACAGGCAACAACCGAGGCGAAAGAAGCGGCTATAGCAGCAAGGTTGGCTGGTGAGAAGGCTGCTGGTGAGGCGGCTAGGGTGGCTGATGCCAAGATAGCTGGGATGGCTAAAGGTCTAAGCCAAGATATAAGTGATTTGGCTACTAGGTTATCACAGATTGAGACTGAACAAACTTTCCAGAGCAAGCGGATAACTGAAGTAGTTAAATCTCTTGGTGAAGTATCCGATGCTGTAGATGACTTGCGTCTGTGGATTAAGGGTGAACTAGCGGTAATATGGGAACGAGTGGATGCTATTGATAGAAAAGCTACTAAACTAAACGATGGCGTAGTAGCTGCCGTAGATGCGTTTAATAAAGAGATTACCAGACCTTAATAATTAAAGGAGGTTTAGGATGGAACCGAGATGTTCACTATGTAACAAAACCATAAAGCAATTAGCCGAAGAAGAATTAAATCAGTCGTTTTTTGACAGAAAATCGCTAAACATTCGGCTAGATAGCGAGTTAGCCTATCCCTATTTGCTATGTGGAGACTGTGAAGATTTCCTGCGAGCAGTAATTCCTAAAGTTTTGGAAGCCGAGGGAATCATTCAGTTTGACGAGAAGAAAGAAAAATACACCTTGACAAAAGAATAAAGGAAGGCAAATGAAACGAATATTTTGTGGCACATGGAAGGAATGGAAGCTTTTTCTAAAGAAGCATGGGAATAAAACTTTAGGGGAATTAGCCAATGACCCGAAGAAACCCGAATTGGCCTTATAAACCGAGGAAACCCTTACTGCCTAATGTTAATAAACCTGAAAAGGAATTGAATATATCTATAGATAAGACTACAAAAAAGATTAAGGAGGGTAAAAATAATGACTCAAACAGAAACACTGAAACCACAACGAATGAAGCTGGAGATTTTGGAGGTAAAGGAGAGGCAACCAATAGGCGACCGAGGGGCTGTCAAATTAGAGTTTAAGGCTAAGGTCGATGATAAGGAGTTAAAATTCTTCACCTTTAGCACCAGATTGTTTGAGGCTATTGAGGCTAGTAAGGGACAGATTCTTGAGGCGGATATTGTTACTTCCACTAGGGAAGGAACGGGGAATTTTGAAGGGACTACTTTTACTGACAGAAAAGTAACCCAGATTTACAAAGACGGTCAGCCAGTAGCAGTTGGTGGGGGAAGGCAATATGGTAAATCTGCTGAGGAAATAGAATTGAGTAGGCGCTCCTACGCTTTGTCCTATGCCAAAGATATGGCGATTGCTAAATTGATAGAAGTCAAAGATATATTAACTACGGCAGAAGTTTATTACCGTTGGCTTAGTGAGGGCACAATCTCAATAGCACTTAAAACACTTGAAGCAAAGGCTGAACTCCGCAAACCTACAGTAAAATCTACCGCTCAAAAAACTGATACACCTGCTCCAGATTTAGAGCAAGCCGAGCGTGATAGTGAGGAGCTATTCCCAAAGGGGGGAAGCAAGGGAAGCAGTTTAAGTGCCGATAATACGGTTATACTAACCCCTCCTAAAGAAGAGGTGGCCATCCCTACCAAAATACCCAAGACGCAAGAACAACTTTTTAACTATGTAGCCAAGCACGCCAAGCATAAGGATACTAAGTTTACGAAGTCTTATCTCATCAATAAATTTAAAATCCCTGAGAAGCGGATAAATGAGGATATTCCAAGTGTATACTACGAAGTCAAACAGCTTAATGATTGGCCAGAGTATGATGGGGAATAACATTCCATCCAAACCAAATAAACCTTGCCGTTGTGGCTGTAATGTATGGTGGCTAAGGGATAAAGGAGTAGGTAGAACAGAGTGGCTTTGTTCAAGATGTCACCCTAAGTTAAAGGAGATAAGGTGAGTCTGAAAGCGAGCATTGGCTGGACAGATATGACACTAAACCCTATTAAGGGATTGTGTCAAGGGGGATGCTGGTATTGTTATTATTCTGGCAAACGAGGAATAGCTCACAGATTTAAGCAAGACCCTGAATTGAGGCTTGACCTCTCAGTATTTGACAAGCTCCCCAAAGTCCCTAAGAGGGTATTCTTATGCTCTACAAACGATTATTGGGGCAACTGGGTACCGGATGAATGGCGTGAAGCTATCAAGGAAAAGACGCAACAATATCCCCAGCATATCTTTCAAGTTCTTACTAAGCAACCCCAGAACCTAATCAAGTTCAGCCCATTTCCTGAGAATTACTGGGTGGGGGTGACAGCTACTAATGCTGATATGCTCTTTGATGCCCTGAACCACCTTGATGATATTCGTTGCAGCAAGCGATATGTGAGCATAGAGCCGATGTTAGCATCATGCTATTTAGAGGATTTGCCAGCACATATAGGGAGCACTTTAGACTGGCTCATCATCGGTAGGCTTACGGGCTATGGGCATAAGTATGACCCTAAGATGGAGTGGATAGCGGAGATTGTAAGAGCCTGTGATAAAGCTGGTGTGAAGGTGTTCCTGAAAGACAATCTGAGACCACTACTAGGTCAATATTTTGGTTATGAGCAAAGACAGGAGTTTCCAGAATAAGACCCAAAGGAGGCATAGATGGTAGTTGAAACATTAAAACCTGTCAGGAAAAACCCAAGATGTTATTTTTGTAAACAAGAAGTTACTCAAGACTTTTACTGCTATGGCTGTGGTGAATTCATTTGTGAAGAATGCGAGATTGCACCTTTTAATCCACCCTGTGGGGAACATAGTGTTAAAGACCATAAGATACCAGTAGAAGAAAGAACCTGCGAAAGTATGTAGGAGATACCGAGTGGCTAGACCCCAAAAGGCTTCCCCTTCCCTTAACAATCCTATCCCTTAAAAAGATAGAGAAAGAGATATAGATATAGATAGATACATAAATCTAACTTTTCTAACAATGGACTAACTTGACTTCTAACACCACTTGTGATATTATCTAACTACTAAACTAACAAGGGAGATTAGAATGACTGCAAGGATAAGGAAAGCTTTAGAGAGGCGGCGACGGTGGATTAAACTATATCCTGTAGAATGTATTACTGGTTCTATTCGTTGGCAATTAACGCCTGATGAACGTGGAGTTTGGTATGACCTTCTTTGCTTATCAGCTATGTCTAGCTTGCCTGGAATTATCGCCGATAGGGATGGGCGAGCATTACCTCATGATTTCATTGCTAGCCAATTATTTGTGCCATTAGAGATGCTAGAGCGAACATTATCCAAATGCATAGATGAGGGGCGCATAACTGAGGATGATGGTGGTATTCATATCAATAATTGGAGTTACTATCAATCGGAATATGAAAGGGTAAAAGGTTATCAGCAAGTTTACCGCCAAAAGAAATCTATACCACAGAAGTTTGAAATTTTCTGGAAGGCATATCCCAAGCGGAAATCTAAAGGGCAAGCGGAGAAGGCTTTTGCAAAAATCAATCCTGACGAACAACTTTTAGCGACTATGTTAGCTACAATAGAGCAAGCTATAAAATCAGTAGATTGGCAAAAGGATGATGGGAAGTTTATCCCATATCCTGCTACTTGGCTCAATGCTAAAGGTTGGGAAGATGAATTTCCGAAGGAGGGCAAAGGTGGAACACATAAGCAAAGCTCTAGGGAACTTAAATCAAGGAATGAGTATAAATCACCTGAAGAGCATAGAGTTGCCGGCGGAAGTTGAGGCTATCCCAGTTTATTCCTTTGGAGTGTCTAATCCCAATCATACCTTTGAGAACTTTAAGCCCTTGCCAGGGACGAAAGAGGCATATGAGGCATTTAAGGCACTGGCTGAAGGGACAGGGAAGCCATTTCTGCTATGCTATGGTGGGGTAGGCAATGGCAAGACCCACTTGCTTGAAGCACTAGCCTTGAAATTGAGGGAGCGGGGCATAGTGAGCAGGATATGGGTAGTGGCTGACTTCCTAGCCTATTTAAGACGGATGATGCGTGAGAGTAGGGAAGATGTTGATGCGGTTATTGAAAATTATCAAAGTGGCAAAGGGGCACTTCTGTTTGATGATTTTGGTATGGAGTATGGGACTGACTGGGAGATGTCGGTGATGGAGAGGATTATAAATGGCAGATACCGGGCTAGAAGTATCACTGTGATTGTTACCAATAAAGATTTGGATTCATTGCCAGTGCGTGTAGTGAGTCGCTTCTTTGACCCAGATATTGGAAGTGTGGTTCTTAACAGTGCGAGAGATTTCCGCCGAAGACTAAAGGTAGTGGAATGAGCAGGCCAAAAACTGAGCGACCAGAGAAATACACAGTAGCATTAGATGAGCAATGCCCTCGCTGTTATATCATTATGCGAAACCATCCTAAATGTAACGCATGTGGAATCCTCTGTGGGATAGGGCACAAGAATGCGCTTTGCGAATATCGAGGTAAAAAGCTATGTAGCTATTGTGTTGGGGCATGGCGCCGCCTGGAGAGGTTGATTGGGAGGGAAGCAAAATGGGGGGAATTCCTTCGCCCCGACCCGCTAGTAAGAAGGGGGGAATTATGATAATAATTCTAGGTGGGAAGCTCTACATAATGACGGGGAAGGCACTACGGATTATTAGACAAAGAGCTTATGACGAAGGCATCCAGAACTGTTATAAGCTCTGTCAGGAAATATATCTAAGGGGGCTGAGAAAAGAACTTAATGAGAGGGATAAGGGATTTATTGTTGCAGGTATTTCTTATGACACTGGTCCAGAAGCATTTAACCCAAAACTGAGAAAAGAGCTTGATGAGATACTAAAGGATAAGGCAGAGTGATGGCTGAGGGTTATTATGAGGATGGGCAATGATATATAGAGTTAAGGATTTAGTTATTGATATGAGGGCTAGAGAATGGTGTATGTTGCCGTATCCTCGCCACCCGAAAGGTTGCCCCAATTATGGTAAACGGAAGTCTTGCCCTCCTCAAGCACCTCTTATAACAGAGTGGGCGGATTTATCAAAACCAATGGATTTCGTTGTCATAGAGTTTAACTTGGCAAG
>Ga0315296_10000852_pt1 | contig 27445 bp, 27 predicted proteins | sample YL17G14_18_MG_FD_203921 | JGI IMG/M metagenome (GOLD analysis project Ga0315296, IMG submission 203921) | Sediment microbial communities from Yellowstone Lake, YNP, Wyoming, USA - YL17G14_18 | ecosystem: Environmental > Aquatic > Freshwater > Lake > Sediment | place: USA: Wyoming | collected... | reverse complement strand
TTGAGTCGATTAGACAGTTGTCTATCGTAGTCGAATTTGCTATCATAGAAAAACCATGACCATTAAAACTGGATGTACAATTGATAAACTTATTTGAGTTTGAATATGTAAGAGAGAAACCGCCAGCGATATTTGATTTAGCCGTGCAATTTGTTATTGTGTTATTATTCGAGTTTTGGAATAGATAAATGCCGTACTCATTTGAATTAACTATACTATTCTTAATAGTGTTATAGTTGGAAGAAGTCTCCACAATAATACCAGAGCTATCCCCATACCCTGTGTTGTTATTGGCAGTGATGTTGGTTAGGGTGTTGTAGCTAGAGTTCGTGTGAACGACTATGCCCCATCGGTTATTGCTGGCTGTGATGTTTTGAAGATCATTGTAGCTAGAGTTTATGTAAAGGACAATACCCATGTCGTTCGAGTTGGCTGTAACGTTAACAAAGGTGTTGTTCCAGGAACCTATAAGAAAATAAGCATAAAATAAATCGGTGAAACTTGAATTTGATATGTTGGTATAATAAGTTGCTATCGCTAAAAGCCCGTTGTTTTCTTTGTCGGTATGGTCTAGGGTTATATTATTTATTAAGCTATTATCTGCACCGCAAAGTATTATTTCGCTTGCATTGTTATCCCAGTGCTGTATCGTAACAGAAGAATTATAAAAAACTATGGGTTTACTATCTGTTCCTATAACGTTTGTAAACTTCTGATGGCAATCTAATTCTGTTCTTGGTGTAAAAAAGAAAACATCCCATTGGGAATTGTTGATAAACTTTGAATCTTGCAAAACTGTGTAGTCTGAATAGTAAAGATATAAACCCTCAGTATTATTATTAGCCGTTACATTTGTTAAAGTGTTAGAATCCGAACTGTCAAAAATTAAGCCATCATCCGGATTTGAATTAGCCGTAAGATTTTCCAAGGTATTTCCATTTGCATTTCCAAAATAAATTCCTACAGTATCCCAATCAGTTACAGTACAATTCTTTATCGTAATGTTAGTTGTCTGAGAAGAGCTTCTATAAACATAAATCCCATAATCCGCTGCATCATTTCCGTCTATAGTGTGGCCTTGGCAGTCTAAGGTAATGTTATTAGCTGAAATATTCATGCAGTAAGAAGTCGCAGAATTTGTTATGTCTGCCCCCATTTTATAAGTTTTTCCAGCTTCATTTAAAACGGCACACTTCCCTAAAGTTGTTATTAAACTGAAATTTTCAGAAGTGTTCCAGTTGTTGGAAGTATCGTTGGCATACTGCTTCCACCATAATGTTTGAGGAGTAGAATTTACAACCAAAGTCTGGTTGCACCATGCTGGATTTGTGGATAAAGTGCACCAAACAGAAGCATTGACCCAAGAGCTTCCGTTCCACAAGCTTGTTATTGCTTTGCTTAAACCAACAGTATCTTGCCAATACAATCTAAATTCAATAGGAGTTCCTGCTAAAGTTGAGTTTGTTGAGTTTAAGGAATAGGTTGGTGGTGTTGAATCTGCTGCTGATGGGTCAACGGTTATATTCTGAATTGAGAAAGAAGGAATTGTAATATTTAATATCCCTGTTGAAGAATTGTACTTAACACTCCAACCAGACTGAGCATAGCTAATTTCTCCATTGCTATAAGTTGCAACTAGTTGTGAATTGTTGAAAACTCTAAAGTAAGATGGATTTATGCTTGAGATGTTTAAAACAACAGATCTGTTATAATCACTTCCTGTTCCATTTGCAGTAAACCAAGTGATGTTTGTCGAAGGAATGAACTGGGCATCGAGAATATCTGTATATAGAGGTATGTATGCGACATGTCCAGGCTCTTCGAAAACATGTTCATTTCTTGCGTCAATTAAACGAGGAAGTGAAGAATTATAAGTACCGTTCTTTATTTCTATTGTTTTTGTTTCACCAGCATTAAATTTAGGAAGAATAACCTTATCGTCCTTTACATAGATAAGATAATTTGAGCCAAGCTTGACTTGAGAAATACTGTTTGTATTCTTCAAAACAATTTTGTGAATTTCCTTTGTATAATTGTTTGTTATATCGCAGTTTATTGTATCACCACTAACATTACATGAGGATTTTACATATCTATGAGTTGTTAAACCATCTGGAGTATAGCCATTACGACTTTGATTATAACCAAGTGTTGTCCAGTTTCCTCCTCCTTCACCTAGGTTAAAGACACAAAAATACCAGCCATCAGTTCCTATAAACAATTTACCATCAACTATTGCTGGTTGAGAAAGAGTCGAGGCGAATGTGTATGTCCAAATCTTTTTTCCGGTCGTCTCATTTGCTCCATAAAATTTACCATCCATCGAACCAAAATATACTATGTTATTTCCAGGAATTACAGCAGAGCTGACAACGCTATCACCAGTTGAGGAATTCCATACAGAACTTCCATCAGTATCATTAATAGCATGCAAAACATAGCCTTCTGCACCTGCAAATACCACTCCGTTATGTATTGTAGGAACAGTTGGTATTCTGAGTGTACCTCCCGTAAAAGTCCAATTAATTGTTCCGTCTGCTTTATTTATAGCATAAACTTTTCCATTGTAATATGCACCAACATATACTTTATTACCATATACCATAGGTGAAGAATCCCAGGTACTGCAGTAAGTGCAACTAACGTTCCATATATTTTCACCTGTGGTTGCATTTAAAGCAAAAATAGCATTAGCTGCGGGTGAAGACAGTCCAGCATATACAACTCCTTCTACAGCAGTCGCTGAAGATTCATATTCACCTCTTGTATAATTCCATAGTTGTTCTCCAGTGCTAGCATTCAAAGCATAAAGAATTCCATTATCTTTGTCAGTAGAATATACTCTTCCATTCCAAATTGCTATAGTACCAGTTGATCTACCCTTTTGGGTATAATTCCATATCAATTCTCCAGTGCTAGCATTTAAAGCATAAGTTTTATTACCAAATGGCGCAACAGTACTAAATGACCCAACGTATAAAACTCCGTCTGCATAGGTTGGGGTGTCATCAACCATCCCAGTAGTATAATTCCATGTTTCTTCTCCAGTCGTCTCATTCAATGCAAATGTTCTTCTGTACCCCTTACTTACCATATAAACTATGCCATTAACTATAACAGGGCCAGAATATTCGTCATAATGTCCAGTACGATCTTTTTTCCATAGCAACTCATATCCTATTTTCTCTCCTGTTTGATTCAACTCAACAGTTACAGTTCCATTGGCATTGTAAAGAGCCATTTCATCATCAGCACTATTTTGAATAGTATTATTAGAGAACGCAAGCATATCCGAAGATGTTAAACGAACAATACCATAGACGTTATTGAAACCAGTATTGTTTGCGATTGTATTATAAGCACCATAAAGTAAGATAGCCCTGACATTGTCTGAGAATGTATTGTTTGCTATTGTACTGTTGTAGAGTGCCGACTCGTATAAACCATAATAGTTACTCAAAAGAGTATTGTCGGATATTGTGTTGTAGTATGGATAATCGTCTACAGAATGATAGAAGTATATGCCATACCTGTAATCCTGCACAGTACAATTTTTGATGGTAACATTATCGAATTTTACATTGGATATTCCTTTTGAGTAACTAGTATCATTTCCAACTAAAATTGTTCCGTTACAATCAAGCACAACATTGCTCGCGTTAATTATTATTACTCCGTTAGTGTTAGTATCGTTTAGATAATAAGTTCCGGAACAAAGAGTTGTATTTTCATTTATATACAAGTCTTCTGTTGGAGTTACGCATGTAGGACTGTTATAAGCATACTCAACATCTTCACCAAATTTAAAGCGAAGAGTATGCATTCCTGCTATCAGCACTTTAGACGTTTCGTAGCCTGTTTCGCTACATAGGTAATTACCGATAAAGACAGAAGAGTTATCAGGATTGTTGTCTATCCATGTGTAATTAAATGTGTTACCACCACACCTTATTTCTAAAAACTTTAAATCGTTATCTTCATTTGTATTACTCCATGTCGTTCCGTTAATCGCCGTTATTGTTAAATTTGCTTGACCAGTTGTGTTAAACCTAACAGTCCAATTACCCCAAAGTGCTGGATAAGACTGTACATTTATAATAGTAATGTCTGCCTCAACCTCAAACTCTTCTTCTGATAATTCAGGAACAGTCCATTCTATTCTATCGATGATACCATTTCCATCAGAGTCAACAAAGTAAACTTTATATGCTGGATCATCTGTTACATCGATTCTAGAACTCCCTTCAATATGATATAATCTTATAGTATATCCTTCTTCTGATAACTCTTCTGGAACATCAGTAAAGGCTTTTACATTTTTATAATGGCCTGTAAACTCTGAATTAACAAATATTCTCTTCTTGTATTTCTCCCCAAGAACAAACGGTTTTATTATTTCCTCTTCTTTATAAGGAGCAGGGGCCTCGTACTCAATGATGTAAGATATAATTTCATTTTCACTGATATCGATTATCCATGATTTTTCATCTCTGAAAATGGGTTTACCTTCTAAGTCCTTTACAACAATGTTTTTTGCGTCCCTTGGAATTGTTATGTTTATCTCATAATTTTTAATACTCTCCAAAAATGGATTCTTGATAACTATTTTTTTGATCCATTTTACAGGTTTTCCTATCTCAGCCTCTCCCTGCATTATCTCTACAGATAAAATGCTAACATTCTTTGGCCTTTCTATTTCATTTATTCTTAATATAAAACTTGTATTATTGCTTTCAAAACCAGAAGCATCAGCATAGCAATAAGTTATCTTTTCTCCAGCTTCTGTTGCATTATAATTATAAATCCAATATTCACCGTTCCAGACAGCAGTATAGTTAATATTATCAATTCCAAAAACAACTGTTGCCCAATTAATTGGTATATCACTTCTATAATCACAGTAAAAAGTTGTGTTTTCATATTGTGTGACAGGATTAGGATCAGAACTGGCTGAGATTGTTGTTTTGTTTGACATTGTTACATTCTCAGTTATAATTGTCTCTAAGTTTGCTTGTCTATTAATATTTTCTGAAATAGAAATTACTTCATAAACAATTGCATTAAATATTTTTGATACTCTTTCTGATATAGCTTCAGCTGTCTGTGAAGCCACATTCTCCGTGCTTTCCAAGATTTTTATTGGTTCTGCTACGCTTTCGTTGTAGATTTGACTTTCTTCTGCTTTAACTATTTCTGTTTGTTTTAGAATTAAGATTAAAGCTATGATGATGACTAATGAAATCATTATGCTTGATATTTTCCCTACTAATGACTTCATTTTATCTCCTTCAGATAACAGATTTTTGCTGTTCCAATCTTTTTTTGATAGATTATACCTTCTCCTAGAAGTTGATAGATATATTTTGTTACCGATTGCCTTGTCATACCCGTATACTTTGCAATATCAACGGTTGTAAGACCTTCTGGATGCTCTTTAAGAATTTCTACTATTTTATTCTTAACATCAATTTTTATCTTAGTTTTAATTATGATCTTTCTTTTTTTAATTTCTTCTATTATTGAAATATTATTTTTGTGGAATTCTTTAGCCTCTACTAAAATTTTTATTTTACTATCAACAATTATCAATCCTATTCCTTGGTTTTTTAGGGTTTCAATAACAGAGTTTGCTAACAACTTTTCTTCTTCTTTTGGAATAACTATATAGGCTTTGTTAGCATCGTTAAGAAAAAACAAGCACTGACCCATGGCAGTTGGAATTTCTCCAGCACTACTTTTTATTTCAAATGCGTTTAATTCTTTGTCTTTAATAGCTATTAAATCTGGAAATTTTCCTCCTAGAGGAAAATTATAAAAGCATTCAAAATTTTTACTAATAAACCATGTAGCTAAAGCTGTTTCTAATGTTTTCTCTTCATTTACACTCATTTTGGTTCCCATTTATAATGTTAATCTATTATTTTGTTTAACTAATTATAAGTTAAAAGTAGAATTGGTCAATTTATAAAGATTTTGATATGCAAAAATACAATATATTTTTAAGGAATTAATTATAAATTTGTTTATGGTTTCAAAAATTGAGGTTAGAGACCTTTCCATTTCTGTATTAGCCTTATCCTTAGCCTTTAGTGGATTTAATTTTAAAGCACTTCCAATAACCATATTAATAATAGTTCTTGTATTTGCTTTTCATGAACTTAGCCATAAGTTTGTAGCCCAGAAATACGGTTGCTTTGCAGAATATAGAATGTGGCCTTTAGGAATTGCTTTAGCTTTGCTATCTTCTTTTACAGGAATAATCTTTGCAGCTCCAGGAGCAACTTACATTTCTCCTTATACTAGAAAAAAATTTGCATTTTCAGTTGCACATCTTACAAAAAAAGAATATGGTAAAATAAGCTTGGCAGGACCTTTAACAAATATAATTGTAGGTTTAACATTTTTAATATTGTTATTTGTTTATCCTTTAGATTTATTTTTAACCATATCCAATATCTCATTTTTCCTAGCTTTTTTCAATCTTTTACCAATTTTTCCTTTAGACGGATCAAAAGTTTTTGCTTGGGATATAAAAATATGGCTAGTAGTGTTTGCTGCTTCTCTAATAGGACTTATTTTTCTAAGCCTAGTCTAGATATTAATCCTAAGGCAACAACAAAACCTGCAACACTAAATGCAATAGCTAAATTAACAAGAAAATTTCCAATTATTGTTAATCTTCCTGTAAATATATCTGATACAACCAATGTTGGTGTCAATGTGACTAAAGAGATTATTACAATAAGCAATGAAGAAGTTCCTATTAAGAAAGAAACCTCTTCTCTTATTCGAATATTCATGATTGCAACTATTGCTCCGCAAATTCCTAGAATTAACCAGAACATTGTTTCATTACCTGGTAAAAATGCTCCTATTATTGCTACTATCAATATCATTAGAAACCAAAATGTTCCCATTGTATATTTTCTTTTAACCTTTGCCATGGAATTATATTGATTTATTTATTTAAATAACGTTCACTAAATTCTCTTTATGGCTATAGAAGATATAATCATTGGTAGAGACCCTGAGGACTTAAAGAAATATGGAAAGAGGGGTTGCATATTTCTTGGAAGACATATTGTTGGAAAGGGTTATGAATATCATTTGACAAATCCTATTTTAATGGATATTTTAAGACCTCACATTATTCTCATAACTGGAAAAAGAGGTGCAGGAAAATCTTATTCGTCTGCTGTCATAGCAGAGGAAATAATGAAATTACCAGACGAAATAAGAGAGAATTTGACATGTTTGATGATAGACACTATGGGAATATTTTGGTCAATGAAAAATCCGAATGATCAAGATTTCAATTTATTAGCAGAATGGGATATGAAACCCCAAGGCTTTCCAGTTCAGAACATTGTTCCTATAGGTTTAACAGATTTTTATGATAGAGCTGGTATTTCATATGATGGAGTTTTTTCAATAAAACCTTCAGAACTTTCAGCAGGGGATTGGGCTCTAACGTTTAACATAAGCTTGTTCGAGCCTCTAGGAATTTTGCTTGAAAGGATTATAAAGAGAATGCATGGAAAAGATTATTCTATAAGAGATATTGTAGATGAGATAGAGGCAGATAAAAGATCAGATGAAAAGGAAAAACTAGCTTTAGAAAATAGGTTTCTTTCTGCAGAAGGTTGGGGTATTTTTTCTACAGAGGCAACTCCTATAGAAGATTTTCTTAAGCCAGGGATTGCCACTGTTTTGGATGTCTCTTTGCAGGAGTGGAATGTTAGGAACTTGATGCTCGGAATTTTGTGTAGGGAAATTTACCAGGCAAGGATATCTGCTAGAAGAGAAGAAGAATTAGCAGTTATTGGTGGTGAAGCTGTTAAGAAAGTGCCAATGACATGGGTAATAGTGGATGAATGCCATAGTTTCATTCCTGCAAGAGGAGAAACAGCTGCTTCTCATGACTTGTTAACCCTTGTAAGACAGGGTAGACAACCAGGGGTAAGCTTAGTTCTGATAACCCAAAGACCAAACAAGATTCATGAAGATGCAATTGCTCAGGCAGATTTGGTTATATCCCATAGACTAACTGCTAAGCCTGATTTAGATGCTTTATCAGCTATAATGCAGACCTATTTGCTTTTTGATATAAAAAAGTCTATAGAAGAATTACCAAAATCAAAGGGTGCTGCTCTAATCTTGGATGATAATTCTGAAAGATTGTTTAACATTCAGGTTAGACCACGTTACAGTTGGCATGGAGGTGGGAGTCCAGTGGCTTTGAAAGAAAAAACTACTTAAAATATTGATAATAATTATATTCATGAAATTCATTGAACATCCTCTAATAAAACAAAATGCTATAGAAAGTAGGGATTACCAAGAAAGCATTTTGAACACGACTATAAGAAAGAATACACTCTGTGTTCTTGGGACAGGTTTAGGAAAAACAACAATAGCAATTCTTTTAACTGCACATAGATTAGAAAAGTATCCAGACTCAAAAATTTTGATAATGGCACCTACCCGACCTTTAAATGCTCAACATCAAAAATTATTTCAAAATTCTTTGAATTTACCAGAAGAAGATATAATTTTAATAACTGGAAAAATTCCGCCACCAGCAAGAGGAAGATTATACAAATCTGCAAAAATAATAACTGCAACGCCGCAATGTATTTTGAACGATTTACAGAATGAAATATTAGATTTGTCAGATTACAGCTGTCTTATCGTTGACGAATGTCATAGATCTGTTCGAAGATATCCTTATCCTTTTGTTGCGAAAGAATATACGGGGAAATCAAAATATCCTTTAATTCTTGGTTTGACAGCTTCACCAGGAGGAACCGAAGAAAAAATAAAAGAAATCTGCAAAAACTTATTCATAGAAGCGGTTGAAATAAGAACTGATATAGATGAAGATGTTAAACCTTATATAAAGGAAATTAAGACAGAGTTTGTAAAAGTTGAATTACCAGAAAATTTGAAAACAGCTCAAGAACATTTGAAAAATGCATTGAAGAGAAGGTTAGAAAAGTTAAAAGAATATAACATTCATATAAAAACTAAGAGAGAATTGCTTGATGCTCAGAAAAGAGCAAGCAGGCAATTAGCAACTGAAAGAAAACCTTTCTTATTTTACTTAATATCTCTTATTGTTGAAGCAATAAAGATATGGCATGTTCTTGAGCTTTTAGAGACCCAAAGTATAAAAGCTACAAAAATATATTTAGAAAAAGTAAAACAAAAGAAAACTAAATCAGATAAAGGAATTCTAAACGATGCTGATTTTTTAAATGCCATGAAAATAATAGAAGTTTCTGAGGAACATCCAAAAATAGAAAAGCTGAAAGAAGTTATTAAGAAAGAGATAGAAGAAAATAAGAGTGCTTCAATAATTGTTTTTTCTCATTATAGAGACAATATATACAATATTCACGATATTTTAAAAGAAGTTTGCAGACCAGTGATTTTAATAGGACAAGCGGGTGAGAAAGGGTTATCGCAGAAAGAACAGATAGATGTTATAAAAGATTTCAATGCAGGTTACTACAATTGCTTGATAACAAGCCCTATAGGAGAAGAAGGCCTTCATATCCCCTCAGCTGATATAGCAATTTTTTATGATTCTGTTCCTTCAGAAATTAGAACAATTCAAAGAAGGGGAAGAGTAGGAAGGACAAAAGTTGGAAAAATAATATTTTTAATAACTAAAAAAACAAGAGACGAAAGCTATTACTGGACTGCATATAGAAGAGAGAAAAAAATGAAAGAAATTCTTAGAAGTATGCAGAATGAAAATAAAGAACAACCGAGTATTGATGATTTTACATAATGCGGAGGGTCAGATTTGAACTGACGAATGATTGTGAAGAAATAATTGCTCAGCACAGGGTTCAGGCGCCTTTGAGGTCGCCGAAGCGACACACTGAATTCATAGTCCGAAGACATGATTTCTGATACCTGAACTTCCTCCTGAGCAATATTATGTTTTAAATATATTGAATATTTAAATATATCTGTGGCTAGGGTTCTGATTTTTATAGATACTAGAGAAGCGAATAGTGGGATATTAGAATATTTTGGACAATATGATTGCGAGATTCAGAAGAAGATGCTTTTGTATGGAGATTTCATTCTCAGCGACCATGTAGTAATTGAAAAAAAGCTTGTTCAAGATTTTATTAAAAGCATAATGGATAAAAGACTTTTTCAACAATTGAAACAAATGAAGGATAATTTTGAAAAACCAATCTTAATTATAGAGGGAGAAGAACCTCTTTATGGAATGTTACAACCAAATATAATTAGAGGCGCTTTGGCAGCAATAACAGTTGATTTATCAATCCCAATTATATGGACAAGAGATATGGCTGACACAGCTGGTATAGTTTATTGGATTGCAAAAAGGGAACAGATAGATGAGAAAGGGAAGATTGATCTAAGAAACAAAAGAATTCCTGAAACAATAGAAGAACAACAAGAATACTTGATTGCAAGCTTACCAGATATTTCAACCGTCAGAGCCAAAGCTTTATTAAAACATTTCAAAACACCCCAAAGAGTTTTTAATGCAACAATAGAAGAATTGCAAGAGATCAAAAGCATAGGAGAGAAAATTGCTGAAAAAATTAAAAAAGTTTTGGAAAAGGAGTATGGATGATAAAACCCTTGATAGTTGGAGTAGATGTTGGTCTAACAACAGGTATAGCTATATTCGATTTAAACAGGAATCTTTTATTTTTAGGAAGTAAGAGGTTCCTTTCCGTATCCGATGTAATAAATTACATAATGAAATTTGGAAAGCCATTGATAATTGCAACAGACAAAAAGAAGGTTCCACCAACCATAAATAAACTGGCAGCTTCTTTTAATTGCAAAGTTTTTAGTCCAGACCATGATTTGGGTGTTGAAGAGAAGGATGAAATAGTGAAGATTTCTATAAAGGATATCCATGAAAAGGATGCTCTCGCTGCCGCAACATTTGCATACAAGGCACATGTTGTTCAGTTTACTAATATAGATAGGGCTTTGGCTTCTATGAGTATGAAAGAGTATAGTGATACAGTAAAAGAGATGATAATAAACAAAGAAGCAAAAAATATTGCTGATGCTATAGAAAAAATAAAACCAAAGAAAGAAGAGGCTCCAACTAAGCAAATTCTAAAAGAAATAAATCTTGATTGGAAAGAAAAGGCAAGAGAATATGAGAGAAGGTTAAATGAACAGAAGAAAAGTTATGAGATACTTAAAATATATACTGAAAAGCTTGAGGAAAAAATAAAATCTCTTGAAAGGCAAAGACAAACTTATTTAGAAGAGGAAATGAAGAAGAATGAAGAAACGAGGAGAAAGATTCTAAGAGAAAAGGAAATAAGGTCAAGGGATATTCTAATAAAACAACTGCAGTTCGAGTTAGCAAAACAAAAGAGTTTCTCAAAGATATATGAAGAACAATTTGAAAGAGAAAAGGAGTTAAAGGATATAGAAAATGAGAATCTAATTCCTGTTATAGTAGTTTCAGATTTTACTAAAGAGGCCATAACTAATGTCAATAAAATGTTTGACATAAGGAATAAGTTTGTTTGGTTTAAGGATGCAAAGCCTTCTAAACCAGCTCTAAAGTTTTTAGCATCATTAAAACCTAGAGTTATAATAGCAGACATGGATGACGAATCAAAAGATATCTTAAAAGACAATGGAATAATCATTGTAAGTAATGTAAAACCTGAATTAAGAAAGTTTTTTGCTGCTATTTCTTCACAAGAGATAAGTAATACTATTAAAAAAACAGAGAAAAAAGATTTTTTGAATTGGCTAGAAAAATATAGAAGTAGATAATATCTATGAGGATTCTTTTCCAGTTTTCTTTTTTGTTCTTTTAGCTTCTTCTTTTTTATAAGAAAATGTGGGAATTCGAATTTGAGGTTTAAATACCTTTTCAACGGTTTCTTTCTCCTCAATCAACTCTTTGGGTTTTTCATTTTTTGATCTTTTCCTAAGTTTTTTAAGCTTACTAAGTTTACTTTGTATATCTGTCATTTCCCTTAGCAATCGTCCACGCACTGTATCGATAAACGAGTGGGTACCATTTTCATATATCGTATTTCCAACAATAATGGTTGCCCATTTAGACATTTCCTCTGCCCTTTCTTTTGTGTTTATTCCCCCACCATATAATAAGTGTGCCTTTGTCAAAGCCTCTTTTACAGCTTTAACAACATTGGGATCTCCATACATTCCGGAATATTCGATGTAAATTATTGGAAAGTTGAAATACCTTTCAGCACATATGGCCGCCGCAACAGTTTCTTCTAGTGTCATTTCCTCAGCTTTGGAAACTTTTGCTGCAGCACATTTCGGATTCAAAATTATATAAGCTTCAGGAACAACAATATCCCAGTTTATGTTGTCTTTTTGCATTTTAACCCATAACTTGTGTAAACCATTTATGTAAAGAGCGTAACGTGTATTAAACACAGAGGGTACAAAAAGCCAATCAATATTTTTATAAACCAAATCAGTTGGTGTAGCTGGTTCAAGAACCTTTGGTATATCGTAATCTTTTAGCACTTCAAGGAGTTCTGTAACATTCTTCTTAGTGATATTTTGTGTTCCTGATATCATTATGGCGTCAGTTCCAGTCTCTATTATATCTTCTATGATTTCATTGTTTATTTTTTTGTCAGGATCAAGCTTTGTAATGTGTTTCCAATTTCTCCAATCTTCCATATACTCACAAACCTATATTTTAAAAGATATATATAAATTGCTTTCTATTATATTACACCAGTTTCTTTTGCTACTTTTTCTGCCCTTTTCTCGTCTATATCCTTATAATTTAGGATTGTGTATCTATCGGCTCTTATATCTTTTGCCTTAGAAAGAGCCTTTATTATTATTTTTTTGGGTATATTCAATTCTTCGTTATTTGTCGGAGCTCCAATAGTTTTTAGTGCTTTAACAATTCTTTGCCAGTTCATCTCATGTAGATAAGAGCATAAAATACTCCCCACACCACACTCTTCTCCATGAAGACTTGTCTTGTTAGGATATAAAATTTTTAAGGCATGAGAGAATAAGTGCTCAGAGCCTGATGCAGGTCTACTCGAACCTGCTATGGACATTGAAACACCAGAAAAAACCAAAGCTTCTATAAGATTTCTTAAGCCTCTGTTTTCAAGATTTCTTATCGATTTTGCAGATTTGATTATCAAATCTGCTGAGGTTTTATTTATAGTGGCTGCATATTCTGAAAAATACTCGCCTGTTTTCTCGTTTGAAAGTTTCCAGTCTTCGACTGCTGTGAGTTTTGCGATCACATCGCCGCAGCCTGAGGCTGTCAAACGATAAGGAGATTTGATTATAATATCAGTATCAATAACTATTCCAGTTGGCGTGACAGCCGGGATGCTGTAAGTATCTTTTATAACTGCGCGATTGCTGGCTATCCCATCATGAGATATAGCTGTCGGAATGGAAATAAAAAATAAATTATTTCTTTTTGCTGCTATTTTTGCAGCATCAATTATTCTTCCGCCCCCAACACCGATGATGAAATTAGATTTTAAAATTTTTAGGTTTTTCATTTCAATCTTTTCAGGTAGAATTTTAAAATAAGTTTTATAGTCATAATTTTCCAAAATATCTGAAACTTTTTTGCCAGCAACTTTCATAACATTTGGCCCAGTGAAAATGGTGACCGGGCCTTTTAAATCTAAATCTTCACAAAAATTTCCAACCTTTTCTAATGCCTTTTTTCCTATTAATATCTTTTTAGGCAAATCAACTTCAAGTAGTTTCATCTTATATATTTGTTTGAATAAAAATAAAAACTTTAAGAAATTGGCAAATAAATATAATTATGCCGTTTGTTTTAGAAACAAAAAATTTGGGTAAAGAGGATGTAAAAATAGTAGGGGGTAAGGCTAGCAATTTGGCAGAACTAATAAATGCTGGATTTCCTGTCCCAGAAGCATTATTCATAACAGTAGAGGCCTATGAAAAATTCTTAGAATCGAATGAAATAAAAGAAGAGATATCTGAAATAGTCAAGGATATTGATTTTTCTAATGTAAATTCTTTAAACAAAGCTTCTGAAGAAATCAAGAAATTGATATTAAATGGAAAAATGCCTTCAAAGATTAGAGACTCTATAATAGATTCTTATAAAAAACTTTATGGAGCACCTCCAATTGATATAGATTTTATAAGACCAATAGAGAAACCATTTGTGGCTGTGAGAAGTTCTGCTGTTACAGAGGATATTGAAAAGGCTTCTTCAGCAGGACAATATGAAACTTTTCTAAATGTCAAAGGCGAAGAAAACCTTCTTGATTCTGTAAAAAAATGCTGGGCTTCGCTTTATACTCCTAGAGCAATTTTCTATAGACACAAGTACAATCAATCTCAAGAAACCTCTATAGGTGTTGTAGTCCAGCGAATGGTTTTCTCAGAGAAGAGTGGCGTTGTTTTTACAGTAGATCCGACAAATCCTGTAGAAGGTTTTGGGAAAATAATTATTGAAGCTTGCTGGGGCTTGGGAGAAACTCTTGTTCAGGGTATGGTTGAACCTGACAGATATACAGTAGACAAGGCTAGCGGAAGTATATTAGAAAAAGTAATTGGTAAGAAGACTGTAGAAAGAGTTCGAGATCCTATTTATGGTATAATAATAGAAAGGAAAGTGTCTAAAGATAAGATAGAAGCTCAGATTTTAAGCGATATGGAAATTGTTGCTCTAGCTGCTTATTGCAAAAAGATAGAACAGCATTATAATTTTCCTCAGGATATTGAATGGGCAATCGAAAGAGGAAGAATTTATATTGTCCAGACAAGAGCTGTAACAACTTTGGAAAAACCAGAGGAAGTTGAAAAACCAGAAGGTATTCCTATGTTAGAAGGTTATGGAGCTTCTCCTGGAATTGCTACTGGTGTTGTAAAGATTATTCATGATGTTAGCGAATTGTGGAAGATTGAGAAAGGGGACATTCTCGTCACTAAAATGACCTCTCCAGATATGGTTGTGGCAATGGAAAAGTCTGCTGCTATAATAACAGATGAAGGAGGGATAAGTTGCCATGCAGCAATTGTAAGCCGTGAACTTGGAGTGCCTTGCATAATAGCAACTAAAACTGCTACCCAAATTCTAAAAGATGGTATGAAAATAACAGTAGATGCGACACATGGAAAAATTTATTCTGGGAAAATTGAAATTGAAAAAGGAGAAATTGTAGAGGTTGAGACTCCAACCAAAATTAAAGTAAAAGTTAATCTAGCATTCCCAACAACTGTTGAGAAAGCTAAGAATGCTGATGGTGTTGGATTGTTAAGATTAGAGCATATGTTGACAAAGGCTGGTATGCATCCTATAGAATATGTAAGACAAAATAGACAAGAGGAATTGATAAATATTTTAATTGATGGCATAGAGAAAGTTGCAGAGTTTTTCTATCCTAAACCAGTTTGGGTAAGATCTCTTGATGCTAGAACAGATGAATTTAGAAATATGAAAGGTGGAGAAAAAGAGCCAATAGAAGCAAATCCAATGCTTGGTTGGCATGGTATAAGAAGAAGTTTAGAAGAGCCTGAAATTTTAAAATGTGAGCTAAAAGCATTAAAACAATTACACGAAAAAGGTTTAAGCAATGTTGTTTGGGAATTACCTTTCATTATAGATGTTTCTGAATTGAAAAAAGCTAAAGAAATTGCAGAAGAGATTGGAGCACCAACTAATTTTGGTATAATGGTCGAAACTCCAGCAGCTGCCTTAACAATAGAAGAATTTTGTAAAGAAGGGATTGTCTTTGCTTCATTTGGCTCAAATGATCTCACGCAGACAACATTAGGTATAGACAGGAACAATGAAAGATTAATAAACTTATTTGATGAGATGCATCCAAGCATGCAATTTTTGTATAAATATGTTATTGAAATTTGTAAAAAATACAATGTTGAATCCTCAATATGTGGTGAACTTCCTAGCAATAGAAGAGATGCTGTTGAATTCTTAGTTAAAGCAGGAATAGATTCTTTATCTGTTAATATTGATGCAATCGACAAAGTTAGAAACTGGATATCTCAGATAGAGGGAGAGAATGAATAAAAAACCAACACTAACTCATCTTCTAATAGTTTTATCTGTAATTGTTTTCTTGTTAGAGTTATATTATGAATCTATTTACGGAGAAAAATTCTTAGGAGAGTTATTTTACAATTATGGCTTTTCCTTTCAAAATCTTCTAGCAAGAAAATTCTGGGTTTTCATAACTTCTATCTTTCTTCATGGTGGAGCAGAACATCTAATTTTAAATGTGATTGCCCTATTTTTCTTCGGAAGAGTTGTTGAGATAGAACTCGGTAAAGGGAAATTTCTGCTTATATTCTTTGCGTCTGCTTTTATAGGAGATTTAGCAATATTGCTTGCAACTTTAATTGGGCTAATATCAGCATCAGTTCCAACAATTGGAATATCGGCTGCTGTTTTTGGTTTAATGGGGACTGCAATGTTAGTGAAACCTTTTGAGTTTATTTTTTATCCATATCTAATCCCCATACCTCTCATCCTGGTTGCTCTTATCTATACACTTTATAACATAGCAGCTTTTTTACTAGTAACCACAACAGAAACAATTTCTAATGTATCATACATATCTCATATAGGTGGCTTAGCTTCTGGCATGTTCTTCGGTTTTAAAGAAGAGGGGAGTAAAAAAGGTTTTATTGTTTTGCTCATATTATTAGTTTTGCTTATAGCAACACCATTTATCTGGATAGCTTTAAAATATCTAGAGAATTTCAACTATATAGCTATTTTGACAGAAATGTTCAAGTGATAAAATGACGAAACTTTTACAGGTTCCGGATGGTTTAAAGAAAAAAGCATTGAAAATAGCAGACGAGCTTGAAGATGTTTTTATAGATTGTGAAAACTGTTATGGAGGATGTGACCTAGCTATACAAAGAGCTAAAGCTCTCGGCTGCGAAAGAATAATTCATTACGGACATTCAAAGTTTGTTGAAAGTGAAATACCTATTGAATATATAGAGATAAGAGAGGATTACGATCCTACATCGGTTTTAGGAAAAAATTTTAATAAACTAGAAGGAAATAAGATTGGATTAATATCTTCCTTACAATTCCTAGACTCTTTAAAAATAGCTAAGAAATATTTAGAGAAAAGAGGAAAAAAAGTTTTTATAGGCAAAGGAAGATTTTATGAAGGGCAAATCTTAGGTTGTGACATATCTTCTGCAATCTCCATTGAAAAGAATGTTGATTCTTTCTTCTTCATAGGGTCTGGAAGATTTCATGCTTTAGGATTATTACTTAAAACTAAAAAACCTGTTTTTGTTTTGGATGTTGAAAAAAATGATATATACAATCTTAAAAATATGGAAGAGGATTTTTTGAAACAAAGATATGTTGCACAAGCATTAGCAAAGAATGCAAAAAGATTTGGAATATTAGTTTCTGTTAAGCCAGGCCAATTGAATCTTAAATTAGCAGAAAGGATAAGAAAACAAATTATAGATAAAGGAAAGAAAGCATATATATTAATTTTCGATGAGATAAAACCTGAAAAATTAGAAGGTCTAGAATTAGATTGCTACATTAACACTGCCTGTCCTCGAATAGCTATTGAAGAAAGGACAAGATTTAAAAAACCAATTCTAAATCCTGATGAAATTGAATAACAAAATTAATATATCTTGACCAAATATTAGATATGACAAATGGTAATCTTTACAAAAGTTTAGTATGGTGTTATGAACTCATAACAACTGGAGAAGGTCATAAAAAAGAAGCTAATTTTGTTAAGAATATTGTTAAAAAATACAAGAAATCAAAAGGTAATGAACTTCTTGATGTTGGTTGCGGTCATGGTTGGCATGACAAATTTTTAAAAAAAGATTTTAAGATAACAGGAATTGATTTCAGCAAGATAATTCTCAAATTAGCCAAGAAAAGAAATCCGGAAATTACTTATAAACAAGGAGATATGAAGAGTTTCAATCTAAAGAAAAAGTTTGATGTTGTAATGTCTTTTGATGCAATGATGTACAACTTGAATTACAAGGATTTGAAAGCCACTATAAAAAATTTAGTAAAACATTTGACTGAAAATGGAGTTTTAATATTCCATTTAGACAAATTAAAAGAAAATTTTAAGCAATATGGAATTGTTTCAAGACTTGAAGAACATCAATTTTTTAAAAATAACATTTATGTGACATATTTCCAAATTGATTATGATAAGAATTTGGGCGATACTATATTTGAATCTTATTTAGTTTTTTTAATTGCGAAAAAAGGCAAAGATTTAGAAGTTAAAATAGATAAAGAAAAGATGGGACTTTTTGAATTATCTAAAATTGAGAAGATTCTTTCAGATCTAAGGTTCAAAACTTATTTGTATAGCGGAGATTTTTCTGGCAAGAAATACTCTAGGAAAAGTCCATTTCCAGTTTTTGTTTGTGTAAGAAAATAGAAAACTTTATATAAATGAAATTAAAAAGTGATGTTATGAATATAGAAGTTCTTGAGAATGAAAAAGAAAGGTTAAGAATAGAATTCAAAGATGAGACAGAAACTGTAACTCAACTTTTAGCAACTCAGGTCTGGAAGGAGGGGGGAGAAGCAGCTGCCGTTAGAGAACATCCATTCATAGAGAAACCAAAGTTAGTTGTTATGGGAGCTAATCCTTTAAAGACCTTAGAAAAAGCATCTGTTGCTTTAGAAGAACAGTGTGATGAATTTAAAGAAGAATTTAGAAGAGCTTTAGAAAAATAAGATTTCTATGCAAAAATTTAGAACAATAAAAAAAGAAATTAGAATATTGGCTTGGGATGATGGGCCTTTTGAATTCAAGTCAAAGGGGAAGGACATTCTTGTTGGAGTCATATTTAGAGGAGGCCAGTTCTTGGACGGTCTGTTAAAGACGGAAGTAGAAATAGACGGCGAGGATGCTACTGAAAAAATAATTGAAAAAACTTTAAAAACAAGACATAAAGACTTGAGAATAATCATGCTTGATGGGATAACATTTGCGGGTTTTAATACAGTTGATATAAAAGAAATTTATGAAAAAACAAAACTTCCTGTAATAGTTGTTAACAGAAAAAAACCAGATTTTGAAAAATTCATCTCAACTTTAAAACAATTGCCAGAGCCAGAAAAGAGATTGAAATGCGTTGAAAATGCAGGTCCTGTATACTGGGTAAACATAAAAAATAAAAGGATATGCTTCCAATGTTATGGAATCAAGAGAGAGGATGTAGAGAAAATTATAAAAACAACTTCAACAATGAGTCTTATACCAGAACCATTGAGGGTTGCTCATCTGATCGCAACAGGTTTTGTATTGGGTGAATCAGTTGGCAGGGCTTAAGAAAATTTGGGATAAGTATACACAAGGTTGGCTAGGATCTATAATTTATTTAATATTAGGTTTTATAATAGCTTATTTTTTCAACATGACTCTGGGTTATGCTTTAGGAACTGACACACCTGTTGTGGCTGTTTTCTCAGATAGCATGGTTCCAACATTTTTTAGAGGGGATATGATAGTTGTTTATGGGAGCAAGAATGTAAATGTTGGTGACATAGTTGTTTTTGATGTCCCTGATAGAAAATATCCTATCATACATAGAATAAATAACATAACTGATAGCATCATAACAACCAAAGGAGATCATAACCAGTATCCAGACCCTTGGAGAACAACAAAAGATAAACTTCATGGCAAAGCTATATTGAAAATTCCTCTTCTTGGCTGGGTAAAAATATTGTTTGTAGAAATAACCGGCTTGGCATAACTTTAAATACTTCTCATTATACAAATAAAAGGGAAAAATAAAAGGTCTTAGAATGGAGTTCTGCGATAAATGTGGAGGATTGATGATACCTAGGAAATCTGGTAGACATGTTGTTCTAACATGTAGGAAGTGCGGTAGAAGGAAAACATCTAAAGAGAAAAAGTTTAAGATAAGTGCATTCTCTGAAAATAAAAAAGGAAAAATAGTTATTATTAGTAAAAAGGCGAAGTTTGATGTCCTTCCAAAGACAACAGTTTCTTGTCCTAAATGCGAAAACACAGAAGCTTATTGGTGGATGCAGCAGATGAGAGCTGCTGATGAGCCACCCACAAGATTTTATAGATGTACAAAATGTGGACATACATGGCGTGAGTACGAGTAGAAAATTTGACAAAAACAACAGCTTAATCGTTCGATTTCAGGGGAATACTCGCTAATTCTAGCCACTGGGAAATCCCTGTGAAATCCCTGTGGAAACTACATAGATTTGGTTAATTCAATACCAATTTATATTCTGATTTCTAAATTTGATAATATGAAACTTCAATCCATTAACCCAGCTACAGAAGAAATAGTAGGAGAATTTGAAATCTCAGATAAAAAGACAGTTTCTAAAGCAGTGAAAAATGCTATCAAAGCTTCAAAGAATTGGAAAAAAATTGATATTTCAGAAAGAGAAGATATCATAAGAAAATTTTCTGAAACTCTAAAAAAGAATAAAGAAGAAGTCGCAGAATTAATAACAAAAGAAATGGGGAAACCTATTATAGAATCTGAAGGCGAGATAGAAGGTTCGTTCACTAATATTGATTGGTTCATTTCAAATACAGGAAAAATCTTACAAGATGAAGAAGTAAAGCTTGATGTAGAAAATGCGACAGCTAAAGTAAGGTTTGAACCTGTTGGTGTTGTTGGCTTGATAACACCTTGGAACTTTCCAATTGACACACCTTTGTGGAAGATAATTCCTGCTTTATTGACAGGTAATACTGTTGTTTTTAAGCCATCAGAGCTTTCAACTTTCTGTGGTTTGAAAATAGCTGAAATGTTAAAAGAGGCTGGTACGCCTGAAGATGTATTTAATGTTGTTACAGGAGACGGCACAACTGGAAAACATTTAGTCTCATCTAAAGTGAATATGATATCTTTTACTGGAAGCAGCAAGGTAGGAAAAGGAGTTTGCAGTAGAGCAGGAAAAGGACTAAAAAAAACTGTTCTTGAACTTGGAGGTAGCGACCCTTTCATTGTTTTTGAGGATGCTATATTTGAACAAGCTGTCAATGCTGCTGTTTATGGAAGATTCTTGAATTGCGGTCAGGTGTGCACAGCAGCCAAAAGGATTTTTGTTGAAAAGAAAATTTATGATTTGTTTTTAGATAGCTTTGTTGAAAAAGTAAAGAAATTAAAAGTTGGCAATCCTTTGGATAGAAGCATTGAGATAGGCCCTATTGTAAGCAAAAAGCAATTAGAAACTTTGGAGAGACAAGTTAGGGATGCTATTGATAAAGGAGCTAAAGTTCTTTGTGGAGGAAAGAGATTAAACAGAAAAGGTTATTTTTATGAACCTACAATTTTAGCAAACATTAAAAAGAATATGCTTGTATTGAATGAAGAAGTCTTCGGACCTGTGGCCTCTGTTCTTAGTTTCAAATCAATTAAAGAAGCAATCAGATCGGCTAACAATACTAAGTATGGTTTAGGTGCTTCAGTATGGACTCAAAATAACAAAACGGCAGAGGAAATGATAAAATCAATAGAAAGCGGAATGATTTGGATAAATGATTTTGGAACACCCTATCCACAATGCCCACAAGGCGGTATAAAGGAAAGCGGTATAGGAAGAGAATTATCAAAATATGGTATTTTAGAGTTTTGTAATATGAAAACCGTTGTGATTTCTGAAGATAAAACAGTTAAAAAGTCTTGGTGGTTTCCATATAATGAGTGAGTAAAATGACTGAAGTTAAAGTTTTAATACAAGGTTATGCTAAAGAAAAAAAGGGATTCGAGCTTGCTTCTTCTACAACTACATTAATCAAAGAAAATGGAATAAACATAATTGTTGATCCTGGAATGAATAGAGAGATGCTGTTAAAGGCTTTGAAAAAAGAAAATTTGTCTCCAGCTAAAATCGATTATGTAATTCTAACTCATTACCATTTGGATCATTCGCTTCTAACAGGAATTTTTGAGAACGCTAAGGTTTTAGATAATGATACGCTATATTCATTCGATGGAAGAATAGAGGGTCATAAAGGCAAGATTCCTGGAACTAACATAGAAATAATAAAAACTCCTGGCCATGATATGTTTCATTGCTCTGTTTTGGTTAAAGATAAAAAACTTGGTAATGTTGCTGTTGTGGGAGATGTTTTTTGGTGGAGAGACGACCAAAAGCAAGAAACAGACAAAGAAAGTTTAATGAAACACGAAGATCCTTATATGAAAAATAAAGAAGAGTTGATTAATAGCAGAAAAAAGATTTTAGAAATTGCAGATTATATTATTTCTGGTCATGGTAAAATGTTTAAGGTGAAAAAATGATAATCAAAAAATCTGAAAGAAAAAAACATGTCAATAGCCCCAACTGTATAGCTTATGAATACCCTTTTCCAGACAAGGACATCAACATAGCCTTTATAGAAATAAAAGGAAGATATCCAGAAAAAGGCAGAGTTACAAACAAAGTTTGCAAAGAAATTGTCTTTATAGTTAATGGAAAAGGGATAATTGAAATTGATAAAAAGAAGTTCGATATAAGTAAGGGAGATTCTATTTTCATTCTACCTAATCAGAAATATTTTTTCAATGGTAAAATGGAAATAATAGCTTGTTGCAATCCAACATGGTATCCTGAACAACATATAGAATGTGATTAAATGAAAGAATCAATTTGGGGCAAAGGAGATAAATTAACTCTTAAAGTTCTTAACAAACTTCAATTAAAAGGAAATTGGCTAGATCTAGCAGCCGGTGACGGTCGTTATGTTTCTAAATTACTAAAGAAAGTGGATAGTTTAGTGGCAACAGATATTGATAGAAAGGCACTTCGTAAACTCTTATATATAGTATCCAAAGAAAAAAAATGTAAGATTAAAACAAAGGTTTTTGACATTACTAAAAAATTCCCCTTTAAAGACAAAACATTTGATGGTGTTTTTTGCGCTGGCACCTTACATCTGTTTCCTAAGAAAGTTTTGATCAAAATACTTGCTGAGATTGGCAGAGTTTTAAAGCCAAAAGGAATTGTCGTTATAGATTTTGCTACTGATTTAAGAAGATACTTTCCAAATAGCAAGCCTAAAACTTTTAAAAATGAACCGAAATACAAATTGAATTCTGCTAAACAATTTTTAAAAAATTCATTTAAAGATTATAACGTAAAGATTTATAATTCTAAATTTACTGATGATCTAACCAATATACCTAAATATGGATGGGTATCAAAAGGTAACTTTGTTTTAATGGTAGCTAAAAAACCTTAAATCTTTTTGCTTCTTATTAATTTTATGGTTTATAATGCACGGTTAGTTTCGGGTGATATAATATATGCAGAAGAACCTCTAAAGAGATTTAAAATTTATTCTTTAGAACAAGAACCAAAAAATATGTGGAAGAATAGTTCTTTAACTGTTTTTGATGTGAATGAAACAATAAGAAAGGGTCAAGAAGTGAAAGGTATTGGGTATATAGTTTCTTGGCCAAACCTTATCAGAGTAGGTACTTTTCTTAAAGAAAGTGTAAATGAAAAAACTTGTTTTCACCCGCCAAAAGTTAAAGGCGAACCATTAAGAAGATATCCAGAAATGGAGACTGGAGGATGTCTTGCAGAGGAGATTATAGGCGGAGAAGAAGCTCGCTTTTGGTTGGAATCAAAAACTTTGGATGAATACTTCAAGAAATGGTCAAGTTCTTTTGACAGGAAAGTTGTACTTAATGAAAGAAAACTACCTAAGATTATTTAAGTTCTTATATCTAAATTCTAAAAAGTGAAAACAAATGATTGACAGAAGTAAAGAAACTGTAAAAGTTTATGATAAAATTGCTGATAAATATGTAAAACCCTTCTTTAGGGGGTTTGAGGGTAGTGCGGACAAAAAATATGTTATGAAATTTATTTCATTGTTGCCTAAAAATGCTAAGATTTTAGATGTTGGTTGCGGTCCTGGTCAAGACACTGAAAATTTGATGAAATTAGGTTTCAATGTAGAAGGAATAGACCTATCAAAGAAAATGATTGAAATTGCAAAAAAGAAATTTAAGTGTAAATTCAGAATAATGGATATAAGAAAACTAAAATACAAAGAAAATACATTCGATGCCTTATTTGCTAATTATTCATTGATACATATTCCAAGATCTGAGGTTCTGAAAACATTAAAGGGATTTAATAAGATTTTGAAACCCGATGGTTTGCTTTATTTAACTTTACAAGAAGGTAAAGGAGAAAAATTTATTATAGAACCACTAAATCCAAAATACAAAACATTTTTCAAGTTCTTTACATTAAAAGAAATAAAGCTGTTATTAAAAAAAGCAAAGTTTAACGTTATTTACACAGCCAAAAGAAGATCGCTAGAAAAAAAGGAGTTAAGTTACAATAAACTTTTCATAATAGCTAAAAAGTTGATTAAATGTTAAAAAATCTAGCATTAAAGAAAGGCATACATATTGGTGCTACAGTAAATAACAGATATCTGAATGATAAAAATTATACGAGAATTATTACAAGAGAGTTTAACATATTAACTCCAGAATATGAACTGCTTTTCCGGCATATTCATCCATCTAAAGACAAGTATAATTTTGAATTGGCAGATAAGGTTATCTGGTTTGCTAAAAGAAATAAAATGAAAATCAGGGGTCATCCATTAGTGTGGCATCATAAAGCAGGACTGCCAAAATGGATCATCAAAGGAAGATTTACAAGAGAAGAATTCATTGAGATTCTGAGAAACCATATAAAAACAATTATGGAAAAATACAAAGGTAGAATAAAAGAATGGAATGTTGTCAACGAGGCAATAGATGACAACAACAAATTAAGAAAAGATATCTGGTTAGATAACATCGGTCCTGATTATATTGAGATGGCCTTTCGCTTTGCACATGAAGCTGACCCTAAAGCAAAACTATACTATAATGATTACTGTATAGATGATTTGAACAAGAAATCAGATGCTGTTTACAAACTGATAAAAAAGCTTCTAAAAAAAGATGTTCCAATCCATGGTATAGGATTACAAATGCACCTCTTAGAAGAGAGACGCCTAAATCCCGAAAGCGTTGAGAAAAACATAAAGCGTTTTAAAAAACTTGGTTTAAAAGTTAGCATCACTGAAATGGATGTTCGAATAAGGAAGCCTGTAACTCAAGAGAAAATCGAGAATCAGGCAAGAATATATGGTGAAATGCTTAAGGTTGCATTAAAAACCAAATGTAATGCTTTTATTTTCTGGGGAGTTTCTGATGCTCATTCTTGGATTCCAATCTGGTTTAAAGATTATGATGCTGCCTTGATTTTTGACAAGAATTATAAGCCAAAACTAGCTTACGAAAAGCTAAAAGAAGCTTTAATATAAGATTTACAAAATTTCTTAATCTAATCAATACCCCATCAATAACATATCAATAAATATTCAATACGCATATTATTTTAACAACAGGTAAAAATCAGATGATTTTCAGTTTTGCTCAAAGAAGTTTTACATGGCGTGAGTACGAGTGAATCAGCGTCTACAGAATACTTGTTTAAACAGCGTTTTTGTTTGTCTAAAAATCTACTTTCTTCCTTTTCGTCCTCTTGTTGTTTTTAAATTTACTTTTAACAAATCCTCATCGACTATTTCAAACCATGTTAAAAGCTTTCTCATTTAATCAGTATTCCTTCTTAGAATATGATATAGCCTATAGAAATACTCATCTATATCTTCTGCGTTTGAACTTTTTATGTGTAGATCCTCTATTAAATCTGCCTCTATCTCTAAAACCGCCTCTAAATCTTTCTCGTCTGTTCCATTTAGGAGTTATCACATTTCTAGTTGAAATTTCATCTGGGCTAACTGCAAGCAATTCACCGTTTACATACTTTTGCTTTTCTATTTTAATTTTTACAAAATGTTCAATTCTTAATAAATCTCCTATCTCTTCTGGTGTCACAAACGTTATTGATTTTCCTGAAGCTCCTGCCCTAGCTGTTCTACCTATCCTATGAATATAGGTTTCGATATCATTGGGCATGTCATAGTTTATAACATGAGAAATATCTTTTACATCTATTCCTCTAGCAGCTACGTCAGTAGCAATCAAATATATTATTCTTCTATTTTTAAAATCAGATAATACTCTTTCTCTTTGATTCTGACTCAAGTTGCCGTGGATGACTCCTATATTGTAGAATCTGCTCATCTCTCTGTGCAGTCTGTCAGATTTAATTTTTGTTGAGCAGAATATTAATGTTAAATCAGGTTTTTCATGATTCAATATGTAATTTAGGCAACGTTGCTTCTCATTTTCCTTTACTACATATGCTAATTGTTTTATTGCTTTTACAGAAGGTTTCTCTTTGTTAAGTTCTATGAAAATGGGATTTTTCATATAGTTGCTGATTATTCTTTTTATTTCATCCGAAAATGTGGAAGAAAATAAAAGAGTCTGCCTTTCTTTTGGTATGTATCTTAAGATGAATTTTATATCGTCTATGAAACCCATATCAAGCATTCTATCAGCTTCGTCTAAAACTAGCATGCTTACATGTCTTAAATCAATATTGTTTCTTCTAATATGATCCATTAGTCTGCCAGGCGTAGCAACAACTACATTAACTTGGCTGAATGCTCTGGTTTGGATATCTATTGATTTGCCGCCATAAACTGCCAGAGCTCTTGCTTTCATATACTTTCCTACTTTCTGTATTTCTCTACAAACCTGTTCTGCTAATTCTCTTGTTGGAGTAAGAATCAAAGCTTGTATATTTTTTGGATAAGTTATTTTTTCTACTATTGGGATTGCAAAAGCTAAAGTCTTTCCAGAGCCTGATTCTGCTTTTCCTATCACATCCTTTCCTTCCATTATCGGAGGGATTGCTGACTCTTGTATAGGAAATGTTTCTTGTAATTTCATTTCTTCTAAGGCTTTTGATACACCATAGCTTATTTTCATTTCACTAAATTTCATTTTAAATCACCAGAACGAGATTAACATCAAGTTCTAAGTACTAATTAAATAGAGTTTTCAAAGTTTAAAAATTAAACTTTTTCAATCCATATCAACGCTCTTCAGTGACATATCAATAAACGTCAATAGATTTTCAATATTAATTTATATTCTAATTTCTAAATTCTTATTATGAAAATAATAAAATTATGTTTGTAATTGGATTAGCAATAGCGTTGATATCATCGGCAATGGTGTTTTGTCAAGAAGATTGTTTCCTAGGAATAGACTTGGGATTTTGGCCAATGGTGTCAGGAATTGTTGGGATTGGACTAATAGCTACTTCAGGAATACGTCCGCTGAAAAAATAACCATTAAATCCTGATTTTTTTATATTGTTAGTATGAAATTAATGAAAATACTTTTGATAAATGTTAGATAATTTACTTCTTCTAGTTAGAAGTGTATACATATAATACCTTTATGGCATTTAACAGACGACTTAACAACT
>Ga0315296_10000851_pt1 | contig 27452 bp, 29 predicted proteins | sample YL17G14_18_MG_FD_203921 | JGI IMG/M metagenome (GOLD analysis project Ga0315296, IMG submission 203921) | Sediment microbial communities from Yellowstone Lake, YNP, Wyoming, USA - YL17G14_18 | ecosystem: Environmental > Aquatic > Freshwater > Lake > Sediment | place: USA: Wyoming | collected... | reverse complement strand
GCTGGCCTAAAAAGCGTCGTGCTCGTCGTGACCCTCGTCAAAGGCGTCAACGACCATCAGCTCGGCGACATCATCAAGTTCGCGATTAAAAACATTGACGTCGTCAAATGCATCAACGTGCAACCCGTGTCGTTCGCCGGGCGAATCTCTCAAAAGGACCGGGCGAAATGGAGGATAACCATCCCTGACTTTCTGAAAGCCGTCGAGAAGCAGACCGGCGGGCAAATCGCTGCCTCTGATTTCTACCCCGTCCCGTGCGTGGCGCCGATCTCCAACTTCGTCGAGGCGTACAAGGGCAAGAGCTATGTGGAGTTCACGACCCATGAGCACTGCGGTGCTGCGACCTACGTCTTCGCTGACGATGGCAAGATAATCCCCATAACCAGGTTCGTTAACGTCGAGAAGCTGTTCGAACTCTTGGATAAATATGCAGAAGAACTTGAGCACGGCGGGTTCGGCGCCAAGACGAAAGTTATCGCGAAGGCACTCAAGGACGTGCCAGGCACCATCGACATGAGAAAAGCACCCAAAGACTTCAACCTGCTGAAGATAATACTCGATGTGATTCGAACCGGTGATTATTCATCTATCGTGGAGTTCCACGAGAGAGCCTTGATGATCGGGTGCATGCATTTCATGGATACATATAACTTCGACCTTGAGAGAGTTGAGCGGTGTGGTATCCACTACGCCGTGCCAGACGGGCGCCTGATACCCTTCTGTACCATGAATTCCATTCACAGGCCAATAGTGGAGAAGAAGCTCGGCGTTCCCATAAGTAAAACAAAGAGCAAAAGTAAAACTTAAAAAGCAGTCTCCGCTGATATAAGTTAGTAAATTTTACTGACCTTTAGGGAGGGATACTATGGCAAGTCAATTAGGTGGCACGCCGATATTGGTGTTGCCTGAGAGGTTCAGCAGGTACATGGGCCGAGATGCTCAGCGCATGAACATCACTGCGGCGAGGATAATCGCAGAGGCCGTGCGCACGACGCTCGGGCCGCGCGGCATGGACAAGATGCTCGTCGACAATATGGGAGACGTCGTGATAACTAACGACGGTGTCACAATTTTGACGGAGATGGATGTAGAGCACCCCGCCGCGAAAATGATGGTTGAGATAGCGAAGACGCAGGAAGATGAGGTCGGCGATGGGACAACTACCGCTGTCGTGTTGGCTGGCGAACTACTGAAGAAGGCGGAGGATCTTCTCGATCAGGACATCCACGCTACTGTCATTGCAACTGGATACAGGCGGGCCGCGGAGAAGGCTCAAGAAATCTTGGACAAGATGGCGATAAAAGTGAACAAAGATGATGAGAAAGTTCTCAAACAGATCGCGATAACATCGATGAGCAGCAAGGGCACTGAGGCGAAGGGCGATAAACTCGCCGAGCTTTGTGTCCAAGCCGTCAGACAGATCGTCGAGGAGGAGGACAGCAAAATCGTCGCCGACATAGACAACATCAAAGTCGAGAAGAAGAGCGGTGGAAGCTCCGCTGACTCGCAGCTCATAAAAGGCATCATCCTCGACAAGGAGCGAGTACATTCTGGGATGCCGAAGCGCGTGGAAAAGGCAAAGATAGCTCTGTTGAACTTTGCGCTTGAGGTAGAGAAGACTGAGACCGATGCCAAAATCAACATAACCGATCCAGAGCAGCTGAAAGCCTTCCTCGCCGAAGAGGAGCAGATGCTGCGCAAGATGGTCGAACAGATAAGCAAATCCGGTGCGAACGTCGTGTTCTGCCAAAAAGGGATAGACGACATGGTCCAACACTTCCTCGCTAAGGCGGGAATACTTGCAGCGCGCAGGGTCAAGGAATCTGATATGGACAAGCTGGCTCGCGCCACGGGCGGCAAGATAGTCACAAGTGTCAAGGACTTGACCGCTGGTGACCTCGGTCGCGCGGACCTCGTGGAGGAGCGCAAGGTGGCTGGGGACGAGATGATTTTCGTCGAGGGTTGTAAAGATCCAAAAGCGGTGAGCCTGCTGGTTCGCGGTGGGACCGAGCACGTCGTCGATGAAGTAGAACGCGCTGTGCATGACGGCATCTCCGTGATATCTGCGGCTATTGAAGACGGTAAGATGGTCGCCGGTGGTGGGGCCCCCGAAGTGGAGCTAGCCAAGCAGCTGCGGGAGTACGCTGAAACCGTCGGTGGCCGGGAGTCGCTCGCCATCAATGCTTTTGCGGACGCCGTCGAGATAATACCACGAACATTGGCGGAAAACGCTGGATTAGATCCAATCGATATCCTCGTCCAACTCCGCGCAGCCCACGATAAGGCGAATGGCGTAGTAGTAGGACTAGATGTCTACAGCGGAAAAACCACTGACACTACAAAGCTCGGCATCGTCGAACCTCTCCGGGTGAAGACCCAAGCGATCAAATCGGCGAGCGAGGCTGCGGAGATGATCCTACGCATCGACGACGTCATCGCCGCGGGTAAGCTCGAGAGGGAGAGAGGTCCTCCAGGCTCAGGCGCTGGAGCAGGCATGGAAATGATGTAGGGGGTCTATCCATATTTCCGAGAAAATATACTCGCTATGAAAAGGCTCGGACAATAGGCGCTAGGGCGCTCCAGATATCCATGGGTGCCCCAGTGCTGATAGAACTCAAAGAAAACACCACGAATCCGATAGACATCGCACTTTTGGAGTTTGAGAAAGATGCGATCCCGATAACCGTGCTGAGGAAACTGCCGAGCGAGAAGAGTGCGCCTGCGTCTTAGCTCATTTTGGCTAAATTTTGTTGAGAAGTTATAAACTTACCACTATACATTTAGAACTGTGGTCGGATGGGCGTCCAACTCGGCGACATAGTGCTAAAAACAAAAATTGAGCTCAAGCAGCTGAGCGGCAAGATAGTAGCAATCGACGCCATGAATTCGCTCTATCAATTTTTAGCCATCATACGGCAACGCGACGGGCAGCCGCTCAAAGACTCAAAGGGTAGGGTCACATCCCACCTCTCAGGACTTTTTTACAGGACGACCAACCTCGTAGAACTCGGAATCCGCCCCATATATGTGTTCGACGGCAAGCCACCGACGTTGAAGCGACGCACGGTCAAGGAGCGGATCGAGCTGAGGAAAGAAGCAGCGAAGGAGTGGACTGCCGCGCTCGAGGTCGGCGACGTCAAGGAGGCGCTAAAATACGCACAGCGTGCAGGACGATTGACGGACGAGATGATATCCGGCTCGAAGAAGCTCTTGGATGGCATGGGGGTGCCATGTGTTCAAGCTCCGTGTGAGGGCGAAGCTCAAGCGGCAAACCTAGTCCAACGTGGCGATGCGTGGGCCGTCGGGAGCCAAGATTTTGATAGCTTGCTCTTCGGCGCGCCGCTCTTGGTGCGAAACCTCGCAATCACAGGGAGACGAAAACTTCCAGGGAAAGACGTGTACGTAGAAGTCTCGCCGGAGTTGATGGAGCTCCAGGCCACGTTGAAGGAACTCGGCGTAACCAGAGAACAACTCGTCGACATCAGCATCCTCATCGGCACCGACTACAACGAGGGGATAAAAGGAATTGGGCCCAAAAAAGCGCTCGAACTGGTGAAGAAGCACGGTTCAATGGAAAATATCCTGCGGACCGAGCTTGCGGATAAATTTGAGGTTGACCCGCTGGAAGTTAGGGAGATCTTCCTGAAGCCGACGGTCACCGGCAAGTACAAGGTAAAGTGGGGCGAACCGGACGAAGCGGAGATCAAGGAATTTCTGTGCGGCGAGCACGATTTTTCCGAGTCTCGGGTCCAAGGCGCCATAGACCGCCTGCTGAAAGGAAAAGGTGAGCGCGAGCAGATCAAGCTAGAACAATGGTTTAAGCGTTAACACCTATTTTTCTTTCCACCCATATTTGCCGAGTAGCGGAACGAACGAGCATCCTCCAAATTCGCGAACGTTTATCTCCTTCTCGCTGCGTTTCTCGGCCACGGTCCACGTCTGAAACATGTAATGTTGACCGACGGGGGCGCCAAGCTTCCCTCCTATCTTCAGTTGTTCGACGAGCGGTTTCGGCAACTCCGGCGCGCAGGCGGTGACAAGAATTCTGTCGTACGGCGCTTCTTTTTCATAGCCACACGTGCCATCGCCGACTATTACTTTTACTCGCCCATATCCGGTCTTTTTAAGATTGTTCTTTCCAAATTCCGCTAGCTCCGACACTCGTTCGATCGTGAAAACTTCCCCTTCATCACCAACTATTTCAGCGATCAACGCCGCGTTGTAGCCGGAGCCGGCGCCGATCTCCAAAACTTTTTGCCCTTTCTTTAAATCCAGCGCTTCCAGCATTATGGCGATCATGCTAGGCGCGGATATCGTCTGCCCCTGCCCAATCGGCAACGGTTGGTCGACATGAGCATAACCTCGAATGTTTTCGGGCATGAATTCGTGACGAGGAACTCTCTTGAATGCGGCAATGATTTCTCGCTTTGTCAGGTAGCCCCACTTCACTAAACGCTCGACCATCTCTTCGCGTTCTTTCTCGTACATCTCAACCATGTCTATTTTTGTCCCAGATTTTAAGGAGATATGGGAACATGAGGAGAATAATCGAGCTGATAACGGCTAGGGGGCACCCGATGATAAAGGCGACGCATCCGACCACGTTGATGATTACCAAAGATCGTGAGGTTGGGCCACATGGGGATTGTATCGTAGCTGTCGCAGCAGATAAAGCGGTAGCTGATCTCAATCGCGCCTTTAAAAAGTCGATCAAAGCTGGGCGTCCAGTGAAAATAACCTTTGAAGTTGGAGATGCGCTCGCCGTAGTCAATGGTTTTGGACACCCTGATTTGGCTCTCAACCACAGGACCGACATCGTGGTGAGAAAAAGCGCATACAAGTGTGGGCGCACATTGGCTATAGGGGCGGACAAAGCGGCTGCAGATTTGCCTCGGGACTTTGTCTCTCGCCTACGCGACCCACTTTCCAAGATACAAGTTTCTATAGAGGTCGGTTAACGAAGCTCATCCGGCAACATACGAGGGATGCCATCCACTATTCGGTAACGTCTGCCGCATCCCTTGCAGACAAGCTCCTCACCTTTCAGCTCAACCTCCTTTTTACAGATTGGACAAGCTAAAATTTCGAGCAGTTCTTTACTAATCGATTTTCTAACCACATCAACACCTACTGTAGATGTTCACCCTTTCGTTAAAGCTTTGAAGTTCAAACAATAACCACAAACTATGAATAAAGCTTTTTCAGTCCCTGCCTAAACTAAATGGGGAAACCTGTGGTTAAACAAATTCCAAAAATCCGCATAAAAAGATTTTTGCTAATTTTTCTCCTAGTGATCTTGGTCGCTGCTCTTGCACTTTTTCTGCTTGCTCGAGAGAATTTATACGGGATACTTCACGCATTACAGAGCGCAGACTACCTGTTGGTACTTGCCGCTTTGGCAATTTACGTTGGTGGCACTATTGTCTGGACATTACGTTGGCGTGTAACACTGTCTGCAGCTGGTCACAAGGTGCGCATTCGCGATTTATTTTTGACGATATACGGAGGGATGTTCATCAACAATGTAACACCGTTTACGTACTCTGGCGGAGATCCAATTGGTAGGTCTTATCTTTTAAGTAAAACCCAGAAGGTACCTTTCGCCTCTGCTTTTGCAACAATAATTACTGAATTCGTGCTCGATGTTCCCGTATATTTTTCTTTCATAACATTTGGGGTGACGATGGCCTTAGGATTAGCACCGGTTTTGGCAGTGCTTGTGTCTATTATAATTGTGGTTTTATTAGAAATCGCTTTACTGTCAATATTCTCACATGCCACACGCAATAAATTCGCTTCTAAACGGGTTGGCGGTTTTGTTACGCGATTGATTAAACGCATAAGAAAGGGGACTAAAACAAGGAGGATTACCGGAGGCATCTCGCGCTTTTATACAGATGCCCAAACCATCGTTAGCCGGCGGACAATTGTAGTAACAGTAATTTTACTTTCGGTAACGCTATGGACAATTTCGGTACTCCGGTTATTCATCATCTTTCAAGCACTTGGTTATACCCCATCAATCAGCATGATGACATTGGCGGCGACTGTGCCATGGGTCGTTGGTTTACTGCCATTGCTCCCTGGTGGCTTGGGCACGGTCGATGCTGCACTTGTTTCTATTTTCATGATTTTTGGTGCCCCATTCGAAATCGCTCTAAGCGCGGCGCTTATAGAACGAGCAATATCGTTTGTATTCAGCACAATAGCTGGGGCCGGGGCGTTATCTTACCTTACATTCAAAGTTTTTGCACGGTAGTGCTACTTGAACAATACAAGAACGGTTGACAAAACCGTAAATGTCGCTTCAAGGGCCAAAGTTTTCTTACTTGTTAGATATGTCCAAAAATCGTACGGAAACACGTAAATCCTGTAGAATTTTTTACTTAAAGGATAGAGAAGCATTCTACCCTTTTCATCCAGACACTCCATTACAATATGGATTATCCCACCTAAGGAGAACGATATTGCAATTGATAAACCGAAGAAATACCAAACAACAGGAAGAATTACTATATAGAAAATTGGCGTGTGAAGGATGCTACCCGCATGGAATTCCGCCACAGCATTTTTTGGTGTTTTCTTTCTTATCAAGGTTGGAATAGCATCGAAGTTGGGTGCTCCACTGCCCAAAAGTAATGCAAGTAAATTTAGCGGAAATAATTTGCACAAAATCAGAGGAATTGCAATGTGTGCGATTATCATTTTCTTAACTCCTGAGCCATCCTAATCAAAACCACAACGAACAACGGAAAGAATGGCAGGATCGCGACTAGTGTGTATACGCCCAACTCGTGAACTACCAAGCCGAACGCAACGAGTCCCATAACGAGCCAAATTAAAAAGTATGCCATATTTTCATTCAGCCATTTTTTTAGGACGATTCTCATAAAATCACTTTAAACTTGATTGGTCTTTAATACTTTACTTAGAGTTCCCAAATTAAGTCACTGGTTTAACGCCGCAAAAGTTAATCTATTGCGGCTGTTATTTTGAATGGTGGTTGAAATTCGCGTAGTAATGGCAATCGACGATTTTTATCCTAATCTTAGCGGTGCGCCTATGCACGTTATGGAGTTGGGTAAAGCGCTTGCAAAACGGGGTGTTAAACCCACAGTACTAACGTGCTCTTATCCGGGACAACCCCATGAACAGGAAATAAATGGTATTAAAGTTGTACGAATGCCTGGTAGGGTATTTTTGCAGGGAAAGACGGAATGGCCAATAAAAACCATGTCAATAAAAGCGATTCGCGGCGTCTATGAACACATTAAGTATGGCGGCTACGACATCGTCCACGGCATGCACATGTATTCCCCACTCGCGCTAACCGCCATCTACTCAGGGCACCGGTGGGGGTTGCCAACTGTCTTAACAAATCACACTTCACATTTGGCTAAAGGGATATGGCACGCGATTTATCAGCCAATAAAGGTAATCGCTAAAAGAGCAGATCGTTTCATTGCAGTAAGCCAAGCGGCGAAAGCCCTATACTTATCGCTTGGTATCGATGAGAGCAAAATATCCATTATCCCAAACGGAGTCGACGTGTCAAAATTTAACTCGAAAATAAGTGGTTCTAAAGCGCGCGCTTGGTTGAAAATCGAATCAGATCCGCTCATAGTATCTGTTATGCGTGTCGAAAAAAGGAAGGGTCCAAAATACCTTATAACAGCATTTTCAAAGGTCTTAGAAACAATACCGCGCGCAAAACTTGTTATCGTAGGTGGGGGCCCAGATAAAGAAAAAATTTCAGCACAAATAAAAGGTCTAAAAACCGAAAAATCGGTGTTGATGTTGGGGCCGATCCTACATAATAAGGTGCCAGAAGTGGTAGCCGCAGCAGATGTTTTTGTTCTACCCTCGCTTGTTGATTCATCCCCCCTAGTGCTGCCAGAGGCAATGGCCATGGGTGCGCCTATTGTATGTACACGAGTAGGCGGAATACCAGAAATGGTAAACGATCAATTTAATGGATTTATGGTAGAACCTGCAGATGCGGATGCCCTGGCGAATGGGATTATCAAAGTTCTAACAGACAAGAAGTTTTCTAGAAAAATTCGGACCAATGCTTTAAAGACCGTTCATGAAAAATTTACCTGGGACAGGATAGCTAAACAAACAATAGAAGTGTATGAAGATGCAAAAAAACATGCACGAAGTCGCGTTCACCGTTGATGTCGAGCAAGACATTCCACCATATCTCGATACTTGGGAGGGGATGGAAAAAGGGTTTCCTGCGTTATTAGATGTGTTGTCAAAACATAAAGTTCGAGCAACACTCTTCGTCACTGGTCAAACCGCAGAAAAATTTCCTAAACTTATTCGCGAAGCATCAAAAGAACATGAAATTGGTTGCCACAGTTACGCGCATGAAGAATTCAATATTTTGAGCGCTGAAGATCAATTCAAAATCATCCAACATGCGACGAAGGTGTTAATTAAAATTACCGGGCAGACACCAGTAGGATTTCGGGCCCCCCGATTTAGAGCAAATCTCGATACTTTCGTTGCTCTCGAACATGCGGGTTACATCTACGATTCATCGCGTGTGAGCTATAAACCGAGCCAAGGGATTGGTTCTGCAAAAATAATTGAAATTCCAAACACCCTGCCATCAATTTTTTTCCTTCGAATACCATCGGAGTTATCGACACATATTTGGAGATTTTTTATCGCATCTTTGCCAGTTACTGTTCTAAGCCTTCACAATTGGGAATTGGTAAAAATGAGAGGTGCACGATTTGCCAGCAGATTTGCAACTGGAGAAATTGCGCTAAGAAGACTCGACAAGCTTTTGGGTTATTTATGCACAAAGTCCCGCTTTAGGCCCATGCGTGAAATAGCTGAATCAAAACTCGCGGCAAGTAGATTTCGATGAAAGTCTGCGTATATCTTGAACTGGAAAACTGGCTTAAACACAGCGGGATGGGCTCTGCTGTGGGCAACCATAGACGAGCCCTTGATATGAGCCACGTTGATTACACACATAACCTGAAAGAAGACTTCGATCTTCTCCACGTTTACATGGTAGGCCCGATGTCTCTTCATGCGATTAGAAAAGCCAGAAAAATGGGCAAAAAAGTTATAACCCACGCACATTTGACTGCAGATGATTTTAGGGACAGTTATTGCTTTAGCAACGAAATCGCACCATTTCTGCAGAGATATTTGGCGTATTTTCACAACCAAGCTGATTTGGTGCTGTGCCCATCAGAGTATACGAAAAGCGTGCTGACGCGTTACGGTGTCAAAAGAGAGATTAAGGTCGTCAGCAACGGCATAGATATAAAAAAGTTCAAACTTTCAGCTGAAAAACGAAAACAATTCAGAGAAGAGTACAATCTGGATGGAATCACGGTATTCAATATCAGTCACCTGTTTTTGAAGAAAGGGATTACAACATTCGTCAACGTTGCGAGAAAATTTCAAAATAAATTTGTTTGGATTGGTAAAAGATTTAGGGGCGTTGAAGACTTTCGCACTCCAAAGATTTTGAAGAGTGCCCCAAAAAATGTGATTTTTACCGGCTATATCAAAGACATTGCTGCGGGATATTCAGGTTGCGATATCTTCTTCTTTCCAAGCTTTTGCGAGAACCAAGGAATTGTAATACTCGAAGCAAGCGCGTGCAAAAAACCAATACTAGTGAGAGACATCCCGGTGTATGATGGGTGGTTGAAAAACGGAGTGCACTGTTTAAAGGCCGATACAGACGAAGAATTCGAACTACAATTAAAAAGACTTTTAGAGGACAAACAGTTAGGGCTTAAATTAACTGAAAATGCGCACAAATTGCTAAAAGACCATTCCCTTGAAAAAGTTGGAGCACAGCTTAAAGAAACGTATGAATATTTAGTAAAAAAATAGGCGAATTAAAATAGTACGCATTTTTAAAACTTGTGGGCTTTCTATAAAGACTATTAAGAATACAAGCAAGTTTAGAGTGAGAACATGAAGATAGCGATTTTTACAGATGTATTTAATCAGCTGGATGGCGTGTGCACACACGTTCGAAATTTGGCGAGTGGCTTGACAAAAAGGGGCCACGAGGTCGTTGTGTACACGGGCTCTGGATCATCGAATGAGTTCGAGATAATAAACTTGCCAACCATCCCATTCTTGTTTTCGCCCGGATATGAAGCCATAATCCCAAAGTCAATTTGTGTCGATGCTGACATTGTACATATTCACACGGTATACACCGCCGGCTGGATTGGAATGACTCAAAAGAAGCCGCGCATTGTAACAACTCATACTTTGCCAAAAAACATGTTTTCAAATCATCTTGCCTTTTTAAAAACAATTGGCTGGAAGTACTTGATTTCTTTTTACAATAAAGCAGATCATGTTGTATGCCAAACTGATAGAACTGCAGAAAAATTCAAGCGACACGGATTAAAAAAGCCCGTGTCAATAGTTTCATCTGGCGTTGATACCGACTTCTTTAGGAAAGGAAACGCGAAAAACTTCAGGAAAAAATATGGTGTGGAAGGAGAATTTGTTTTACACACAGCTAGATTGAGTCCTGAAAAGAGACCAGAAATTACGTTAAAAGCGTGCAGGGAGTTAGGATTGAAAATTGTCCTAACCTCAAATGGTCCATTGAAAGAGAAACTTGAGCAGAAATATCCTGAAGCAATTTTCATTGAAATGCCAAGAGAAGATTTGAAAGATATCTATTCCGCAGCAAAAATCTTTGTTTTAGCATCAGCGCCCGAAGTTGAGTGCGAGGGGCTAGGGCCACTTGAAGCGATGTCGTCTGGTGTCCCAGTTGTATGTAGCGATATACCACACTTAGTGATGGATGGGGAAAACGGATTTTTATTCAAAACTTGCGATGAATTTAAGCAAAAACTTGAAAAGTTGTGGCATGACGATGAATTGCAAAGAAAATTCTTAGAGAGAGGAAGAAAAACAGCCGAAAAGAGAGATATTAAGAAAAGTATCACTAAACTTATCGAAGTTTACAAGGAACTCTTATAAAATTTTTCCAATTTATCGGTACATTTTTCGATAGAAAAATTTCGGCCAGTTTTTAGCGCACGGATTTGTATTTTATCATGTGGTTCATAAGATCTCAAAATTTCTGAAAGTTGTTCAGCAGCACCTCCTTCAAAAAGGTAACCATTTTTTCCGTTACTCACAACTTCAGGGATCGCAAGCGAGTTTGCACCTATTACTGGGGTGCCGCAAGCCATGGCTTCCGCAACGACTATCGCTTGGGTCTCACTCGTCGATGCTATTACAAACGCGTCGGCCGCTGAGTAGTAGACATGTTTCAATTTTTCAGGAACATAGCCTTTAAAGGAAACTTTTTTCTGGATGCCAAGTTTCCTCCTCAGATCTTTGAGTTTTCGCTCGGCAGGTCCGCTACCAGCGATAATCAATTTCGCATCAACATCTTTGAACGCACGAAGCACGATGTCAACATTTTTCTCGAATCCAAGTCTACCGAGCATTAGAAAAACTCGCTCATCATCGATGCCAAGTTTTTTTCTAGCTTTTTTCTTTTCTATCGGCTTGAAGAAGTTGAGATCGATACCAGTAGGCACGATAGTAATTGGCTTCTTGATTTGGTGCTGCAACAAAATTCTCTTCAACGCATTGCTGGGAGCGATGACTTTGTGGCATCTATTATAGTAGAGCCTGCAATAACTCCACGCGATCCTCCTGAAAATCCCCTTTCCAAACCTAGAGAGATATTGGGCATATTCAGGAAGCATAGTGTGAAAGGTAGATACGCGAGACACAGCCTGTTTTTTTGCCGCCATCAAACCGAAGACTCCAAGCGAAAAAGGACTGTGAGTATGCACGATATCGAGCTTAGGGAGGCGGTCACTCCCCCTTGGAACAGCGATTTTGAACTCTGGATATGGTCTAAAACTCACCGAGGGGTATGAATATATCACCATGCCGCCGTATTCCTTCACATTTGTTTCTGGACAAAACACGAAAACTTCATGGCCACGCTTTATCAACTCTGAACCGAAGTTCACGAGCGATGTAACCACGCCATTTCGCTGAGGTAAAAACGTGTCTGTGAAAAAACCTATCTTCATTTTAGATCATCCCATGTTTGGTTATATCTGGTTAGAATAAAGTATTTTGACATGCCGGTAAAACGAGTTGCGCTCGAGGGTCAAAGATATTTACCATGTCGCATAAACGCAGTTATGAAAATGAATTTGAAAACGACAACACATGGCGATTGTTTTGAAAGTGGTTCTTATAACGCCCAGCACAGGACAAAACGAAAGGCTAGAAAACCAAGCAGCTTGGCCTCCTTTAGGCCTAATATATCTAGGTACAGTGTTGCAAAACGCTGGACACGAGGTAAAAATAATAGATAACGCGAGAGTTCAGCTACCAGTTGAAAAAGTTGTTGAACGAGTAAAAAAAGAGAATCCCGCGATTGTGGGCGTAAGCGCACTAACTCCCACGTTTAAACAGGGAATAAAAATCGTGAAAGCCGTAAAATCTGAACTACCTGATGTGAAAATTGCGTTTGGAAATTACCATGCTACTTTCACATATGAAAAACTGTTGAAGGAACATCCTATCGTCGATTATGTGATCATCGGCGAGGGAGAGGCCACATTCTTAGAACTTGTGAATGCTGTGGAGAAAAATCATGAAATCAAAAATATTCAAGGAATAGCTTTTCGGCACGATGGCAAAGTAATTGTTACGCCAAGGCCATCAATTGAAAATCTTGACGAGCTTCCATTTCCAGATCGGACATTGTTGGAACAGAACTACTATTCCGAAATCGTGGGAGTACTTGGAAGCAGCGGAAAATTCACCACTATGATAACTTCGAGAGGTTGCCCTTACGCCTGTACTTATTGCGCCTGTGCAGCTTTTTCATCGCGGAGAGTCAGATGCAGATCCTCCGAATCGGTAGTGACAGAGATGGAGATGCTTTGGAATGAAGGCTACGAAGAAATAGGATTTGTCGATGATAACTTGTTCGTGAATAGGCAACGGGTAGAGAAAATCTGTGATCTGTTGAAAGAAAAGAAAATTAAACTTAATCTTTGGGCGGAAGGTAGGGTCGACAACGCATCATATGAAACATTGTACAAGTTCGCGCGCGCTGGTTGCAAGACAATCTATTTTGGAATAGAAAGTGGTAATCAAAAAGTTCTTGACTATTACAAAAAAAACATCTCGCCCGACCTAAGCAGAAAAGCAATACGCAACTGTAAGAAAGCCGGAATTGAGAATGTCATAGGTTCGTTTATAGTTGGCGCACCTTTTGAAGCTAAAGAAGACATTAGACGAACTTTTGATTTCGCCTTGAGCTTGGATGGAATGGATTTCCCTCAAATAAATGTCCTTACGCTCTCGCCTGGAACAGATTTATGGAATACTGCGATAGCAGAAGGCTACCTCGATAAGGAGAAATATTGGGATAAAGATGTCGCTGCAGTAAACATTTTCCCATCCAACATAAAGGAAGATGAGTTACTCAAGATGATCAATAGTTTTTATACAGAGTTTATCAAGAGACCGACATATCTGATAACGCAACTACTGAAATCGATAAAAAGCGAGTATCGTATGAAAATTTTTCTTTCAAACATGAGGGCCGGAACCAGCCTCCGGGCTGCCATAAAACAGTTACAAGGCGGTTAAAAAATAAGTTCTTTGCATATAAACACATGAGAAGCACCAGCTTAGAGGTTAGATGATTTAAAATGAACTGAGTGAGAATATGGTTCACAGAAAAATCCCCATCCTGACGTTTGTACTAGTCGTTGGAATTGTAGTTTCTATTTCCGTTGTTTTTTTGATAGTTGCTCCAGGCACATCTGAAGAGACTTGGAAAAGCGTGGGCTACCCCAGTGCTTTTCTTCTAGGCCTCATTGGTGCGGCCTCCGTCATCATCCCAGTTCCAACCACTGTGACCTTGCTCGGGATGGCCACCTCTAGGTTTTTTGACCCGGCCTTGCTTGGATTAGCGTTCGGGTTCGGCGCAGCAATAGGGCAGCTCACGAGCTATGTGGTTGGATACGCTGGAAGGGATGTCGTAGGGGGAAAACACAAGCGCCGTTTAAGCGCCATGTTGGAGATTTTCGAACGGTACGGGATGATCACAGTTTTCATCTTCGCCTTGACCCCCCTCCCCGACAGCTTGCTTTTCATCCCGCTGGGGCTGGTACACTACAGCTTGTGGAAGGTATTTGTCGCCGGGATGGCGGGGAAAATTTCAATGTCCCTGATAATCACGTACTTTGGCGAGGCTGTGGGGCAGGCATTTACTGAAAATTGGATTTTCACTGTGATCACGACAATTCTCTTGGTTTTGGTAGTCATCGCTATGTTCAAGATTGATTGGGAAAAACTTGTGAAGCGGTATTTGCCAAAGGATAGTAAAAAGCGGCGCCGTTGAACTATTTCGCGCTGGATTTCCACTCGACAAATCTCTTGAGGCCCTGCCCCAACGAGACTTTTGGCCTGTAGCCCAAGATTTTCTTAGCTTTTGTTATGTCTGCCTGACTGTGTCTAATTTCTCCTTCCCTTCGAGCCACATATTTTGGTTTAACACTAAAGCAATGCATGAGTTTTGTAAAAATTCTGAAAAGTTGGTTAACGCTCGTCGCCTTGCCCGTACCGACGTTCAAAATCTCGCCAGCAGCCTTTTCGCAGCCCAATGCCAAAACCGTGGCTTCGACTACATCGCCAACATAAACAAAATCGCGCGTCTGTTCACCATCTCCATAGATAATCGGCGGGAGTTTGTCTCTCAAGCGGTCAAAAAATCGAGAGATCACACCAGCGTATTGCCCCGCCGTCTGCCTTGGCCCATAAACGTTGAAATACCGCAAGCAGACGGTTTCAAGTCCGTATTCGTCCCAGAATTTTTGACAGTATTTTTCCGATCGCAGTTTTGACTCGCCATAAGGAGAGAGGGGCTTTGTTGGTGCGTCTTCGGATATTGGCACCTCCGCAGCGCCATAAACCGCCGCAGATGATGCAAAGACAAATCGTTTGACATCGTTCTTCACGCACGATTTGAGTAAATTCATCGTTGCGGCTGCGTTTACGTTGAATACAAGTTTTGGGTTCTTTATGGAGAGAGGCACGCTCGTGATGGCGGCCTCATGGATCACCGCATCGACACCTGCCATCGCTCTATCTGCAATTTTCTTGTCCCTTATGTCACCTTTGATGAAATGAAAATTAGGATTGTCTAAGCAGCGCTTGAGGTTCTGCAATTTGCCAGCGTACAAATTATCTAAAACGACGACGCTGTGACCATCCGCGAGCAATCTCTCTGCAAGGTGACTGCCTATGAACCCAGCTCCGCCCGTCAACAAAACTTTAAAATCTCGCTTCATGCAAACAACCTCGAAATCATTCTTGACTTTCTCGCTCTATCAAAGAATATGACATCACCAGTCTCGCGACATTGTGCCAATTGTTGTCCGCTGGAATATTCTCAGCATAGAACGTGAGGCGAAGCCAGTATAGCGCGTTATCCATGGAATATCGCACATTCTTCTCAGCTGCAAATGTGTTGTCCAACTCAAGCTTCACCGCATATCTCACGAAAAGTTTGTTTTCTTGATTTTCGTTTATTTTTACGTTGTCGAATGTCAAAGTTGAGTAGTTATCGTAGCGATGCTTGAGACTCAGGGTCAGCTGTATATTTTCATTTTCTGTAGAAAGAAACTCGTATTCAAAAGTTACTTGGTTCTCCCACAGCCTCGCTGTTTGCATCAGCTGATAGTTATCCCATGTGATGTTGTGAATGATGAAGCTCGACGCGGCGACGTTTCTAAAAATATGATCCCACATGCTCCTTGGCGAGTTATCGTTATTTTTCTCAATCGTTGACTCCCAACCATCCACCGCCAAAAGTTCATCACCGCTAGATGTAAGCACGGTTGGCTTGTTGTCGCCGGAATTCATGTGGTATCTGATGATGAAACTATCGTTTTTTACTTCTCGAGTTTCCTGCCATATGCCCACTTCCACAAGCTTCTCTTGGTAGAGTATGCCAGGAACTAAACCCAATAGCAGGAAGAAAAGTATGATGTAGCTTACAGCGATGATGATCTTGTTGATGTTTTTTGAGATATAGCGGATCGTAAATTTACTTTTCATCTTCTCAACCTCTGACGCAACTTCTCCAAAGACACTACTGGCCGCCCACGTATCAAAGTTATCAACGCATGCCACAAGGTTAAACAAAACATGATCACTATGCCGCCTAACAGTATGCCTTGAACAGACTCGGGTAATTTAAAGAGATCTAAAATTGCAGGATTCATCGTATATCCATAAAGAAAACGTGTAATTGGAACAGCGACTACCGCGTACAAAAATGGCAGTGCCAAAAGCAGTCCATATTGTAATTTTTTGTCGAAGGAGTACCTCTCGTGCAATTCTAAGATAAAGAATGGAACCAGCATTAAAACATGCGGCTCATGCAAATTCTTTGCAAACACACAGTAGGCCAAAAAAACCATCAATATTTTTTGGTTTAGGGAGATGCTTTTCTTTGATAAATAAGCGTAGATCAAAGACATGCCAATGACTAGCAAGAAACTAGCGATGGCCGGAAGAATGATAAACTTCAATTGTGTTAAGTCTGGCCCACTGATTCCTAAATTTTGTAGCACGATATGAATACTCAATGGAGTTAGGCCACTCGGCTCTCGCGCAGCCTGATATCCTAGACCAAGTTTAACCCCGCTGAAAAATGGCAAAATGAAAAGAGCAGAGATTAATCCAAAAATAAAAGCGTACCGCAAAAACTTCCATGATCGTCGGCGAATCAATTCTATACAAAAAACTGGCAAAGCGAATACTGGAAAAATTTTGGTGAGAAAACCAAAAGACAACGCTACCGCGCTTAAATCATCTCTTTTATTTTGAAATAGATAGGTTGCCAATAGTAGAAAGAACGCAGCAATACTATCAAACATCCAGCACGCACTTATGAATATCACAAATGGATTAAACAAATACGCAATCATCGATTTTTCGCTGCGTTTAGTCATTTTGTAAAGCAACAGAGCAATGCCAATATCAGCTAGGAAAATGGGTAGTTTAAACAACAAATTCAACAGCATTGGAACCTGAGTATAAGGAGTCACGTCATTTGCCGTCGAGTATTGAATTTGCCCAGTTGGATAAAATGCCCCATAGAGCTTGGCAAATGGATAGTATATTGGGATAAGCATCGGCGGATAGTTGAAGTATTGAAAATTCATCGCCCAATCCGCACCCTGCGTTGCCCGAGCTTCATAGGTCAGCTTCTCAAGGGTGTCATATGGTGACCTGTTGTTACTCAAATCTACCATGAGGCCATTCCATGTCTGTATGTCAAACGGATGGTTGAGGCCCATCAACGCGAATCTTATCCCTAAAGCTAACAAAATCAACAAAACAAGGCGCTTGTTTAAGAGCTTCCTCTTTTTACCTTTCGGCATGTTTTCACGTTCGTGTAGCGCTTGTGTGCCACTTCTTTCCTTCCGACGTGATTATTCATCTCCGAAGTTAAAATGGCGAGCGAGGTTAAAAAGCAAGTAATTTAGTGACTTTTCAAAAAATTCTCTGCCAAACTCTGCGCAAGGGTTTGACGATACTAGAAGCAATTGCTTTCAGTAGCCCACGGCGCCCGAAAAGCAGTTCCAGAAGAATGATTAGAACCAAAAATGAGAACAAAACCCCAAGAGCCACTAAGAAAAGTTCCCTTCCTGGAAAATTAAGAATGTTCAACATTCCTACCAACGCATTTCCAATCCACGGACTCGTCGCGAGTAAAAAGAACGGTAGCAGGACATGGAGGATTGAATAAATGAAGGCGATTGCGGACAAAAGGTAATAGTAAATAGTCACTTTGGTTTGCCTGCCGACGCACAGGATCACGATGAAAGGTAATGCCCATATGAAATATTGCTCTGGGACAATTCGAACCGATAAGTATATCACTAAAACGCAGGCAAGCATGGCAACAACAAGGTCTGAAAGGGGATCTTTAAATGAAATTTTGCTGATTTTCCAAGAAACAACGGATAAGAGGACAATGAATGTACCTATCGAAACCCAAGCGGCTAGCTCTGCAAGCGTGGGTGCAAAGTGCAAGACTGACCAGTAGGTTAAACCAAGAGTCAATGGCCCGGTAGTGGTAACTCCGATAAGCGAAGAAGAATATCCACCAACTGCTGAGAGGTAAGGGAAAAACAAAATGAAGGTCGTAACAAGAAATATCAAATAAAATCTGACGCATCTATCGATCCTTTTTGCTTTAGATTTTGAGGTTTTCAACAGATAGGCTGTGATAGGTATCAAGAAAAGAATTGGGTACAGTTTAGACCCAACAGCTAGAGCAAGGAAAAGCGAGGAAAACTGAACTCTGTCCTTGAGAAGAAAGAAAAGTGAGGCCAAGGTAAACAACACTGGCAGACTGTCAAACATTCCCCATCCACATGAAATCCAGATCGAAAAAGGATTTAAAAACCATAGAAGAGCCGCTCTTTCTGCTAACTTTTTGTTTTTCCGCATCAAATAAACGATACCGTATAGCAGAAACGCAATCAAAACGTCTGAAATGATGAGCGGGATTTTAATTAACGAATTAAACACCGCCCCCGGGATCAGCGATACATGAAACGTTGAGTCAGGACGTATCTCGGGTGGTGCAACATTTATTGGCATGGGGCCGGTGTGAAAAGTTCCTGAAATCCAACTGTACAAGTGGGCAACGGGAAACATGGTGTATGCCCACACAGGAGTGATCCAAAGGGAGGTCGGAGAATTTCCAGCCACCATCCCTTCGCTGATTTTGTACCAACTTTCCATATCATAAGGGTGGGCAAAAAACGGCATCATACAAAGACGAACAACTATGCCGATTATGAGAATGTATCGTAGTTTCATCTCAATCCCTCTCTAAATGACTCACCAACTTAGTATCCTTCGCCGCGGTATGTTTCCACACCCATGTCGCACTCATAAAATAATTCCATAAAGTCGCGCAAGCTATGCCAAAAAGGTTGGACAGCAAGTAATGCAAATGAAAAATTTCTGTAAGCGCCACAAGAATAATGTAATTAAATATGGCTCCAATCGCACATGCCAAGTTGAAACTTGCAACACGCTTGGCGAGGCCGCCCTTTTTTTGTCTTTTCCCAAACGTCCAAAGTTCGTTCAGGGTGAAGTTTGATAGAATTGATATCTCTATGGCGAAAATCGCAGAGATTAGGTAGTACAAACCAATGAATTTTGTGAGCGCCCATAGTAGGCCCATATTCACAAAAACTCCGGTCAGGCCCACTACGCAAAACTTGAGAAATTGGCCCACCTCGCCGCTCGCTCGCGCCAGCCGACTTATGTGCCTCAGATAGTTTAAATGCTCTTTAAAACCGAGGGTGCTTTTGCCTTGCAGGCGTTTCTCAAAAATATATGGCACTTCGACGACTTTTTTGTATGAACCTTTCACCAAGACTTCGAGCAAAATTTTAAACCCGATGGGTTTGAGCTCAGCTCCGTTTATAACGTCTTTTTTTAGCATGAAAAAGCCAGAAAGAGGGTCGCTCAATCCATGAGAACCTGGTATCGCAAGGCGCGCAAGGATTTCTGCTCCCCTAGAAATTATTTTTCTACTCTTCGCCCACCTCTTTGCGCCTCCACCTTTTACATATCTACTAGCGACTGCAATGTCCGCGCCACTCTTGATCCCATCAAACAACTCGGGAATTTTTTCTGGAGGATGCTGTAGATCTGCGTCGATCACACAGATGACTGGCGCGGAAACACGTTTGAAACCGTCCACGACCGCCGACGCTAAGCCCTTTTTCTTTTTACGATGAATCACTTTTATGTTGCCATACTTTTTCGCCAAATGTTCGGCGATTTCTCCGGTACCGTCGGGTGAATTATCATCGACAACTATGATCTCGTGTTTCGTGCGCCCGAGCGCTTTCCTCGTCCTTTCAACGAAGATAGGTAGATTCTCAGATTCATTGTAGGTGGGGACAACTATCGATAGTTCAGGCGCCAATGATGATTCACGCTCCTCCCGATTTGCCATTTTAGACTTAAGTAGGAAGAACTTAAAAGTTAGGCATAGATGAGGCGACGATATGATCGGCATGATCCTATGCGGCGGACACGGCAAACGTTTTCGCCCCCTCACCGCGAAAATACCAAAAGGTTTGCTCGAAATCAAAAAGGGCTACACCATCCTTGACAGACAACTGTTCGCCTGCAAGAGCGCTGGTTTTGATAAAGTATTGATGCTCACCGGATATTTGAGCAAAAAAATAGAAAAGAGGTACGGGGCCACGCACAAAGGGCTGAAAATCGAATATGTGGTGGAGAAAAAGCCGCTAGGCACGCTCAACGCGATCCGGCTCGGGATGAAGGCTGCAGACGACGACGTTTTCGTGAGCAACGGCGATGTGGTGGCGGACATCAACATCAAGCGCATGGTCCAGGAGTTCAAACCTGTCGAATTCTTGGCATCGATGTTCGTCATGCGCATGAGGAGCCCATACGGCATCGTCATGCTCGGAGACCGCCACATCGAATCGTTCAAAGAAAAGCCTGTGTTGGACTACTACATCAACGCTGGATTTTACTGCCTGTCAAAAAAAATCTTCAGTTTGCTAGAGGAATTCAAAGTCGGCGATATAGAAAAAACTGTGTTTCCACGGCTGGCGGAGATGAAAAAGATCGCATATTACCGAGAAGAAATACCGTTCTGGGCATCAATCGACAGCATGAAGGACTGGGAAGAGGTGAAGAAGGAGTACGAAAACCGCACGGACAAACCTTGGGGCTGTGAGAAGCTTTTGCTCCTAACGAAGGAGCTGATGGAAAAGGAGCTCTACCTGATGGTTGGGTACAAGACCTCACTTCATTATCACAAGCGGAGGGATGAAACCCTAAACATCGTCAGCGGCACTGGCTACGTGGATTTCGAGGGAAGAAAAGAAGAATTCAGGACAGGCTCGGCCATCCAGATCAAGCCGGGCACACCGCACACAATCGTCGCAACGGAAAACACTTTAATAAAAGAAGTATCTACGCCTCACCCTGATGACGTCATCAGGATAAAAGATTATTACGAGGTAAGATAACCTCGCTCACTTGATTTTTTCAAACCTTTTATTTAGACGTCCAATAACCTGAGGAAGCGTTGTGTACTCGAGCTCCTCCGGCGAGAGCAAGTGCGGCTCGAACGGACCATGGCGACGCATGTACTCCGCCACCCGGACGGCCGTTTTTCGCGCCCCATCGAAAGCCACATCGTCGAATAGATCGGCTGGACCGATGAGTTCCCCATCGCTCACCTGAAAGCCCAGCGCGATTACGCGAGGCGGCCCATCGAACCTCGTCGGGCGAGCATGGCGCTGCGCTACCGGCGTCAAGGGTCCGCGATGAGAACCGCGCATCCATCCTGGCACGAGCTGTGGCATTGCGAAGGCCTCGAGCACCTCCCCCGTGGCGGGAAAGCCCGACTGCGTCCTGACGATGCCAACCGGATCATCCTTGCCAACATAGTGGCCCGCAATCTGGCTGAGACGCTCCGTACTTAGCACGGCCGCAATTTCACCACTTTTTTTGAAGACGCGCTTTACGACGTAACGGCTCGAGATTCCTATCAGAGCTAAGAGATCGTACATTTCTTCAGGACATTTCAAGAAAACGCGCTTGGCCTGCTTGACGTCGTGCACCTCGAATTTGAAGCCATCGTGTAATTTTGGATCTATCACGAGGCCAGCGGTGTTGAACGCATCGGCGTAGATCTTGAACAGCGGAAGGTTGAAGGCCGAGGGCGATGTCTTGTCGCATGCAAAAACCACTATCGGCTCGCTCGGACGTTCCTCGAGCTCGAACTCAGCTACACCCGGACCCATGCCTCTAACATTTCCAGAGAAAGCCTCAACGAGAAGGTCCTGACCGGCGCCGTAGTAGTGGCGCTTCTTAGCCAGAGTCGCTGCACTCTTAAAGGTATCCCAAGCCAGTTTGTGAATCTTGGGGCTGTCGACGCCATTCGCATGACTCATTATCAGCTCGATGTCGTCGCCACAACTCGTGACGTGAAAACTCTTTATCATTCGATTTTTGGCAGCCTTTGCAAGCGAGCCCTCACAAACTTTCAGGAGCTCTTCGGGCACCTGCACGTGGCCAGCTAGGCTACCGACATCAGCTTTTATCACACTCACAGTCGTTCTCATTCACTCACCATTTTTACTGATGGTTGTAACATTTAAACTTAAACTATGCGTAGGAAAAAGCCACCGCCGCCACTACTCCCGTAATGATAGAGATCGCCATGACCATCAAAAAGTTGAATATCGGCTTCGTCGCGGTTTCAGGCTTCATCGGCTGCCCCCTGAGCCGACGCCACATGTAGACGGTTCGCTGGGTGCCCATGTGCGCGCTCCATATGCATAGCGGCAAATTCACCGCGAGTATCAGCATCCCGAGCACTAACATCCAAGCATCGTGCGTCGGGATGTTTGGAAATGGCTGCACTATCCTCTCGAGCGCCAAAATTATGGCGCTGTCGCTCACCCCGCGGGCGAAGAGGAATATCGCGGCCCCCACGCCGAAGAAGAGCTGCGCGAGCACGAACATCGCGAGGATGGTTAGCGTGAAATATGCCAGCGGTTGCCACCATGAGCTGAATCCCAGTGGACTAGGGACGCTGACCGCCTTGCCGAGCTCCGAGAAAAATCCACCTCCGCCCGCCCAGCGCCCGTACGCGAAACCGAAAGCCCAGCTAGCGACCACGAACACCCAGAAGAATGCATGCCAATATTCATCGCGCATGCTCTGCACCGGCAGCGCTACTTGCCATGCTCACGCTCGTAATCGCGTCTGGCGGCATCGATCGCGCGCTCAATGTAGCTCCTTCCCCTGAGGCTAGGCATCGGCTTGGAGGGAATCAATTTCGGAGTTCCTGGTTTAGAAGTAGGCAAAGAACGCTCCAAAACGGCCAATCGGCGCTCTAATTCAGCCAATTTTTGAGCTAACGCCCTTAATTGAAGTTCAAAAGACGAAATAATGTCATCTTTTGACTTTTGTTCCACGGTTTTCACCTTGTTTTATCTTTAGCTTCTGGGTTTAAATGTTTTCTAATTTTTGAGGTTTGAAAACGCGTTCCTCCACCTCTCCAGTCGGGCTCTTCTCGGCAAAAATCTGCGCCGAAAATTTACTTATACACACACCCTTTTGCAACCAATAGTCAGGCATCAGGCCCGCCTTCATGCACGCATGCGAAAGGAATTCCTCTGCGTCCCATCCATACTCCGCCGGCACCTGCGGCAGCAGCAGGCCGGCGCAACCAGACCACTCCACAATCAAACCATCCCTACCAATGGCTATACACTTCGGGTACTCGCGCGGGCTCGTGACTTTTATGACCTCGGGCTCCGAGAGGACGCTCACCTCGATTTTGATGTCATGCATCTCATCTACGCTTACCGGAGTAAAACGTGGATCTCTAGTCGCTGAGCTTATCGCGGCATCTATGACCGCCTCCACGAGCGGCATCGTCGGTAGAGGGTGGCCTATGCAGCCACGAAGCTCGCCATCCTTTGTCAAAGTGACGAAGACCCCGCGTCTCCCCTGAAGCTTCGCACCTACCTTCAGCGCTTGAGGCTTTTTCCCAGTACGCAGGTAACCTTCGATGGTCTGCCTAGCCAGCTTCACCAAAAATTTTCCTTCCTCCAACGTAAGCAAGCTACTTCACCATCCGATTGTATCTCGACGCCATGTCGAGTATAGTTTTCCAATGCTTGCCCTGCCAGTAGATCTTGCCACAGCTTGAGCATCTCCAAAATTCTCGGTGCGCGTCAAAAACGGTTCCGGGAACTTTGCCCTCGATTTCTTTTTTATCAGCACGTTCAATCGCGCCATTACACATCGGACATCTGGAATTCTCCGGTCGAATCATAATTTTGCGACCACATCGTTTCGAAATTTCGACCAGTTGTCCAACCACATCATTACTTCTAATAAAAATACTTTTAGAGCCTGTCTTTCTAGCTCGGCGATGAAGGTCGACATCGCATGTTAGGAGTATTCTTTTCTCACCCTTGGCACGAGATATCAAAATACTGTCCTGTTCATTCGCAGGGACACCAAGGTCACCAATGTAAATTACATCATGTCCAGCCAAACGTAACCAACGTGTGAGCTTACCAAGCATGCCGTCGGCGACGAACTTCATACCGATCAATCATAATTTGGCGATTGGTCACAAGTAGTTGTCGTTTAGCGTCACGCAAAATTCACGATTAAACCTAAACGCCGTATCTCAACATTAAAAAGTGCGGATGATGTAAATCCATAGGGTGGCAGCATGCGTCAACGTGTAGAGGTTACATGCCCGATCTGCGGACGCTCCTTCAACGTCGACCTAGATGTAAGTACATACGTCACGGCCGAGGCAACCCTACCAGCAACAGGCAGACGCGACATTTCTACCATCCTCCGTAGCCAGGAAGCAAAAGTCGACTTCGTGCTCCGCGCCATGAGGGCGCTCGCAAGCAGAGAACCCAGCGGTATGGTTGAAATCGGAGATATCGCCGACATCGCAGAAAAAGTTGGCCTAGCCAAAGAGGCCATACAAAAAATTATAAACAGTGAAAAAGAAGCGGGCAGGATATACGAGCCAAAGCCAGGGATAGTTTGCTTCGCCGCTCCACCAGAACGAGCGAATCCTTAACCCTCGTCCGAATCTTCGCTGCCCTCGAATGTTTCTTCCAGCAACTTGCGTTCCCGTTCCTTGTCCTTTTCGCTTCCCTTGCGCTCTTTCTTGCGGCGTTTGAATCGGCGCACTCGAACACCATTTGAAACTGAGCGCGCTGGATTTAAGCTATTGCACCGTAGGACTTATTAGATGATTTTACTAGAAATTCATGGGTAGTCAAATGAAAACCAAATTATCACTATTTTTTATTTGTATCATGGCCTTGTCGCTTGTCGCTATTCAAATAACGATGACAGCAGCCCCTGCCGCGGCCCAAGAAAATGAAATTACTGCTATCAGACCCGGCGGAGTATACACGGTCATCGTACAAGTCCACAAACCGAGCTTTATCGCACTACCGGAATCTATAGGGCCAGACGGCTGGGAGGTACGGGTATATTTCTACGTCGGTACAAACTGTTACAATACTGGGAGTTGGGTACCCTTCCCCGGAGAAGAACAGATATATTCTGGCTGGTGGGCATTTCGTATCCGGCCGGGAGCTTGGGCCGGCACGCCTGAAGATAAGACACTCATAATCCCCAATGTTCACGTGGTCGATATCCCGCGGCCGAGCGTGGACATCCAAAATGGCATGGGCGATATACCAGTACCTTCATCCATCTCGCTTAGGACACGCTGGTTGATCAGAAACATCAAATACAAGATCTATACAGATTACGTCACCTTTTGGGTCGGTGGTATCCAGTACAGTTACCCATACAATGTAGATAGCTATGGCGATCTGTGGATCAAAAACCCAGATGGCCAAGAAATCGGCAAAATCGACGTGGAGAGTGTCTACTTTGTCGTAGATCAAACTACGGCCATCGACGTCAGAAGCGATGCCCCCGCAACAGGGACGATCGTCATGCCGTCGCCGATAAACATCGCTTTGTCAACAGAAAGAGTAGAACCCACTTCAACGAGCGTTGAAATACCGCTTGTCGTCCTTATGGTCATCTTTATTTTATTTGCCGTAGTAATAGTCGTGACAATCGTTTACTTGGTGACGAGGAAAAAGGAACCATCCGAAGAAGAATTTACTTTTTGATTGCAGAAATCCGATTAAGATTAAAGCTTAAATACCCCATCGTTATTGTTATGGTGAGGCTAAAAATGAAACGCTGGGTCTATCTAATTCCGATCTTGTCGGTCTTGGCAGTAGTTGCGATTTTTGCAACGGCGTCGGTTCCTGTCCAGGCCATAGAAGAAAATGAAGTCACATCTATAAGGCCTGGTGGATATTATCGCGTTTATTTTACAGTTAAAAAACCCGCTGGCATGGTGTTGGGGGCAGATTGGGAGGTAAGGGTTTACTTTTACACCGGATTAAATTGCTACAATACTTCTACTTCAAGCGCCACACCCGGTGACGGCTGGTGGAACCCTGACCCTTCAGAGAACCTTTGGCTTTATACGGGCTACTGGGATTGGCGCTCTGCAACATACAAGGTAGGTTGGTCCTCGCCAGACGAAAAAACTTGGATCCAAGGGGTTCAGATAATTCGCTACCCTGCGGAAAATGGAAGACAAGAACGCAGATATCCAGCACCAGTTGGCGAGAATTACGAAAGCAAAATGAGTGAAATCCCTGTTGGGTCTGATATCAGTTTAAGGGCACGCCTTGCCTTAAGAAGACTCGCCAATGTCTCGCTTGATGAAGCTACTGGCATGGCTACGTATAGGTATGGTGGCAAGACGTATAGTTACCCATATACTGTGGATCAATATGGCGACGTTACCCTTAGTATTGGCGAAGTAAGTGCCAGTTTATCCCAATCAGAGGGCACGGGCGAGTGGACTCTCCGTTTCGACCAGAATATAGGAGTTCATGTCGACAACAACGCACCAGCCACTGGGAAAATCACTTTGCCAGGCATTATTGACTTTAGCATGATGACTCCATCTGGCGGCGGCGGGCTTCCGCTTTGGGTGATAATAGTCGCCATCGTCGTCGTGTTGGTTGTCATCGTTGTTGCAATAGTAGTGGTGAAGATGAAAGGCGCGGGCGGGGTATCGCCGTAACCCCGATCTTCGCTGTTCCACAAACATCTTTATATCTCGCTCTTTTTTGCAAAATCAATCTTGCTGAAGTACTGAGCCTGCGCCATTTATAAAAGCGCCACGAAAGAGATGTTCTCTGCTTATAAAATGCCATCGACCAAAGAGGAGGGGGTAGATGTGGTAGAAAAATACGATGTAGTTATCGCAGGGGGTGGGCCAGCTGGCTTGGCTGCCGCGAAAGCTGCGGCAAGCGAGGGCGGAAAAGTCCTCCTGCTAGAGTTGCAAGCACAGATAGGCGGCCAAACCCAATCGGCCGCGTGGGCGCCGAGCGGCACGATCGCTGCTCCATTTAAAGAATCTGTCGTTTCAAAGGTGAAAGAAATCAGGCTGCACTCGCCGCACAAGCAACTTTCTATCCGCGGTGATTTCGGAGCGATCATCGACAGGCGCATGTTCGATAAGCTCTTGGCTTCGGAGGTCGTGGCGAGCGGCGCAGATGTGTGGGTCGGTTGCCCGGTGAAGGAGCTTTTGACGAGCGACGACTTCATCCTCGGCGTCCACGCGGAGGCCGGCGGATGGTCAGAGCGCATCGACTGCGAGGTTGTGATAGATGCGACCGGCGCCCAAGGAGAGTGGTCCAGCCTGTTTCTGAGAAAGGTGTTGAAACAAGACTGGAACCGTGAATCATTGGCACTCAGCAATGAATATCTGATGGCAAACA
>Ga0315296_10000850_pt1 | contig 27461 bp, 33 predicted proteins | sample YL17G14_18_MG_FD_203921 | JGI IMG/M metagenome (GOLD analysis project Ga0315296, IMG submission 203921) | Sediment microbial communities from Yellowstone Lake, YNP, Wyoming, USA - YL17G14_18 | ecosystem: Environmental > Aquatic > Freshwater > Lake > Sediment | place: USA: Wyoming | collected... | reverse complement strand
CACTTCAACAGGAACGATAACTTTGACCCAAGCCACTTCTTCGGCTGCTCAATCAGGATTTCTTTCTTCTGCTGACTGGACAATATTCAACAATAAAGTTTCCAGCTCAACACAGGTCATTGCTGGAACTAATTTAACAGGAGGAGGTGCTTTAACTGGAAATGTGACTCTTAATGTTACCACAACTCCATCTTTTACTTCTTTAAATGGTTTGACTATTACTTCCTCAACCGGAACCCTGACAATCGGTGGTGGTAAAACTCTGACTGCCAGTAGTACCCTGACTCTAGCTGGCACTAATGGTGTGGTAGCCACTTTCAATGCTTCTGGAACTATTGTTACTCTTGATGCTAATCAGGCCTTGACCAACAAAACCTACAACGGCTTAAATATTGCCACCACTACCGGAACCCTAATCATTGGAACTGGCAAAACTCTGACTGCCAGCAGTACCCTGACATTTATTGGAACAGACAACACTGTCTTTACCTTCCCATCCGCCTCAGGCACTATTGTTACTACTGACGCTACTTCAACTCTAACTAATAAAACCATTTCTGGTCTCAATAATACTTTATCTAATATTGCCACTTCTTCTTTAACCACCTCCACTCTGACAGTAAACGCTGGTGCAGGTTTGATTAACGGTGGCTTAGTTGGTCTTGGCGGTTCAATCACTTTGGATATCGGTGGAGGCAATGGCATTGCTACCAGCGCTGATTCCATCTCCATCAATCTTACAAGTTCCGGAAGTTCAACAAACGCTTCTTCCAATTCCGGACTTGAAGTTTCTTCATCAGGACTGGCTATGTTGAGAGGTTGCGCTGATGGCCAGTTATTGAAATGGAGTTCAAGTTCAGCTGTGTGGATGTGTTCGGTTGATGCCGGAGCAACAACTTCTCCATTTGGAACAGCCGGCGGAGTTATTACCAAAAGCACTGTATCTGACCGTCTTAGTTTACAATACGGCGACGCAGGAGATGTCCAGCTTCTGATTGAAAACACCACAGCTGGCACTGTTCCTACCGCCGACGCCATGCAGATAAATCTCTCTGGCGGAAGCGGCATTACGACCGACGGAGTAGACGCTCTCTATATCAATATTGAGGGTGCCACCGGAACCAACCATACTGTTTCCGCGCTTCATCTTGATTTTGACCCGATTTCCGGTTCAGCAGGAGACAACTTCTACGGCCTCAACATTGATAGCGTTACTGGTACATCAGCTAACGAGACAGCTATAAACATTGGCTTAGGTTGGGATATTGCACTGGCAGTTGCCAGTGGTGGCGTTTCGCTTAATCGAAGTAATATACAGTTCACCCCGGAATCAGAACCTGGAGCGCCGACCGTGGCAGTCGGCGCGGCCGGGAGCCTGACCGGAGCCTATAGCTACTGTGTAAGCTTCATGACTGCTCAGGGCGAAACTAAATGCGGAACAGTATCTTCACCCGTTGTTCCCTCTAGTCAGCAGGTTAATATTACCAATATTGCCACTGGGACTGCTAACGTAGTTACTGGCCGCCGGATTTTCCGAGCCTGGGACTGGAGCACCACCACCCTCCCCACCTTCGGATATTACCAATGGGTCGCCACAATTAATGACAACTCCACCACCACCTATACTGATAATTCGACATCTACAGGAGTAAATGCGCCGACGAGTAATACGACCGCCGGCATTGGCGTCCAAATCAACAGTGCTACCAGTGCTGCCAGTGATTTAATAATCAAAAGCGGTCCCTGGGTGGATGCCCGAGCTTTTGGTGTCAAATGTGATGGTAAAACCGATGATACAGCTGCCATTCAGGCTGCTCTTAACTCAGTGGCAGATGTCGGTGGAATAGTCCAACTGCCGCTTGGTGAGTGCATCATCAATTCAACCCTTACTATGGATGACAGCAGTGTTACCCTTCGCGGTCTCGGCAGCTATAGCAATAACGATATTAATTCGGTGCTAACCAGAGGAACCACCCTTTCATTTACACCGACCTCAACCGGCCCAATGCTAAGGACCACTCCGGCTGCTACCGGAGCAAGCAAAGCTAATCTCAAGCGCGTCGCTATTGAGAACCTCAACTTTGAATGTGCTGGCAAGATTGATATTGGCCTTCAAATCATTTCAACCCAATATAGTAGCTTTAGAAATCTTTTCTTCAGGAATTGCTCGACGACGGCGATAGATATGACCACGGTTACAACCACGCTCGGCGAAAGCACTGATACTACTCGGAACGAATTCTCCAATATTGTAATTCGCCAGGTTGATGGGACAGGAATAAACGGTATCGGTATGCGGTTAGACGGAAGTACTTCGAGTAGTCCCTTAGGCAACACCTGTCTTAATTCCTTCAATAACATCCAAATCATACATAAAAACGGTATCGCAGTGAAGTTGCTGAACGCGGACAGCAAACCGATTCTTCGGCTTAGTGGTAAATCGGTCCAGCGGTACGGGAATTGGAGTGGAACTTAACGGCTCGAACACTAACGGCGGGCAAGCTCGGGCAAACGTTTTCTTTCACTATGAACCTGGTCCTGGAAGTACTGTTGTCCGTGGCGCTGGTCTTAGCTACCCGGCGCGGGATAATCTGGTTTATGACTACAGTTTTGAAAACAACCTGGTTTTGCCGACGATTGAAAAAGGCGCGAGCTTCAACTACCTGGCTGACCGAGGCTCCCAGCAGTATATCACCAACTTCACCTTTGGAGCGGTCTATTCGGCTGGCGCCTTCATTTCCGAAACCTCCTATTATGGCCAAGAATTTGCAGCAGATACTAATTCCACCTCCACTAGTGCCGACAGTATTACTATAGGCGATGATGGAAGGTGGTATTATGATAATTCAGGAACTACCGCAACTAGCACATCCTATCAGACGCCTCGCGATGTCGGAGGTTACGCCAGATTATCGGCAAGTTCAACAAGCGGAGTAGGTGGTCTCATAGGTTTTGGCGAGACCCAAAACGTTTTGAACACAATCTTTGCAAAGGCAAATCTGCCGATTGTCCAGATGAAGATAAGAGCCAATGTTGTCATCGCCACTGATGATATTGTCTGGGGACTTATGAGTCAGGCAACGTCATCGACTGCAAACGATACCCTTCCCACCAACGGAATCTTTTTCTGGCACAATAATAGCACTTCCTGGGTTGGATTTGTCAAAAGCGGTTCCAGTTCAAGCACAGTTACTTGCTCTGGGACAATCAGTACTTCGACCTTTGCCGCTGGAAGAATAGAAGTCTTAAGCACTACTTCAGTCAGGTTTTTAATGGACTATGATACTTCCAATGGTATTAGCTACACTGACTGCGGTACTGCAACAACTTCCGGAGCGACCCCCACCTCTTCTTTAGGAATTGCCATTTACCTTGTTCATACTAATGCAACAGCAGGTGCCAAAGTTGACATTGATCATGTGAGAGTCTGGCAGGATGATGCGCCGCCAGGCAGCAATTTTTCAGAAAATAGCCAGCCAACCGTTACTGTTGACCAGATTCCGGTGGCGCCTTTTGATGCCAAGAGAACTTTAATGGATTTGGTTTCCAACGAACCCCAATTGGCTTCAAGTACCGATATTCAGGAATTTAACACCGATCGTTTAATCACGGCTCTGGAAATTATCTCGCCCAGGGTTTTAACCCAAGGATTGGTTGTAGAAAGTATTAGTGCCTTAGATAAAGAAATTATCTTTAAGGATGATATTGTTTTCTTTGGCCGGCCGTACTTTAATTCAGATACCGCTGGATTTGCAGTGATAAAACAAGGAGATAGGCAAGTTAAAATAGTTTTTGACCGACCGTACTTAGAACCGCCGGTAATAAATGTTACAATGGAATCAGATGGAATAAGCGATGATGATTTTGGAAACATTCACTATCTTATAAATCAAAAAACCGATAAAGATTTTGTAATTAGTTTAAATAAAACAGCTCAAAGCGATATCAAATTCAATTGGTCGGCCCTGGCTGTCAAAAATGCTAAAACCTTCTTTTCTATTATTTCTGAACTATTACCCCAGTTAGTACCAGAAACAACAACTCTAAATCCAGTTTTACCAGAGGAAAATGTCTCTACAACTGAATCTGTTTCTTCAACAACATCAGAACCTGCTCCAGAGCCGACAACTGAGTCGACTTCAACTATTGAAGGAAATACAGTTATTGAAGAACCGCCGGTTTTGCCGCCGACTGAACCAATTTAAACCAATTCATCACTAGAAATTATTCCAAGCGAATAATATAATAAGGAAAAGGTCGATAATAAAAATTTTTAAGATAATTTATATTTTATGAATGAACAACCTGTTGGAATAATAAATAAAATTAGAAAGAACTATAAAGTCACGCTTTTAGTTGTCTCTCTTTTAATTTTTGCTGGCAGTGTAGGAGCAGCTTATTATTTCTACCAGCAGTTTTCTGAACTGAAAAAAAATCCCCAAAGAATAACTCAAGAAGAAGTAAGAAAGCTGGTCAGAAAAGTTGGCCAGTTGATAGTCCTGCCAGAAGGCGAGGAGCCAACAGTAGCCACGGTCAATGACCCGGAGATGTTGAAAAGTCAGCCATTTTTTGCCAATGCTAAAGTAGGTTTTAAGGTCTTGATTTACACCAATGCCAAAAAAGCCATCCTTTATGATCCGGTCAATAATAAAATCATTGAAGTAGCGCCGGTAAATATTGGTACTCAACCTCAAACCCAGGGAACATCGACTCCGGCACAATAGAAAAAGTGAAGAAAATTTTATTATCGAACTATTTTCTTTTTCTTATTTTGGGTCTGGTTTTTGGTCTGTTTGCTTTTTTTATTAGAGCTGAAGATTATTCAGGCAGTAATTTTATTATCCTTGACCCTTTAATTTCTGGAGAAGGGGGCAGATCAAGTTCTCCTGGTTTTGAATTGTTCGACACAAGCTATCAAATTTTGACTGGCGAAAGCACCAGCTCAAGTTTTATCCAACGAGCAGGTTTTCTTTATTATCCTATTGCTAGTTCCCCAGCAGTGAGCGCTACTCCTGGTGATGGTCAAGTGAGTTTAAGTTGGACCAGTTCAACCGGGACCTGGGCTAATGTTACAGCTTATGACATTGGTACATCAACTGTTTCTGGCGGTCCTTATTCTTATGAATCAGTGGGCAATGTCTTGTCTTTTACTAAAACTGGTTTAACCAATGGTATAAGCTATTATTTTAAAGTCCGGGCAATGGCTGGCACTTCGGCTCTGGGTTGGTCAGCCGAAGTTTCAGCTACTCCTACTGGTGCTCCACCGCCACCAATTGTTGGCATAATAGGTTATGTGTCACCTCAGACCGGTGTTAATTTTTCCGGTATGGCTTATCCTTCAAGTAAAATTACTATTTTGAAAGATGGTCAAATTGCTGTTATAACTCTTGCCGGACTTGATGCCAATTTTTATGTTTCTTTAACTGGATTATCAGCCGGTCAATATATTTTTTCAGTTATTGGCGAAGACAACAAAGGCAACAGGTCAACCCCATTTACCTTCTCCATTTTTATTACTGAAGGAGCAATGACTACTGTTTCTGGTATCTTTATTGCGCCAACAATTGCTGTTGATAAAGAAGTAGTCAAGAGGGGAGAGAATATTGCTATTTTTGGTCAGAGTGTTCCCCAGAGCGATGTTATTATTGGGGTTAATTCTGAAGAAGAAGCTTTTGTCAGGACAAAAGCCGATAATAATGGAGCTTACTTATATAATTTTGATACCAGTTTCCTTGAATTAGACCAGCACTTTACCAGGTCAAAAGCTGCTTTTGCTGGCTTGATTTCTTCTTTCGGTAAAAGCATTGGTTTTAAAGTTGGAACAGTAACCATTCCAAAAGTAATGCCGACTTGTCCTTTGAAAGGAGATTTAAATGGCGATTGTAGAGTTAATTTGGTTGATTTCAGTATTGCTGCCTATTGGTGGGAGAGACCGCTGACTAAGGAAGCTAAAGAGAATATTGATGGAAAACTCTGGCCAGATGGCATAATTGACCTGCGAGACTTCAGCATTATGGCATACTACTGGACTGGGTAGGCGAGAATTTAGAAAATAGAATCTAGAAAATAGAATAAAATGACGGGCCTATTAGACAATTTAAAATTTTTTGACCTCAAATTTCATTCCCGAAATTCTACTTTCTACTTTCTAAAATTATGCCGACGAAATCGTTTAAAGATTTAATTGTTTGGCAAAAATCGCGAGATTTAGCAGTAGCTGTTTATAAATTGACTAATAATTTTCCTAAATCAGAACTCTATGGATTAACCAGTCAGATGAGGCGGGCAGTCATTTCCATTTCTTCTAACATTGCCGAAAGTTATCATAGATTTCATAACAAGGAGAAACATCAATTTTTAACAATAGCCTTTGGTTCAGGTTCAGAATTAGAAAGCCAACTTGAAATTGCTAAAGTTTTATTTCCAAATTTATCTTACAAAGAAATAGAAGAGGTGTTAAAAGAAGTAATGAAGATTTTAAATAATTTTCTTAACCATTAAAATGATGCTTAAAAAAATAACTATCACTATTCTATTTTCTATTTTCTATTTTCTATTTTCCGCAACACCTACTTTGGCAGAAAGAGTTTTTTTTGAGCCGGAAACTGCTACCTTCAAAGTAAATCAAATTTTTGAAGTTAGTTTATTTTTAAATACTGAAGATGAAAGCATCAATGCTTTAGAAGGCAAAATTGTCTTTCCAATAAATCTTTTGGAATTAAGAGAAATAAGGAATGGCAATTCTATTGTTAATTTTTGGATTGAAAGACCGGAAAAAGAACAGACAGGGGAAATTGTTTTTTCCGGAATTATTCCCGGCGGCTATAATGCCAGACGAGGTTTGATATTTTCAATGATTTTTATGGCAAAAATGGAAGGTACGGGTTTTATTGGCATAAAAGAAATTAAGTTGCTCCGGAATGATGAAGAAAGCACAGTTTTAAATGTTAGTATTCTCCGATTATTATTTAATGTTGCCGGTCAAATACCGCTTTCTGAAGTTTCATTTCCAGAAATTATTGATAAAGACCCACCAGAATCGTTCCAGCCCTTGGTTAGTCAAAGCCAAGATATGTTCGAGGGCAAATATTTTTTGGTTTTTGCTACCCAAGATAAGGGTTCGGGAATTGGTCATTATGAAGTTTTAGAATCTAGAAAACAGAAAATAGAAAATAGAAAATGGGAAACTGCTGAAAGCCCTTATCTTTTAAAAGACCAAATCCTGGAAAGTTATATTTATGTCAAGGCAGTGGATAAACAAGGTAATGAAAGAATAGAAATAATAAGGCCTCAAAAGATAGCCAGATGGTATGAAATCACTTTTTGGTCTATAATTATATTAGGGGCAGTTCTCGGCTATCTTTTAGAAAAGAAAAGAAAAAGAAAAAAATGAAAAAATTATTATTTTTAATTCTATTTTCTATATTCTATTTTCTATTTTCTGCTTCCATTGTTCAGGCCGCTTATTTTTATTTCTCTCCTTCTGAAAGCAGTTTCTATAAAAATGAAAATTTTACTGTTAGTGTTTTAGTCAATACTCAAACTGCCATTAACGCGGTCCAAGCAGTTGTTAGTTTTCCTACTGAATATTTAGGAGCTGTTGATGTCAACCAGAATAATGGCTCGATAATTGACCTTACTATTCGAGAACCCTCTTTTTCTAATGCCGGGCAACTAGGCAATGTTCGTTTTGAAGGGATTATTTTAAACCCTGGTTTTACTGGGTCCAATGGCAAAGTAATAGATATTGTTTTTAGGGTGAAAAAAGAAGGAACAGCTGATTTAAGTCTTGCTGAATTTTCAATCTTGGCTAATAATGGTTTAGGAACCAATGTTTCAGAACCCAATGGCAAGGCACACTTCAACTTATTGGGAGCGAGATTGATTTCAAAAGAAGGCGGGGATTTTGAAACAGTAAAAAAACAACTGGATACCATTGAAAAGAAGATTGGGACAGGGGGAATTATAGAACCAACCGAAAGTTTGGTTAGATTTTGGAATATTCTGCCTGGCTGGGCAAGAATCACCATCTCTATTTTTTTTGGAATTAGCGTTTTGATTCTTTCTCTGATTATTTTAAGTTTAGGATTAATCATTTTGACTTGGCTCTGGGCTTATGGTTTGCGAAAGAGAATAAAGATTAAAAAATGGTTGAGATTGCTGCCAGAGAGAATTAAGAAGTCCTATAGAAAAATCTTTGGTGCTGCTGAGTCAGTTCAAGAAGAGTTTTCAGGAGATGTCAGATACAGCATTAATCAATTAGAAAAAGATATCAAAAAAGCCAGATGGCATCCATCTTTAAAGAAAATGCTCAGCGATTACTGGCTTTCAGTCACCAGAATTATCAAGCGGTTTTTCACTAAGAATATCTAAAGCACTCAACGAAAAATGGTCAAGAGCTGTTCTTGACCATTTTTCTTCGGGGCAGGGGGAATTGAACCCACCGATCCCACGCACCCCAAGCGTGGATGTTAACCACTACACCATGCCCCGTCTCATTTTTGTTTCCCCATTGCTTTGATACATTTGGTGCAGGCTAAAACTCTTTTGCCCGAAGCTAAATGCACCCATTGTAAATTGGGATATTTTCTTGTCTTGGTAGTGGGATTGTATTTACCCCGAAGCTTCTTTAAGTTCCAGACCAGAGTTGATTTTTTACCGCAGATTTGACATTCTTTTGCCATACCCCGTAGTAGAATTTCGACTAATTAATTTTTTATTTTTGCTGCCCCGCAGCAGTCGAAATTTCACTACGGGGCATATTTTTAAATTCTATCAGAAATTTTTAATTTTTCAACTATTTATTGTATAATAAAAAAATATGGAATCTTTGAGATTTGAAATTTTTTTATATTTGATAGTAGTTTTTTCCGCTGTTTTTCATGAATATTGTCATGGTTGGATGGCTAATTCTTTAGGTGACCCAACTGCCAAAGAGGCCGGTCGTTTAACCCTGAATCCTTTAAAGCATTTAGACCCTCTAGGCACAGTCATAATCCCACTTTTTTTATTATTTTTTTCTGGCGGATTCATTGGCTGGGCAAAACCAGTTCCTTACAATCCTTACAACCTTCGTGACCAAAAATTAGGTGTGGCCAAAGTTGGAATCGCCGGTCCCTTGGCTAACTTTTTAGTTGCTTTGGTTTTCGGCCTATTCCTTCGCCTTTTTCACTTAGAAGGATTTTTATCAATTACTTTCAGTTGGATTGTTTATATTAATATTTTCCTGGGATTATTCAATCTTTTACCTATTCCTCCTCTTGACGGTTCAAAGTTTTTGGCTGATTTCTTTCCTCGCTCAAAAGTACTTCAATTTTTAGAACAATCATTTTTGGGCTTTTTCTTGGCTATAGCTGTAGCTGTTATGTTTTTACCCTATCTTGCCTATTTCCTTTATTATTTCATTGTCGGCAATCCCTTTTTAGGCCTAACATTCTGAAATTCACTTAAAAATAGGTTGACCCCCCACCACTTTATGTGAATTTACGAATAGTTTATGACTTTGTTTTAAAACAAACTTTGTAAAATTTGTTTTGGAAGTCCGTATAAAGTGGTGTGGGGTTGACTTACGGGAATTTATTTGATAAATTAAAAAATTATGCCAACCATTCATCAATTAATTAAAAAAGGAAGAAAAAAAATTAGAGGCCGTGTCAGAACCCCAGCTTTGAAGTTTACCCTGAATCCTTTGAAGAATAGACCGGTCAAATATCCCTCTCCTTTTAAAAGAGGAGTTTGTATAAAAGTTTTCACTGTTACACCTAAAAAACCAAACTCAGCTTTAAGAAAAGTAGCCAGAGTTCGTTTAACCAGTGGTCAAGAAGTAACTGCTTATATTCCTGGCGAGGGCCATAATCTTCAGGAGCACTCAATTGTTTTAATTAGAGGAGGAAGGGTAAAAGATTTGCCAGGTGTCAGATACCATATAGTGAGAGGAATTCTGGATTCAGCTGGAGTTGAGGGAAGAAAACGGGAAAGAAGCAAATACGGAGTCAAAAAAGAAAAAGCTGGTCCCAAAGCTTAATATTAATAAAATATGCGAGGTAAGAAGATAACCAAAAAAACTATTAATCCTGACCCTGTCTATAATAATGTAACAGTTGCTAAACTGATAAACTATATTATGAGACGAGGAAAAAAAACCATTGCCAGAAAAATTGTCTATGGCGCTTTTGTTATTTTAAAAGAGAAAACAAAAAAAGAGCCAATAGAGATTCTTCAGGAAGCAATTAAAAATGCCAGCCCGCTTTTGGAAGTCAGGCCTAAAAGAATTGGAGGAGCAACCTATCAGGTTCCAATCGAACTTAAAGAAGAGAGAAGAGAAACTTTAGCTATGCGCTGGATAATTCAAGCAGCCAAATCAAAAAAAGGAGCAACAATGAAAACAAAGTTAGCTGAAGAATTGATAAATGCGGCTAATAATACCGGTTTGGCAATCAAAAAGAAAGAAAATACTCATCGCATGGCTGAGGCTAACCGTGCATTCGCTCACTTTGCTTGGTAGAATGGCAAGAAGTTTACCCCGCATAATCGAGCGCAGCGAGATTTATGCGGGGCCAATCGCGCCTTTGCCCATTTTGCCTGGTAAAAAGGCAAAGAATATGAAGTTGATATTTTAAATGAGAAAATATCCAATAGAGAAATATCGTAATATCGGAATTATTGCTCATATCTCAGCCGGTAAAACAACCACTACCGAGCGGTTTTTGTTTTACACCGGAATTTCCCACAAACTGGGAAGCACTGATGAAGGAACAACTATTACCAACTATATGGAGCAAGAGAAAGAAAGAAAACTGACTATCAAATCAGCGGCTGTCACTTGTTATTGGACGCCTCAAGAATATTTGAGAGAATATTATTTAAAAGGGGAAAGGAAACCAGAATACCGAATTAATATTATTGATACCCCGGGCCACATTGATTTTACAGCTGAAGTTCAGAGGTCTTTGAGAGTTTTGGACGGAGCAGTGGTTGTCTTTGATGGCGTGGCTGGAGTCGAACCCCAGTCAGAAACTGTCTGGCGTCAGGCAGATAAATTTAATGTTCCCAGAATTTGCTTTATAAACAAAATGGATAGAATGGGAGTTTCTTTTGAAAAGAGTTTAGAGTCAATTTGGCAAAAATTATCCCCCAATGCGGTTACCCTGCAACTTCCCCTGGGTTTAGAAGATAATTTTAAAGGAGTAATTGATTTATTAAAAATGAAAGCCCTGATATTTGAGGGAGATTTTGGCCAGATTGTCAAAGAAAAGGAAATTCCCAAAGATTTATTAAAAGAAGCTGAGAAATGGCGCAAAACTTTAATTGAAAAAATTGTGGCTGAAGATACATCACTTCTGGAAAAATATTTAGCTAAAAAAGAAATTACCATTGATGAATTAATAAAGACCTTAAGAAAAGCAACCATAAATTATAAATTAATTCCGGTTTTTTGCGGAGCTTCTTTCAAAAATAAAGGAGTCCAACCTCTTATTGATGGAGTAGCTTATTATTTGCCCAGTCCTGTTGATTTACCCACTGTCAAAGGAATTGACCCAAAAACCGGAAAGACGATTGAGAGAAAGGCTGATGATTCAGAACCATTTTCCAGCTTGGCTTTTAAGGTTTCTTCTGACCCTTATGTTGGTAGTTTAACCTATTTTAGAGTTTATTCCGGACACTTAAAAAAGGGTTCTTATCTTTTGAATACCACCACTCAAGAAAAAGAAAGAATTGGCCGGGTTTTAAGGATGTATGCTCAAGAAAGAGAAGAAGTAGAAGAAGTATTTACCGGAGATATTGCTGCTACCGTTGGTTTAAAGAATACTTCCACCGGCCACACTCTTTGCGATGAAGCCCATCCCATTGTTTTGGAAAAAATTATTTTCCCAGAACCAGTAATTTCAGTTAGAATTGAACCTAAAAGCAAAGCTGACGAAGAAAAAATGAGTTTGTCTTTGAAAAAGCTGGCTGAAGAAGACCCAACCTTTAAAGTTAAAGGAGATATGGAAACCGGTGAGACAATTATTTCTGGAATGGGAGAATTGCATTTGGAAATTATTATTGACCGGATGAAAAGAGAATTTAATGTTGAGGCAAGTGTCGGTAAGCCCCAAGTTGCTTACAAAGAAACAGTCACTGCTCTAGCCGAAGCTGAGGGAAAATATATCCGTCAGAGCGGAGGCAGGGGTCAATATGGACATGTTTGGTTAAGAATTGAGCCAAAAAAAAGAGGCGAGGGTTTTGAATTTATCGATGATATTAAAGGAGGGGTGATACCGAGAGAATTTATTCCGGCAGTGGAAAAAGGAGTTAAGGAAGCCAAAGAAAAAGGAGTTTTGGCCGGTTATCCTCTGATTGACCTTTCAGTTAGTCTTTTTGATGGTTCTTTTCACGAGGTTGATTCTTCAGAAATTGCTTTTAAAATTGCAGCTTCAATTGCTCTTCAGGCAGCAGTAAAAAGGGCCAAACCAATTTTACTGGAACCGATAATGAAATTAGAAGTGATAGTGCCGACCGATTTTTTTGGCGATGTGATTGGCGATTTGTCAGCCAGAAGGGGGAAAATTAAGGAAACCAAGGATAGATTAAACCTTAAAATTATTGATGCCACTGTTCCTTTAGCTGAGATGTTCGGTTATGCCACCACTTTGCGTTCCTTGACAGAAGGCAGAGGAACATTTACAATGGAATTCGATTGTTATGAACAAGTTCCCCATAACATCACCCAGGAAATTGTCGAGGGGAAAATAAAATAATATTGACATTTGCTTTTGACTCAATAAAATTGTAGAATAAATAAAATATATTTTATTTAACTATTACGAATTACGAAACAGTATCTATCTATTCCTAAATTCATACTGATTAGTAATTCGTAGGATAAAATTATGGCAGAAAAAGAAAAATTTATAAGAAAGAAACCTCACGTCAATATCGGTACTATTGGCCATGTTGCTCATGGTAAAACTACGGTTACAGCTGCTATTTTAAAGGTTTCAAAATTGATGGGTTTTAGTGCTTCGGAGAAAGGAATTGATGATTTAAACGCTGCTCCAGAAGAAAAAGCCAGAGGTTTAACCATTTCTATTTCTCACGTTGAGTACGAATCTGAAAAACGCCACTATGCTTTAATTGATTGTCCTGGTCACGCTGACTATATTAAAAATATGATTACCGGAGCCGCTCAGATGGATGGAGCAATTTTGGTTGTTTCGGCTACTGACGGTGCCATGCCTCAGACCAGAGAGCATATTTTATTGGCCAGACAGGTTGGTCTACCCTCTTTGGTTGTCTTTTTGAATAAATGCGATATGGTTGATGACCCAGAAATTATAAATTTAGTTGAGTCGGAACTAAGAGAGCTTTTAAAGAAATACGAATTTCCCGGAGATAAAATTCCGATAATTCGAGGTTCAGCCTTAAAGGCTCTCGAGGCAAAATCAGCCCAAGATGAGGCAGCCAAACCAATTGTGGAATTAATCAAAACTATTGATGAATATATTCCAGAGCCTGTCAGGGAGACAGATAAACCATTTTTAATGGCAGTTGAAGATGTCTTTTCAATCGGCGGCAGGGGAACAGTAGCCACTGGCAGAATTGAGAGAGGAATAGTTAATTCCAATGATGAATTGGAATTGATTGGTTTAAAACCAACAATGAAAACCAATGCCGTCAGTATTGAGATGTTTAATAAAATTTTGGATGAAGGAAGAGCTGGAGATAATGTTGGAATACTTTTGAGAGGATTAAAAAAAGAAGAGGTTCAAAGAGGCCAGGTTTTAGCCAAACCAAAAACAATCACTCCTCACAATGAATTTGATAGCGAGGTTTATATTTTGAGCAAAGAAGAAGGAGGTAGACACACACCTTTCTTTACGGGTTATAAGCCCCAGTTCTATTTCAGAACCACTGATGTTACTGGTGATGTTAGCTTACCTGAAGGAACAGAAATGGTTATGCCAGGTGATACCGTTAATTTAAAAATTAAATTGATAGTACCAATTGCCATGGAAGAAAAACAAAGATTTGCTATCAGAGAAGGAGGAAAAACAGTGGGCGCAGGAGTGGTAGCAAAAATTTTAAAATAAATGCCAACCAAGAAAAAAAATACTGAAACCGAAGAAGAAGTTAAACCAAAGCTCCGTATTAAGTTGCGAGCCTATGATCATAAGGTGATTGATAATTCAGCCAAACAGATTATTGAAGTAATTCAACGTTACGGAGCAAAAGTTTCAGGACCGGTTCCTTTACCGACTGAAATTCACAAATATACGGTCAATCGTTCTTCTTTTGTTCACAAAGATAGCCGGGAACAGTTTGAAACCAGAGTTCACAAAAGATTGATTGATGTCTTTGAACCAAATCCAAGAGTGATTGATGCTTTGAGGAGTTTGAATCTGCCTACCGGAGTCGATATTGAAATTAAGATGTAAAAAATTCTAGGAAATACTAACTTACTTATGATTTATTTTTACAAGTCATTTTGATATAATTCAAAGAGGGAATTAACCTGTTTATGTCGGGTTAAGCCCGGCATTTTTATTTATTAATTTCCTAGCCAGTTTAATTTATGAAATTTATCTTAGGTCAAAAATTGAAGATGTCCCAGATTTTCGACCAGAGCGGAAGACAGATTCCGATAACCTGGATTGAGACAGGTCCTTGTAAGGTTTTACAAATCAAGACCAAAGAAAAGGATGGATATCAAGCTCTTCAAATTGGTTTTAAAGAAATAGAGAAAAAAAAGAAAATTAAAAAAACAATGAAAGGAAAAGAATTTAGATATATCAGAGAAGAGAGAACAGAAAATAAAGAACAATTTAAGGTTGGTGATAAAATTGATGCTTCAATTTTCAAAGAAGGAGATAAGGTTTCAGTTTCCGGAATTTCTAAAGGCAAGGGTTTTGCCGGAGTAGTAAAAAGATGGGGATTTCACGGCAGATCAAAAACTCATGGCTCAAAACATGAAGAGAGAACGCCTGGTTCAGTTGGGGCGGCAACTCCCACAAGGGTTGTTAGAGGGAAAAAAATGGCAGGCAGGATGGGAAGTGAAAGAGTAACAGTGAAAGATTTGAAAGTAATCAAAGTTGATAAAGAAAATAATTTATTAGCCCTCAAGGGTGCGGTACCAGGAAGAAAAGGGACGTTATTAGAGATTAAAGGATAAAAATATATGAAAATTAATGTCTATAACCAAGAAGGGAAAGAAATAGGAACAACTTTATTACCAAAAGAGATTTTTGAAGCAAAACTTAATCCTGATTTAATTTATCAAGTTGTTGTCTCACAAATGTCAAATCGAAGGAAGGTGATTGCTCATACTAAAGACAGAAGTGAAGTAAGGGGGGGAGGAAAGAAACCCTGGCAACAAAAAGGATTAGGTCGAGCCAGACATGGTTCAATTAGGTCTCCTCTTTGGCGACATGGCGGAATTACTTTTGGACCGAGAAAAGAAAGGGTTTTTAAGAAAAAAATCCCAAAAAATATGAAAAGATTGGCTCTATTTATGGTCTTGACTGCCAAAGCCAAAAATAATTTATTGATATTGTTGGATAAATTGAAGTTAGAGAAAGCCAAAACCAAACAAATGAGCGAAATTTTAAAAAAATTACCCTTTAAAAAAGAAAGTGCGTTGATTGCTTTGCCAGAATATAACAAAAATATAATTTTAGCTGCCAGAAATCTTCCCGATGTTATGACTCTTCAAGTTAAAGATTTAAATGCCGTGGATTTACTTTCTTTTAAATACTTAATTATGCCAAAAGAGGCGATAAAATTGATAAAAGAGACATTTTTGAAATAATATGGCTTTATTTAATATTTTTAAAAAGAAAAAACCGGAAGCAAAGAGACAAGAAACAAGAGACAAGAAACAAGAGACAAGAACTGAAAAACCAAAAGCAGAAGCTAAAAAAGAGGTAAAGATTTTAAAGAAAGAAAGAAAAGGGGGTATTGAGGCTTACAGAATTTTAAAATCACCCCATATTACTGAAAAAGCCACTGATTTAGCACAGATTAATCAATATGTTTTTAGAGTTTGGCCAAGAGCTAATAAACCTGAAATCAAAAAAGCAATTGAGGGTTTATACGGAGTTGATGTTTTGGATGTTAAGATTATAAATATTCCCAGAAAAATGAGAAGATTGGGCAGAATTTCTGGCTGGAGAAAGAAATATAAAAAGGCGATTATCAAAATTAAAGAAGGACAAAAAATCGAGGTATTATCTCGCTAAGATACTATGAAACAGATATTAACAAAAAAGGAACCGGAAAAAAAATTAATTATTTTCCTGAAGAAAAAAGCAGGCAGGGCTTCCAGTGGCAGAATAACCGTTCGTCACCGAGGCGGCGGAGTAAAACGACTTTACCGAATTGTCGATTTTGGTCAAGAAAAATTGGAAATACCAGGGAAAGTAATTGCTTTAGAATACGACCCGAACAGGACCGCTTTTTTAGCTTTAGTTGAGTATCAAGACAAAGATAAGAGATATATTTTAGCTCCAGCCAATATCAAGGTTGGCGATGAAATAATTTGTAGCGAAAAAACTGAGATTAAAATTGGAAATAGAATGAAATTAAAAAATATTCCAATAGGAACCCAGGTTTTTAATATTGAGTTGGAACCAGGCCTAGGCGGAAAATTAATGAGGTCGGCTGGAACATCGGCTAAAGTTGTAGCCCAAGAAGAGAAATATACTCAGATGGAACTTCCTTCCAAAGAAATCAGAAGAATTAGAAATGAGTGTTTTGCTTCCATAGGCCAGGTTTCCCATTCTGAAAAGAGATTTGAAATAATTGGCAAAGCAGGTAGAAAGAGATTAAAGGGTTGGCGGCCAACAGTCAGAGGAACAGCTATGAATCCGTGCGACCACCCTCATGGCGGCGGTCAGGGAAAGAGTCCGATTGGAATGAAATATCCCAAAACTCCCTGGGGCAAGCCGGCTCGAGGAGTAAAAACCAGAAGAAAGAGATGGACAGATAAATTAATACTTAAACGAAGAAAATAGAATCTAGAACGTAGAATATGAATTTCTAATTTCTAGATTCTAGATTCTAAATTTATGGCTAGAAGTCTTAAAAAAGGTCCATACATTGACCAAAAATTATTAGAAAAAGTTAAGAAATTGAAATCTGCCGGGAAGGAAGAGCCGATTAAAACTTGGTCGAGAGACTGTACGATTTCTCCAGAAATGATTGGTTTTACTTTTTTAGTTCATACTGGCAAGGAATTTATTCCAGTGAAAGTTAATGAAGATATGGTTGGTTACAAACTCGGTGAATTCGCTCCGACAACCAAATTTTATAGACATGGTGGAAAGATACAGAGAGGTTTGGAACAGAAAGAGGCCGAAAAAGAAACCGGAAAAATAAAAGAAACCGCCGGCAAAGAGGAAAAATAACATGTCAGTAATTGCCAAACTTCGCTATCTAAGAATTGCTCCCAGAAAAACCAGATTAGTTGCTGAATTGATTCGGGGAAAAACAATTGAGGAAGCTCAAAATATTTTAAATTTTACCAGAAAGAGAGGTTCTTTGCCAATTTTAAAACTTTTAAAACAGGCAATATTCGATGCCAAAAATAATTTTCAATTAGAAGAAAAAAATCTTTACATTTCAAAGATTTTAGTTGACGAAGGTCAAAAATATAAAAGAACTTTTCCTAGGGCTCGAGGCAAAGCTGATGAAATCCAGAAAAAGACCTCCCATATCACTGTTTTCCTTGATGAAATCGTCAAAAAACCAAAGAAAAGACCCTCCTCTGCCAAGGCTACAGAGGGCAAGGGAAAGAAGAAACCTGAAGTTAAAGAAGTTAAGGAAGAGGTAAAAGAAAAAATTAAGATTGAGAAACCAAAGTTTAAACCCGAGACCAAAATACAGCCCCAAAAAAGGGAAGGAGTAATGAAAAAAATCTTCAGAAGACAGACGTTTTAATTTCATGACACATAAAGTCAGTCCAAGAGCATTTAGAATAAAAGGAGTGGAGGATTGGGATTCCCGAGGTTTTTATGAAAAAAAATTACCCTCATATTTAGAGGAGGATTTTGAAATTAGAGAATTTTTAAAAAATAAAATTGGAAAACTGGGGGTGGAAAAGATTGAGATTGAAAGGTCAGCGACAAAGATAAATATCATAATTTCCACTGCCAGACCAGGCCTGATTATTGGCCGGGGTGGAGAAGGAGTTGAAAAACTGAAGAATGAATTAGAGAGAAAAATTTTTAAAAAAATCACTCCTGACAAGACCAAAGCTGGTAGAATAGAATTAAAAATTGAAATCAGAGAAATTAGAAATCCCTGGACCTCAGCAGCCTTAGTTGCTCAATGGATGGTTAGCCAAATTGAAAAGAGAGTGCGCTTTCGAAGGGTTTTAAAACAAGCTTTGAGTAAGGTTATTTCTCAAAAAGGAGTAGAGGGAGCAAGAGTAGGAGTGGCTGGCAGATTAGATGGGAACGAAATTGCCAGACGTGAATGGTTACAAGAAGGCAGACTTCCCAGACAAACTCTCAGAGCTGATTTTGATTACGCCGAAGACAGGGCTTATTGTACTTACGGTGTAGTAGGGGTTAAGGTCTGGATATATAAAGGTGAAAAATTTGAATAAATATGGCTATCTTGATGCCGAAAAGAGTCAAATTCGAGAAGAAGCAAAGAGGAAGGTCAAAGGGAATTGAAACTCGAGCCACCGAGCTGGTTTTTGGTTCATTTGGATTAAAATCATTGGGAACTATTTGGATTACTAGCAGACAAATTGAAGCAGCCAGAAAAGCGATTCTTAGATTTATGAAAAAAGGAGGTAAACTTTGGATTAGAATTTTCCCTGACAAACCCCTGACCTCAAAAGGAGTAGAATTTTCAATGGGCGGAGGCAAAGGCGCAGTTTCTCATTATGTTTTTCCGATAAAACCAGGAAGAATTATTTTTGAAATGGAAGGAGTAAAAGAAGAGGTAGCCAGAGAGGCATTAAAAATGGCTGCTGCCAAGTTGCCGGTTAAAACAAAATTCATTAAAAAATAAAGCCCCTCACCACTTTATACGGACTTCCAAAACAAATTTTACGAAGTTTGTTTTAAAACAATATTATAAAATATTCGGAAATCCACATAAAGTGGTGGAGGGGGCAAGACAATGGAAATTAAGGAATTAAGAAAAAAATCAAAAGCAGAATTGCAAAAACTCCTTGGAGACTTGAGAGAAAAATTGAGAGTTCTGCAATTTGATTTAGCTGGCGGCAAAGTCAAAAATGTCAGCGAAATCGGCAAAATCAAAAAAGACATCGCTAGAATATTAACCTTATTAAACATCAAACCATAGTACCATTATGACCAAGAAAAAATTAACTGGAAAAATTATTTCCAACAAAATGCAAAAAACAGTTGTGGTTGAAGTTGAAAGAATAAAAGAGCACAAAAAATATAAGAGAAGATACCAAGTTCACAAAAAATACAAAGCCCATAGTGAAAAAGGAGATTATAAAATTGGGGATAAAGTTATAATTGAAGAATGCCGACCGATATCAAAAGATAAAAAATGGCGTGTAATAAAGAAAATAGAAAATAGAAAATAGAATTCTTTTATTGTTCATTCACATTCTAGATTCTAAATTCTAGATTCTAAATTCAAAAATATGATACAGCTAAGAACAATGTTAAAAGTCGCTGATAATACCGGAGCAAAGATTCTCCAGTGTTTTCATATTTTGGGTGGCACTGGTAAACGCTATGGCCGGATTGGCGATATGATTGTTGGCACTGTTAAAGAAGCTGAACCGAGAAGAGATGTAAAAAAACACGATGTGGTCAGGGCTTTAATAATCCGCCAGAAAAAAGAATTAAGAAGATTAGATGGCACCTATATTCGTTTCGATGACAATGCCTGCGTGATTTTAGATGCAAAAACAAAAGACCCTAAAGGAGGAAGAATTTTTGGGCCAGTAGCCAAAGAAGTAAAAGAAAAAGGATTTGAAAAAGTCGCTGCTTTAGCTGAAGAATTAGTATGAACCCCGTTAGAAGTCTTGGCCCCGTTAGAAGTCTGCGAGAGTTAAACATGTTAAATTTCGAATATTTATTTTAGTATGTTAAACCTTCAACAAAAAAGAACAGCAGTTCTTTTTTGGCCCAGAAATACTGGGCAGACTTCTAACGGGGTTGTAATAACGGGGTATAATTAAAAAACAATGGTCTGTCTGAAATTAGCCATATGCTATATAAGACAGACTTCTAACGGGGTGAAGATACACAAAAATGACACAGTTTTAATAATTTCAGGCAAAGACCGTGGTAAAAAAGCTAAGGTTTTAAAAGTTTTTCCCAGAGAAAATAAAATTTTAGTTGAAGGAGTTAATTTAATAAAGAAACATAAAAAACCAAAAAAGACAGGAGAAAAAGGTCAAATTTTACAAATGCCAGCTCCCATTTATCTTTCCAAGACAAAATTAATTTGTCCTAAATGCCTAAAACCTACTCGGGTTGGTTATAAAATCAATGAAAAGAAAATTAAAGCCAGAATTTGTAAAAAATGTGGTAAAGAAATATGATTAGCTTAAAAGAAAATTATTCAAAAGAAGCAGTTCCCAAAATGATGGAGAAGTTTGGATATAAAAATGCTATGGCTGTTCCCAAAATTCAAAAAGTTGTGGTCAATACTGGTTTCGGAAGATTGATTTCTGAAATGTCTTCAGATGAGAGGAAAAAATTTTTAAATAAAATATTAGAAGATTTTTCTTTAATTACAGGTCAAAAACCAATTTTAACCAAGGCTAAAAAATCAATTTCTGGTTTTAAAACAAGAAAAGGTATGCCAATTGGAGCTAAAGTTACTTTAAGAAAAAAAATGATGTTTAATTTCTTAGAAAGGTTAATTAATATTGCCCTTCCGCGTTCCCGAGATTTCAGAGGAATTGAACCTGCTTTTTTTGATAAAAGTGGTAATCTGACGATTGGTATTAAAGAACATATTGTTTTTCCTGAGATTTTACCAGAGAAAGCTAAGAATATTTTCGGTTTGGAAGCAACTGTAATTACCAACGCCAAAAGCCGGGAAGAAGGAATAGAATTATTAAAGCTTATGGGATTTCCAATAAAAGCTACATAATGCAAATCTACGAATGAAATGCTAATCTACAAAAATGCGAATATTCGCATTTCCGCAAAATTAGCATAAAATTCGCAAATTAGTATTATATTTATGGCAACCAAAGCGCAAATCGCAAAGTCAAAAAGGAAACCCAAATACTCAAGTCGGCTTGTTCGACGTTGTTTTAGATGTGGCAGAAAAAGAGGTTATCTTAGGAAATTTGGATTATGTCGAATCTGTTTTAGAGAAATGGCAAATAAAGGTCTAATTCCCGGAGTTACAAAATCCTCATGGTGATAAACTATAACATCCCAAATCGGAAGGGGGTCGGGGAAACCCTTCGGTGTCCCCGTCTAGGAAAAGATTAAAAACCGAGGGTTGTTAAGGAGCGAGCCCGAAACCAGCGAAGCTGGTCAGGGCGAGCGACCTCACTTGGTATTAAATTATGGACCCAATAGCTGATATGTTAACTTCAATCAGAAATAGCCAAGCTGTTTTAAAAGAAACAGTCAAAGTTCCCTTTTCTAATTTAAAATATGAAATCGCCCAGATTTTAAAGAAAAAAGGTTTTGTTAAAGAAGTCGAAAAGAAAGGGAAAACAAAAAAAATTATTGAAATCACTTTAAAATACGAAGGAAAAACACCGGTAATATCTAGTTTAAAAAGGATTTCCAAGCCCGGTCAAAGAATTTATTTAAGTTTCAAAGAAATTAAGTCAGTCAGGGATGGCTATGGAATAGCCATAATTTCTACCTCCAAGGGATTACTGACCGATAAAGAAGCCAGAAAACAAAAAATAGGAGGAGAGGTGATATGTGAAATATGGTAGGACATAATGCAAATTTACAAATGAAATGCCAATCTACAGACTGCGAATATTTTATTCGCAGTTCGCAAAATTAGCATAAAATTCGTAGATTTGCATTATAATTTTATGTCTAGAGTAGGTAAGAAACCAATTTTAATAACTCAAGGTGTGGAAGTAAAATTAGAAGGTCAGAGAGTAAATGTTAAGGGCTCAAAAGGCGAATTATCTCGGGAAATTCGACCTGAAATTAAAGTTGAAGTTAAAGAGGGAAAGATTTTTGTTTTACCGAAAAAAGAAGAAAAGAAAAAAAAATTAACCAGCAGACAGGCGAAAAGAACCAGAGCTTTCTGGGGTTTAACCAGAGCTTTATTGAATGAAATGTTAAAAGGAGTAACCTTAGGTTTTGAAAAAAAATTAGAAATAGAAGGTTTAGGATATAAAGCCATTTTGGAAGGAAATGATTTACTTTTACATATTGGCTATACTAATCCGGTTAAGGTTAAAGCTCCGGTTGGAGTTAAATTTTCAATAGAAAAAAATATAATTACTATTTCTGGAATTGATAAAGAATTAGTTGGTCAAACTGCTGCTAAAATAAAAAAATTAAAGGTTCCTGACCCATATAGAGCCAAAGGAATTAAGTATTTAGGAGAAGTTATTAAAAGAAAAGCCGGTAAAAAAGTAGTCACTACCGGGCCAGGAGGAGCATAATTTTATGTTAGAAAGACAGAAAAAAAGATACAAACGTCACCAAAGAGTCAGGGCTAAGATATCTGGAACAGCGAAATTGCCCCGGCTTTATGTTTTTCGTTCAAAAAAACATATTTATGCTCAATTAATTAATGATGAAAAAGGAAAAACCCTGGCCGTGGTCAGCGACCTGAAAGTGAAAACAGCAACAAGAGAAAAGCAACAAGCAACAAGCAACAAGCAACAAGAGAAAAGAGACAAGCAACAAGAGACAAGAAAAATAATGATTAGTCGCGAGGTGGGTAGATTGATTGCTAAAAAAGCTAAGGATTTAAAAATTGAGAAAATTGTTTTTGACCGGGGAGGTTATAAATACCATGGAATTATTAAAGCCTTAGCCGAGGGAGCCAGAGAAGGAGGCTTAAAATTTTAATCATTATGCTACAAAGAAAAGAAATAAGAATTAGAAAAGAAGAAGAATTTGAATCTCGGCTTTTAGATTTGGCTAGAGTTATTCATGTCAGGGCTGGCGGGAAAACTTTGAGATTTAGAGCAGTAATAGTCACTGGCAATAGAAAAGGAAAAATTGGAGTCGGTGTAGCCTCAGGTATGGATGTTTCTCAAGCTATTGATAAAGCAACCAGATTATCTAAAAAAAATTTAATTGAAATACCAATTGTAAAAGATACCATTCCCCATGAAGTTTATGCTAAATTCGGAGCGGCTAAAATTCTTTTGAGGCCTCAAAGAAAAGGCAGGGGATTGGTAGCTGGCGGGACGGTCAGGGTTATTTGCACCTTAGTTGGAATAAAAAATGTTTCCTCAAAAACACTGGGAACAACTAAAAATAAATTAAACAATGCCCGAGCAACAATAAAAGCCTTAAGCCAATTAAAATCATATGCAACTCCACGAAATACATCCAAAACATAGATTTAAAAAGAAAAAAAGAGTGGGCCATGGCGGCAAACGAGGCACTTATTCGGGTAAAGGAATAAAGGGACAAAAAGCCAGAGCTGGAAGAAAACTTAAACCACCGATTCGAGAAATAATTAAGAAATACCCGAAATTAAGAGGATACAAGTTTAAACCCCAGAAAGAAAAACCCAGGATTCTTAATCTTGAAGTTCTGGAGAAAAAATTTAAATCCGGGGATTTAATTTCGCCCAAAATCTTGATTGAGAAAAGAATAATCAGTAAAATTAAAGGAAAAATACCAAAAGTCAAAATTTTAGGTCAGGGAAAGCTGACAAAGAAATTGACTATTGAAAACTGCCAACTTTCAAAAAGCGCTAAAGAAAAAATAGAAAAAGCTGACGGTATTATAAAATAATTACAAAAAACATAAAAAAATTGTAAAATGAAAAACTGGCTTCAAACATTTACTCAAGTTTTTAAAATTCCGGAATTAAGGAATAAAATATTATTTATTTTTGGTATTTTTGCTGTTTTTAGAATAATGGCTAATATTCCTATTCCCGGAATCAATGTTGAAAGCTTAAAAGCTCTTTTTGCCCAGTTTCAACTTCTCGGTCTTTTAAATATCTTTACCGGCGGTGCTTTAGAAAAACTTTCAATCGTTATGCTGGGTCTGGGTCCTTATATTACCGCGGTAGTTATTCTTCAATTACTGACAATGGTTTTTCCCCAGCTTGAGAAACTTTACAAAGAAGAAGGGGAGGAGGGTCGGCAGAAATTTGAGCAGTATGGCAGAATTTTAACTTTTCCCTTAGCCAGTCTCCAGGCTTTTAGCATGCTTTCTTTATTCGCTAGACAGGGAATAGTACCGGAACTTGATTTGATTTCTAAAATCAGTGCGGTTTTAACAGTGGCAGCCGGCAGTTTATTGTTAATGTGGTTTGGAGAACTGATTTCTGAAAAAGGCATTGGTAATGGTACCTCTCTTTTGATTTTTGCCGGAATTGTAGCTGATTTTCCCAGAAATTTAGGTCAAATAGTAGCCAGCTATAACCCTCTGATGATTACTAATTATTTGATTTTTCTGGCTATGTGTTTAATTATTATTGCCGGAGTAACTTTGGTTAACGAAGCCAGAAGAAATATTCCAGTTTCCTATGCCAAAAGAGTGAGAGGAAGATTAGTTTACGGTGGCAGTTCTACTTATCTGCCTTTAAATATTAATCCGGCCGGAGTTATGCCAATTATTTTTGCCCTGTCAATTCTAACTTTTCCTCCGATGCTGGCTAATTTTTTTGCCGGAGCTGGTAACTCTTGGGGCAGAATTGCTCAATCCATTGCTAACTTTTTCAATAATGCTTGGACTCATGGAATTTTATACTTCTTTTTAGTTTTTCTTTTTACTTATTTTTATACCCTTGTCACATTTAATCCAAACTCAATTGCCGAAAATTTACAAAAAATGGGTGGATTTGTTCCTGGTATCAGGCCTGGTCAATCAACGGCTAAGTTTTTGGAATTTATCTTAAATCGGATATTGCCTATCGGAGCTTTATTCTTAGGTCTGATTGCTTTAATGCCTACAATTGTTCAGGGACTAACCAGAATAACCGCTTTTTATTTTTTAACTGGAGGAACATCTATTTTGATTTTAGTTTCAGTGATTTTGGAAACAGTCAGAGAAATTAAAGCTCAATTAGAGATGCGTGAATATGAAACATTCTAACCAAGTAATTATACTGATGGGACCGCCGGGTGCTGGTAAAGGAACCCAAGCTGAATTATTGGCAGAGAAATTTAACCTTTATCATTTAGAGACCAGTGAAATTATTGAAGCCAATTTATCCAGAGCCAAACCAGGTGATTTCGTAATAGTAGAAGGAAAAAAATATTTTATTTCAGATGAAAAAAAGAAAAGAGAGTCAGGAGATTTAATGAGTCCGCCCTTAATTGCTTTTTGGATGAAAAACAAAATAAAAGAATTAGCCAAAGAAGAAAAAGGAATAGCCACTTCTGGCTCTCCCAGGAGCTTATACGAAGGCAAAGAATTAGTTCCTTTTTTGAAAAAATTATACGGTGCAAAGAATATTAAGGTGATTTTACTTGAAATTAGTTCAAGAGAGACAATATGGAGAAATTCTCATCGAAAAACCTGCCAACTGATGCGCCACCCGATTTTATTCACAAAAGAAACTGTCAAACTTAAAAAATGTCCTTTTGATGGCTCAAAATTATTATTAAGACCAGATGATACGCCGGAGATTATCAAAAGAAGATTAAAAGAATATAAAGACCGGACCTATCCTTTGATTGATTATTTCAAAAAAACAGGTCTTAAAGTGCTAAAAGTTAATGGTTCTCCGACACCCGATATTATTTTCAAAAACCTCCTCAAACTATTAAGCTAATGGAAAATGGCCAAGAACTGTTCTTGGTTATTTAACTTAAAAAATGATTCCCATAAAATCAAGACAAGAAATTGAGATAATAAAAGAGGGTGGAAAAATCTTGGCTAAGATTATGAAAGAATTAGAAGGAAAAGTAAAACCAGGAATTACCACCAAAGAATTAGACAGGCTTGCAGAAAGCCTGATTTTAAAATCTGGCAGCAGATGCTCTTTCAAAGGTTATAAAGATGATGGTGAATCTGTCAGACCATTTCCAACTTGTCTTTGTACTTCTATTAATGAAGAGATTGTTCATGCTGTGCCCTCAGGAAGAGTTTTGAAAGAAGGAGAAATTATCTCCCTCGATTTGGGTTTATATTATAAAGGTTTTCATACTGATATGGCAGTAACTTTACCGGTCGGTAAAGTTTCTCCAGAAACTCAGAGATTAATCCGAGTGACAAAAAAAGCTTTAAAAAGAGGAATTAAAAAAATTAGACCAGGTATTACTACCGGCGATATTTCCAATACCATTCAAAGATATGTTGAATCCCAGGGATTTAATGTTATTAAAGAGCTTTGCGGTCACGGCATTGGAAAAAAATTACACGAAGAACCCCAGATTTTAAATTCTGGAAAAAGAAGGACTGGTCCAGAAATCAAAGAAGGGATGGTCTTTTGTTTGGAACCAATGGTGACAATGGGCGATGGAAAGATTAAAAGAGCCAAAGATGGTTTTGCTTTTGAGACAGCAGATGGCTCTTTAGCCAGTCACTTTGAGCAGACAATCGCTGTAACCAAAGACGGCTACCAAATCTTGACAAGTTTTGAGTGAAAAAGGTGTTTCTAAAGACAAAAGATTAATTGAGCACCCTGTTTTTATTTCTAGAAATTATAGTAGAATAAAATAATGTCAAATAAGATTTACCCCGTTAGAGTTTTCTTTGTAGCTCTAAAGGGGTAGAAATAAAATGTTTAACTCTAACGGGGTTTATTTGTCAGTTATTATTCCGGCTTATAATGAAGAAAGGAGATTGCCAGGAACTATAAGAGAAATTGATGAATATTTAAAAAAGCAAAAATATAGTTATGAAATTATCGTGGTTAATGATGGTTCAAAAGACAGAACAAACGAAGTTGTCAAAGAACTGAGGGGCCCAGCCCTCAGTTGGGAGGGTGGTGGGCGGGTTGTAGTCTCTGCTATTAAAAATTTAAGATTGATTGATAATAAAGATAATCATGGCAAGGGCTATGTGGTTCGCCAGGGTATGTTAAAAGCCAAAGGTCAATATCGGTTATTTACTGATGCTGATAATTCAACTCCAATTGACCAGGTTGAAAAAATCTGGCCAGAATTTGAAAAAGGATATGAAATAGTTATTGGTTCCAGGGATGTTAGAGGCGCGATTTTAGACCCGCCCCAATCACTTTTCCGAAGATTTTTAGGCGAAACTTTTGGATTTTTCACCAATTTAATTGTCGGCACCTGGGGAATTGCTGATAGCCAGTGCGGATTTAAAGGATTTACTGAAAAAGCAGTTGAAGCTATTTTCCCAAAATGCAGAATTGACCGTTTTGCCTTTGACCCTGAAATGTTAATA
>Ga0315296_10000849_pt1 | contig 27466 bp, 26 predicted proteins | sample YL17G14_18_MG_FD_203921 | JGI IMG/M metagenome (GOLD analysis project Ga0315296, IMG submission 203921) | Sediment microbial communities from Yellowstone Lake, YNP, Wyoming, USA - YL17G14_18 | ecosystem: Environmental > Aquatic > Freshwater > Lake > Sediment | place: USA: Wyoming | collected... | reverse complement strand
AAGACCTGCCCCTGCCTCCTCCAGGCCAGCGGGGCCGGCTGAAGATCTTCCTCGGCGCGGTCGCGGGGGTCGGAAAGACCTACCGCATGCTCGCCGAGGCGCATCGACGGGTCGAGCGCAACGGCGAAGATGTCGTCGTCGGTATTGCGGAGACCCATGGTCGTCCGGCTACTGCTGATCTGTTGAGGGGCCTGGAACAGGTGCCCCTCAAGCGGATTGAGTATCGCGGCGGTACCTTCTACGAGATGGACGCCGATGCGGTTATCGCCCGTCGTCCCCAATGGGTCTTGGTGGACGAGCTGGCCCACACGAACATACCAGGGACGCGGCACGCGAAACGCTGGCAGAGCGTCGAGGAGATCCGCGACCACGGCATCAATGTCATCGCCACCCTCAACATCCAGCACCTTGAGAGTCTCAATGATGCCGTCTACGAGATCACCGGGGTCCGGGTGCGCGAGACGATTCCCGACGCCGTTGTGGATGCGGCTGACGAAGTCGAACTGGAGGACCTGACCCCGGACGCGCTGATCAACCGCCTCAAGCGCGGCGACATCTACCACGGCGAGAAGATCCCGCAGGCCCTCGCCAACTTCTTCCGCAGGCCGAACATCGTCGCCCTGCGCGAGCTCGCCCTCCGCAAGACCGCAGAGGAGGTGGACACCGATCTCATCGAGGCGATGGGCGCCGGACACCGCGAGCAAGCGAGGGCCGCCCACGAGCAGATCGCGGTGCTGATCGCACCTCGCCCTATGGCGACCCGCCTGGTCCGACGCGGCTACCGGCTGGCCGACCGGATGCACGCTGCCTTTGTGACCATTCACGTGCGGGTGCCGGGTGCCGTGCTCGGGCAGAAGGAGCAGGCGCTGCTGGAGGAGGCCTACGAACTGACCCGCAATCTGGGCGGTGAGGTAGCGGAGCTGCAGGGCGACTCGGTCGCGGACGAGGTCATCCACTACGTCCGCGAGGCCGGCGTCACCTTCATTGTTATGGGCCAATCCGCCCGCAGCCGCTTCGAGGAGGTCGTGCGAGGCTCTATCATCAACCGGATCATGCGAGAGACCCGCAACATCGACATTGTGGTGGTGGCGGATTTACGTGAGGAGGATCACGGCGCAGGTCCCGAGTCTGGATGATCTGGGCCGGCGTGTAGGAGTCTCGACGGACTCGCAGTCAGGTTGAGTAACCTCCCACTGACGGCGCCCGCATTCTGGCATTGAGGGTTGCCACGTCCGACGTTCCGACCCTAGTTCCGGTTCCCTAACCAAAACCTCCTGGCATCGAAATTCGGCTGCTCGTCCGAAGCCCCGTTGTTTCGATGCCAGGAGGTTTTCCTCCACCACCTGCCCGGGAGGGGGGTGTCTCTGGGCGCGATCGGCATCCTCAGGCGCGGTCCGCCTTCGCGCACGTTGCGGCCCTTGTGGCGACGTGTGGCGATTGCGGTGTTCTGGCCCATCGGACGAGCTACCCCCCAAGACGGGCTTCTCGGCGTCTCTGTCTCTGTTTCCATGAGACTTGTGCAAATCAGTCCGAAACAGAGAAACCCAGGAAAACACTGGCTTCGTCGAGGGTGGCTTCGGAGTTCGCGGTCAGGATCGAGCGGAGTAGGACTCCCACGTTTCGAACCCGAGTCTCACCAAGACGGGGGGTTGCCCTCTCTTTCTCTGAAGACTGTGGACTTTGACCAACTCGTCCACAGTTTCAGTCCACAGTTTTGAGAAAGGGACGGAATTGCGGCATTCTGGCCGCCCGTGATAGAATCGCCGAGCAGCTCTGCCCGGCACGACCGTGAAAGGGCGAGGGGAGAAGCAATTATGAGGACGTTCGAGAACGTAGTCATCGTTTGCGATCAGCCTCAATTGGACATCGCGCTGGCGATTAGAGGGATGTTGGAGGCCTACGGGCTGCGGGCGCATCTCGTTCGCTGCGCGCAGAAGAGAAACGTCTTCGAGATGATGGCGGGAAGTATCCCGGACGCCGACTATGTGGTGATGTGCCCGGGGCCGTTTATGGTGGAGGGCGATGAGCTCGATGTCGCGTTCAGCGTGGTGGACGACGCGAGCGGTCAGTGGCAGAAGGAGCTGGTTTCGTTTAGGCCCGACGATATCGCCCGCTCTGTCAGGCTCTCCGGCCGAACGATCATCTCCTTGGGGTGCAGGACCGGAAGAGACGAAATCGCGAGTGCGATGCTCGATGCAGGCTGTCGGGCGTTCATTGCACCCGTCGGATACGTCGACGGGGACGCCTGCGCACTTTTCACCGCCGGATTCTTCTATCAGCTGATGCGAGAAGTCAGGGACCCAGCGTCGAGGTGCTCAGATGAAGAGGCGGTGCGGCTGGCAGCCGGCTTTGACGCCGCCTATCGCGACGGAACGGGATCGTTTCGGTACTTGACGCGTACTCGAAGAGCGTAGGCGGACGTGAGGATTGGGGGTTCTTATGGGCGGAACCAGACAGAGCGCGGCTTTCGCCATGCCGGATGACCTAGCAGCCAGAGCGAGGCTGATCGGTGAGCGGCCGCCGGTATACCAGTCCTGGTCCGTGGACCTGCACGTCGGGGGCACACGCGGGCGTTGTGCGCCCATGTGCACTAGCGTCTTCGACGGCAGGGGGTTGAGCCTGTGCGACTTGCAGCGCGCCGTCAAGGCACTCCATGCGACTTGGGTAGCCGGCGAGCAACCGCTCTCACCTGACCTCAAGTTGCACGGAGGGCCTGAGCTGTTCGACCATCCCGAGCCGGTTGCGGTGTGGACCTTCCTGCGCAGCGCTGAGCTCGGGAACGAGGCGTTTCAGAATACAGAGTATAGTCGCCTGGAGTGCACCGATGGCTGGCGGCTCGGCACGCACCCCGAGGCCGGACAACTGCTCTCGGACTTCAAGGAGGCTGGTCTCAAGCACGTGTGGTTCACGGTGTGCGGCTTGGAGGGAACGCACGATGCCGTGACCGCACGTCCTGGTGCCTTCGCGGCCATTGTCACCGCAATGAGGCGGTGTCGCGATGCCGGCATCGCGACCGGGGCCAGCATCATCGTGTCGAAGCGGAACACCAAAGAGGTCCGCGAGCTGGCTCAGCTCATGCGCTCTCTCGGCGCCGAGAAGTTCATGCAACTCTACCCTCTCCCGGGCCTGGGCGAGGGTCCCATCGCTGATGATTCCATCCTAGAGCTCGAGGATGTGCTCGGACTACCGCCACAGGGCCTGGACGTGGAGTGGGGTCAGGAGGACTTCTGGGCGGACCCCGCGGCCTTTACCGAAGGCGCACTGACGCGAGCTGCGATGCAGGCCAAGGGCGCGGAAGAAACACCGCCGGAGGCGCGGCAGCGCAGCCTATGGCTGCGCATCACCGCCGACTTCGAGGTACTGGCCCCGGAAGCGCGCGAACGAGCCGATGCACTGCGGGTGGCCAACCTCAGGGACGACTCGCCGTCTGAGGTGTACGAGCGACTCGCGGGGATTCCGTGGCCGCCCGACCCGCCATCAGACCAGGAGTTGGCTCGCCGATATGGCGACACCGCCAGTCGCAAGCTCCATAGTCTGTGGTCGGTGCGCCGCAAGTGGCTTAAGGAGTGGCGAATCCAGAACGGCATTCGGTGGCTTCCTCTTGAATGCTACGAGTGATCGGGGAAGGGCGAGATATGCTAACCTACGAGACATTTCCCAACGGCCCGTTCTACGCCGACCTCAACATCGGCGAGTCCGTGATCGCGCCGGGCGGGTGGACAGCTCGAACCCTGGCCGGCAAAGAAACCCCGGTTTGAGCCGGGTCTTTGGCGCTGCAGCCGATACCCATACATTCGCCCGTCCCTCGTCCTTTGCTCTCGAAATCTGCCTCGAAAGCGCCCCCTTACTGCCGCAGATTCTGAGACTGTGAGGGGCCTGCGGCGGTGCCGCCGCAAGAGGTTCTGTGCCCCATCGGGTAGAAAAGGTTCACCATGGGCGGGCCAATGACGGAGAGCACCCCACCAGCAGGACGAGTCTGATCGCTGGTGGGTCGATGACGGTGAGCGCTTCATTCGCCGCGCATGACCTGCCAATGGTGGACTAGAGCACGGGGCGGAGTAGAGTGGACGAACAGACGATCAAGCACTTGGAGCTCATCCAGGCAGTCATCGCTCGGTTGGCGCACAATTCCTTTGCCCTCAAAGGGTGGGCAGTCACGTTAACCGTCGCTACGTTCGCCCTTTTTGCCAAGGGAACAAATCCGCTCTACCTCCTTGTCGCCCTGGTGCCTAGCCTGGCTTTCTGGGGGCTGGACGGCTATTATGTGAGACAAGAGAATCTTTTCTGCAAGCTCTACGATGTTGTCAGGACAACGCCGCCATCCGAGGTGAAATACAACCCGTTCTCAATGGATACGCTGCCCTATTCAATAGACACTTCGAGATTCGAAGTGCCGCACAGCGAACGAGTGGGGACCTGGCTACGCACCTGCTCGTCCAAGACGATCGCGTGGTTATACGGCCCAATGGTTTTCGTCATCGTACTCGTGACGGTGGTGGCGTATCTGAGAAATTAGGGAGGAGAGAAGTCATGGCTCAAGCCAAGAAACGAGTGTTCGTGAGTTTCGACTTCGACAACGACAGGGTCCTGAAGGAATTCATCATCGCGCAGTCCAGGAATCCGGACTCTCCCTTCGAAGTAGCGGATTGGTCAATGAAAGAAGCCGCGCCCCAGAGGGATTGGGAGACCGAGGCCCGAGAGCGAATCAACCGCTCGGATATCGTCATCATCATGGTTGGCAAGTCCACCTACCGGGCACCCGGGGTGCTGAAGGAAGTGAAGATGGCGCGCGACGCAGGAAAGCCCCTTTACCAGATAGTCGGCTACCGAGACAGTCACCCGACGCCCGTCGAAGGTGCTGGCCCTCTGCGCCTGTGGAATTGGGGTAACCTTAAGACGCTTTTAGGCGGCTAGCCAGCTCGTTTGCCGTGGCCGGCTCGCAGCTCGCGCCTACGAATGCGCGCCTGCTGGCTCTCTCGGCTGCGGAGGCGTAGTCGCGTGGTCTGAACCCCAAATCCTTCTCCATTTGCAGTGAACGCAAACGTCAATCCGAGACCACTCCCAGGAGGCCCAGAGTCGCCTCGGCGGATAGCCGCCGTGAAGGTATCCTGGCGCGGCGCAAGGAACTGCAGATCCGGATCCGCCAGCTGGCGGATGGCCAGGCGGGAGCGCTATCGGGAGATGATGGGGAGAGCGGAGAATGCGGGAGCGGGCACACCTAGAGTGTGCCTTGATTCACCCCCCGATTTGTGACATGATCGCTGAAGCTCAACACCCAACACGCTCTTCGGGGCGATCCTGAAACGGATCGGGGAGATGGCTCCGGCCGCCGCATAGGGGCCAAGGGCTGCACGCAGAGGGCAGGTGGCTGCGGCGACCGAGAAGGAGCGCGTCCGCCAGGAGGCGAAGAGCGGCCTCCTGCCAGATCGCAGGGGCTTCTCGGGCCATCCTCTGATCGGGTTAGCGCAACTCCCGAGACCTCTACCCCGCTGGCGACGGGAAACTACGGAAAAACAGAGCAATCTTCAGCCCAAAGAAGGAAGAGCCGGTTGATATGGGGAATCCCTGGTAAACGGCGCCAGCGGCTGGTGGCTCATGGGACGGAGAAACAAGGGGATCGCCGATTTGGGACTTTCGGCTAGCCGATGGGGAATCAGCACATCGACGACACTCGCGGCCCGCGATCCGAGACACGCACGGCGTGTTCGGCCGGCCGCTGCCCCGATCGGCAGCTCGTGACGACAGTGACCGATACCAAGGAGGAGGGAGAAGAATGCGTGCGTGTGCAGAGGTATGTGGCGGGAGGGCTGGACCGACCCGGCCTGCTGTGCGTGTTGCGCTGGTTGCTGCGACCCTGACGGCGGCGCTGGTCCTGCCTCGGGGACAGGCGGTGTTCGCCTTCAAGACCGACCAGGACGGACACGCTGGGATCACGACCGAAGTGCTCCCCGGCATTACGAGAACCGTGGGCACCAGCACGATGTCCTTCAGCAAGAAAGCCATCGATCAGATCGTGTCGGCCGATAATGGGACGGACTGGCGGGAGCCTCTCACCACGGCGGCCCATTTCGATAATGAGGACTTCGCCGGTGCTTCGGCGCGTTTAGTCCGCCTGAAAGGGGAGGTCGTCGCCCTGATAACCGCGGACTCGCCGGATGGCACCGGCGCGCGGAAGAGCCTAGGGCGAGCCCTTCACACGGTCCAGGACTTCTATGCCCACTCGAACTGGGTCGAGCTCGGGAAGAGCGGCTTCAACCCTGACCTGGGACGGAGCATCTTCCCCGGGCCCGGACGAAGCGTCAAGACATGCGTCGATGGGTTCTCTGGGCGGCTCCGGCCTGGTCTCACGTTCCTCACATCGGGGTGGTTCAGCCTCCTGCGGTGCGAGCCTGCGCCCGGTAAGGTCATCCACGGCGATACGGCGATGGGTTGCGACGAGGCCACCTACGGCCCGGGCCTCGCCAAGGACAGACCAGGCAGGGCCGGATTCGATGCCGCCCGCAGTTGCGCGGTTCAGGCCACGCGCGACTACGTGAACCAGGTGCTGGACGATCCCCGCGTCGCCGGCAATGCCAAGGCCATCGCCGCCCTCATGAATTGTGAAGGGAACGTTGGGCGTCGTCGTCGATAGCACCGGCAGCATGGGCGACGACATCGACGCGGTGAAGACCGAAGTGCACACCATCGTCGGTGAAGTGCGAGGGACTGATCGCGCTCCCTCCCAGTACCTGCTCGAGACCTTCAACGACCCCGACGTCGGGACGCCCTTCACCACGTCCGATGCGGACGCGTTCCTGGCCGCGGTGGATGGTCTCTCGGCAGACGGTGGCGGTGACTGCCCGGAGTACGCCGAAACCGGGCTGCTGCGCGCCATCGCCGCGTGCCAGCCCAACTCCTCGCTCTACACGTTCACTGACGCGAGCGCGAAGGACTCCTCGCTCGGGCCGAGTGTCGCCGCCGCGGCGAAGCGACAATCGGTCACCGTCACCCACTTCCTGACCGGAAGCTGCTCGCCTATCGACCCGAGCTACCTCCTGGTCTCGGAGGAGACTGGTGGCCAGGTCTTCATGCTCGATCGGTATGCCGGCGAGGTCTATAAGGTCTTCGAGCTGGTCCGGCCGCAGCTCGCAGGCGACATCGCCACGCTCCTCAGCGCCCGCGCCATGCTTGCAGGCGACACCCGCGAGTACTCGGTGCCGGTTGACAGCAGTGTCACGAACGTCACCTTCTCCGTCTCGCTAGACAGCCTGGATGAGGCCACCGTGGTGCGGCCTACCGGCGAGGCCGTCACGGCCGGCGACCCCGATGCGACCATCACCCCGCTGGCGCGGGGCGCCGTTATCGCCATCCAGTCGCCCGCAGTCGGCCAGTGGCTCTTCCGCGTGCGCGGCTCTGGCGACGCTTGGGTAAACGTCAGGGCCAACACTTCGCTCCAGTTTACCAGGTTCGAGTTCGTGCAGCGCGATGGGCCGCGGCACGAAGGCGGCCTGTTCCCCATCGCCGGCCAACCGCTCCTCACCACCCCGCAGATTGCGCGGGCCAACGTCGTAGGGGCCGTCGGCCACGTGAGCTTCAAGCTCGTGGACGAGAGCGGCGGCGACACCGTGCCCATCAATCTGGCACTGGGCGATCCTGACGCGGCGCAAGGAACTGCAGATCCGGATCCGCCAGCTGGCGGATGGCCAGGCGGGAGCGCTATCGGGAGATGATGGGGAGAGCGGAGAATGCGGGAGCGGACACACCCAGAGTGCGCATTGATTCACCCCCGATTTGTCCCACGATCACTGAGCCCGGACATTGGCCGATCTGCGTGGGGCGGGGCTGTGTATTGACTTACTCACGTCCGAGCCGGTGACGCCGAATCCTATCTATCGACAACGTCGTAGACGAAAGGGACAATCGCATGAGGGTCTTTACCCAAAACGTCGATGATCCGGCTCTGTGCATTGTCCGCACCGGTCGCGGTGAACGCGTGTCCCAGGAATTGGCCGGTCTTCTCAATCCGGTCGATCCCGCGACCTTCCACCGATTTCGGCTGCGGGCCAATGCCGATGTCGAGTTGCACTACCACGACGTGGATGAATACTGGTGGTTCACGGAAGGGAACCCGAAAGTGACCTTGCGCAGCCCTACCGGGGTGGTCAAGGAGTTTGCCCTGGAGCCTGGCGACATGGTCGCCTGCGTGCGCGGCGTCGAGCACACCCTCAGGGCGGATCACGACCTGGTGTACTACCAGTTTTCGAGCGTGCTGACCGGCGGCGAGCGCCAGGGGCACCTGGCACGCCAAGTCACAACCAATACTGAAGTGAGTGATCTGGCCCCGAGGAAACGGAAACCTGGGTAGGCGTCTGGCCGCGGCGAGTCGCGAGGCACGTGTGATTGCGGCCGTTGCATGGAGCGCGGCTGTCCCAGCACCCGACAAGCCCGGCGCTTGGACAGTCTCTCCTGCTGACCTGAACCCGATATCTGTCCCACTGACACTGACGACTTACGCGGGATAGTGACGCCCGGCGACGGGCGAAGCGTCTCTCAACTCATCCAGAAGTAGAAATGGTCTTCCTGCTCCCGGTTCCACACTCGCTTCACGTCGCCGCGCGCTATCAGGTCCATCAGATACTCTTCCAGCGGGTCGCGCTTGTTGGTAGTGATGGAGGAAAGAACGAGACGACCATGTGCCTCTTCAGGAGCGCCGAAGACCGCAACGCTAATCTGGTCATAGGTAACCCCGCCGCCGTTTCGCAGGAGGTTGTGAATCCGCTTGTACTGCTCCTCGGTGAAAGGAGCCGGAGCGGAATCCTCGGCAGAATCCTCTTCAGCCGCCTTCCGGGTTATCACTACGGGTACAGCCTTCTCCTCGGCCTGCGGCCTTTCGACCCGGGTTATCCGTACGGGCGCAGTTTTCTCCTCGGGAGAAGCAGCAGGGGCAGAATCCTGGGGGGAACGTTTTCCAGCCATGTTGTTGTTCTCTCTTTCCGGCACATCGCGTGCCTGTTGTTGTTTGCCTGTGCACCAGGCCGTTGTTGTGTGCCCGTCGCCGGGCTGTTGTATCCGCATTGTAGCAGGCGCGGCCTCCTCTGTCAAGGCGGTTGCTCGTTCGGTCAGCCTTGCGGTCGTTCTTGGCCACCCTGTGCCTGTCAAACGGCAATAGGACACCTCTGAAAGCCCCTGAAGCTTGCCTCCGACCCAGATTCCCCTTTCATCTGGAACCGTTCTGCGGCGCCTTTGGGCGCCGCAGAATGGTTCGACATGATAGGTAGAATGAGTGGACCCAGGAGCAAGCCCACAAGGCGCTCAGGGGTTTCTCATTGCGATGTGACGAGCACAGGGTGTCTCATCGCCATTTCACACCCACAGCGTGGCCCAGAACCAGGGTTGTGTGCCCCTTGGCCGCCGCAGAGGTCTTGCCGGCAGCAGGAGATGCCCGTGACGCTGCCGAACAGTATAGCGCTGTGGACAGCACGCGGGCGCTGTGTTATCCTGCTCGCGTTCCTATAGGAGTGGCTTGATGCCGAGAGCCAAGAGGACAGCGGGGCCTGCTCCTGCAGCAGAGCGCCTGATGAACCTGTCGGAAGCAGCCGAGTTCCTACACATCGATCCAGACACTCTCCGCAGCCTGACTAGGCGGGGCCGGGTTCCGGCGATGAAGATCGGCCGCCAGTGGCGTCTTGACCCCGCGCTCCTGCGCGAGTGGATCAGAGAGCAGTCTCTGCGAGGACGTGCCGAGCCAGTGCGCAGCCAGTCGAGGCAGAAGAAGCGGACGCGATAGAGACCGTCCGGAGATGGTAATGGTACAGTCCAGAGCCAGCCTGTGAAGAAAGGGAGGATAAGGATGTTGCGGGTACAAAAGAGGGCGATCACATGGTGCTTAGTGCCGGTACTCGCCATGCTCTTGGCAGTGGTTGGTTGTGGGCCAAAGGGCCGGCCGGCAGCCCAGAGAGTTGTGACGATCGGAGCAATACTTCCGATGACTGGTCAGGCCTCAGGTTACGGCAAGTGGATGCAGAGAGGGATTGAGCTCGCGGTCGACGACATCAATGCCGCAGGCGGCATTTCAGGGCAGAAACTGAGGGTTATCGTTGAGGACTCGAAGTCCGACAACCGTGCTGGCGTTGACGCGGCAAACAAACTGATCACGATTGACAAGGTGCCCGTGATCATGACGACTCTAACCGGCGTGACTCAGTCTATCATACCAATAACAGAGCGCAACAAGGTGATCCTGTTTACTTCAGCGACGGCACCGGGACTGACCGACAGGGGGAGATACGTCTTTCGTAACGCCACCAACATCGCCAATGAGGTTGACCGGATGGTCGCTGCCTGCAAGGACGATCTGCATCTTGAGAAGGTGGCGATCATCTACATCAACAATCCGGTCGGCCTATGGGTGCGGGATCACTTCAGCAAGTCGTTTGCTTCAGGCGGTGGGAAGGTGGTGGCCGCCGAGAGCTTCCAGCCTGACGCGACCGACTTCCGGACGCAGTTGCTGCGGATCAAGGTGGCGAATCCGGATGCCCTCTACATCCTGGGATACCAGCAAAACGGACTGATCATGAAGCAGGCACGCGAGCTTGGTATCAAGAGCCAGTTCCTTGGCGCGACAGACTGCGAATTGCCGGATGTCATCAAGATCGCTGGTCCTGCTGCAAACGGCGTGATCTACACGAAGGCCTCTTTTGAGGCCGAGTCCGGAGATGCTGCGGCAAACTCCTTTGTCCCGAGGTACAAGAAGCGGTATGGCGAGGACCCGGAGGTGTACGGCGCGACCATGTACGACGCTACGCGACTCATCGCGGACGCCTTGAGCGCCGCGGGCACAGATCCCGCCAGGCTCCGGGCGCACATCCTGTCAGTCAGGAACTACCCTGGAATCTCAGGCACGACCACCTTCCTGCCGAACGGCGACGTCCGGAAGCCGGTGGTGCTGAAGAAGATAGACAACGGCAAGTACCTTCTATTCGCAAAGTGAAGCATGAATCCGCGATTCGCAGGACATCGTATCATAATGGTTTCCCCTCCGTCACCCTACACGGCCGTGGCGGGATGGGATGAAGTTGGGAAAGCGCCTTTAGAAGGGGCGGCAATCGTTGGCACCGTGGCAAGAAGCGCTGGTTACGAGGTCATTGGCTACGACCTCCGTCAGAAGCCGGAAGACGAAACCATGGTGTTTGAAGAGCTGCGATCCGGGGATGTTGTCTGCATCGCCGGTTCTCCCGACAGCTACCGCTTCGTCAAGGCCTTTAGCGCAGCAATCAAGGCTCGGGACAAAACCATTGCAGTCATCCTCGGAGGCCCGCTGGCTACAGTCTCATGGAAGGTGGTGCTGGCAAGGACCTCGGTGGACTATTGTGTTGTCGGGGAGGGTGAGAGGGCATTCCCCGAACTGCTTCGCCGACTCGCAAGACGCGATCATGTTGCACCGACAGGTGTCGTTTCACGCTCGGCTTGCCAACGTGGTCTTTACATCGCGTCCGAAGCAGTGCCTTTGGCCGAGGTGCCTTGCCCTGATTACAGCCTGTGGGTCAATGATCCCGAGGCAAGCCGTCCAATTCTGGTGTGCTACTCGACTCAACGGGGATGCAGGTTCGCCTGCGACTTCTGTGCGAACCCATGGAGAGGAACGTGGCGAGCCGCGGAAAGTGGGAAGATCAAGTCTGACTTGCAGAAACTCAAGTCTGGGGGCACGCGGAAGGTTTGGTTCAATGACCCTACGTTCAATATCGAAGAGGAACACTGCCGAATGGTGGCCCAGCTCATGGGGAGCGCAGAAGTGCGCCTGCCCTGGGCTTGCGCGGTCAGGGCGACCCCTGCGTCGTCTGAGCTCTTCTCGGTTATGAAGGCAGGCGGCTGCCAAGTTGTTTTCCTCGGGATCGAATCGGCAGATGACACCGTTCTGGCTGAGAATCGCAAGGGCATAACGACGGATGACGTCAAGCGTTGCCTCGAGGCAGCGAGACGGGCGGGCATGCCCGTGGTGGGCTTTCTCGTTCTTGGACTCCCCGGTGAAACCGAAGCGTCTATCCAAAAGACGCTGCGGTTCATAGAAGACAAAATGCACAGTTTTGTCATCCCGCGTCCGCGTTTCGCTGTGCCGTATCCGGGCACAGAGCTCTTTCAACAGCGCTGCCAACAGCGGGATAGGAAGGCCTTCCCACATCGGGAAGATTTCGAGGAGCATATCCTGGAGGCGATCTCTGAGCGCAGGTGCGATGAGACGGATGTACCCACGGTGCCTGCGGTATCCCCTGACGTCATTCGGGAAGCGCGGAACCGCATGCTGGCGTTAGTCGAAGAACGGAAGGGCCTGCTGTTAGGGGATATCTCATTCTCCCGTCAGGTCGATTGAGGTGCCCGCAGGAATGGCGACTAGCAGCGAGTTGAAAGATCATATCGACCTTCTTCGGAAGAAGTACAGTGAATGGGTCAAGTGCCCAGAGCAATCTCAATGGCCGTTCTTCCTCACCAGCGAGTTCGAGAAGGCATTGGAGACATGCCTAAGGCGGTTGGTCAAGCATGCTCTGAAGGTAGCACTGGCTAGTCAGGGCGCGCTCACTGAGGGAGTACAGATCGGCCGCATCTTGGTCCACGGTATGATCCCCCACTTGATCTGGAGTCGGGCTGAAGCCTACAGGCCGGTGGACCTGTTCTTTGGCGATGTCCATGATGGATGCAGGGAATGCCTGAAGAAACCGAACGCGGAAGTTGACCATGGAGCCGACAATCCTCTTATGATGACCTCGCTAGCGTGGCGAGAGAAGATGCGATGCTGTTCAAACAGCGCTAGGGGCCTGCCCAAGTGCTGGCCCGAGGCCTTTCTGGCCGCGCCGGACCTACGCACGTGCGACAAGAATCCATCTCCGAAGTTCGGCAAGTGGACGCTCCGAGACGTGCTTGCCTTGTCGAGGGCACGTTTCCCCAGATGGGCCGTCAGGAAGAAGGAAGTGGTGGGTAGTCCAGGAGTGGCCCTGGATAAGGACAGCATCCGGGTACTTCGGCCTGAGTCCTTCCCCGGCTCTCGCTCCATCGTCTGGACAGCGCTTCAGGCCCGGCGCAGCAAAGGCACAGGTGCCCAACGGTGGGCAGAGTACGCCCGGGATTTCGCCACCGACGCATGGACCGGAGCCTTCACGTGGGAGAACCCAAGTTCGTGTTCCGGGAAAGTGACGCCTGTTCAGGCAGCCTGGAAGTCTGATAAGTGGGACGACACTGATCCCTGGAGGTACCACTGGCTCAGCTCTGAGTGTTGCGCGATGTTGGCGGATTCCCACGAGCCGCCTCATCAGGCCATGCTTGGAAGTGAGATTGCAGACGCCTTCTCGATCGTGTACTTCGAGTTTCAAGTAGCCTTGTCCGGGAGACAACGGAATCTCAAGAAGCAGTTCGATTGTAAAGTGCCGCTTGCTGTGTTGTCCTCGCTGCGCAAGTACCTTGAACCTGTGCAGAGGGCTTTCAGGAGAGCAGACAGGCGTTGGGAGAGCGGTCAGACGTTCTGCTCGCTGTTTCCAGGTGAGATGCGCGGGGCTCTGCTAGGCGAGAGGCAGGACGCAGAGAAGGGAATCCGCACGCTACAGAGGCAGACGCCGAAGACCTTCCTGGACAGGCTCCGCCTAGTCGAGCGTCTCTACGAGAGAAGGGCTTGGGACGAAGACGATACGCCCGTCCAGCTCGCGTTGGCTGCCATGGGCGACATGTGGTGGTTCGCGTTTCAGGATGCGTTGGTTCCCCAGTATTCCGAGTTTCAGAGATTCCAGCAACTACTCAGAGGCCTCCCCGATTACAGGGATCACCTGACCCATTCGATTCAGGTTTTCCTTCTGGGCAGCAAGATACTGGACATGGTGTTACAGAAGAACGCAGCCGCTGACATGGATAGTCTGAAAGACGCAGCCAAGAGGCTGGAACCTAGAGTGGCTGCGATGGGCTTGCCCGACAATTCGGAGGTGCGTGAGGCCATCGGCAAGGTCAACAACTTGCGCAGTACACCACGTTGCCCAGACCAGGTTCAGCGACTTCACGATCTCCTCCGAGGCTTTGAGGAGCGTCTTACTAGATACCAATGGGCGCTGGCTAGTCTGATGCACGACTTCGCTCTGCCCGTGGAGAAGGCTAACGAGCTGATCAGCCATCTGTTTGAGACGTTCCTGGGGCTACCGACTGACGCGAAGATTGCCACAGAAGCAGTGCGTGATGCCATAGAAAAGGAACAGTCCGCACACCGCGCTTTCCTGTATGGGTTGATCAGCAGAACGAAGGCAGGTGCCTCCCTCCCGCAGGATATCCCGCCGCTGCTGGGGGAATTCGCGTATGAAAGGTTGAAGGAGGATCATGGTTTCCTCAGCGCGGTCTACGTCTTCAACCAGCTGTTTGAGGAGACGAAGACGAAAGGGCAAAGGTGGTGGCGTCTCAGACATGAGGAAGCCAAGGGGCCTTTCCTAGCGAAGCTCATCCTTAAAGCCGTACTCGAAGGCAGCGGCTGGCACGAGAAGATCGAACTGGAAGGGCCTCGCGATGCGAGCTATGCAGGGTTTGCTGAAGCCATTGTGCTTGACGTCCTGGATGCTATAGTGAAACATAACGCTTTCGCCAAGGAACATCGCCTGTTCTTCGACGGCCTGCCATCCCACAGATTCCCCGGCAGCTTCTTCTCTGCTTCGGGGAGCGTATTCGGGAGTCCGATCCCAGGGCTGCTGCTTCTGTGTGACGTCTTGTGCGACTGGGGTAGGCTCGTTCACCCTGATGAGCTTCGACGCCACGAATCCATGGCCATTTCCGAGCATGACCGTCCGGAAGTGGTGCGACCGGAATGCCAGATTGTCAAAATCAAGGCCACGGCGGATCGGGAGAACAGGATTAAGGTTGACTACCAATGGCGACTGCCTTACAGGTGCAGCCAGAGCAGGACGTACTGGTGCTTGAGGACACAGTGGAAGAACCTGAAGTGTGACCTGGCTCCGTATCATCCTGGATTCGAGATGTGGGAAGGCTGCAGAGAGAAGCGCGGATGTTTCCTGGATATCCAGGAGGAGCAGGCCTACGCACGCGAGGTGCCTTCGACGGTTGATGTTAACGAGCGACAGAGGTTGGTAGAACAGTGCGACGCGTTTGTGCTACTCAAGAGGTTCTGGACCGAAGTCATCACCTCCAAAGAACCCCACAAGAACCGCCTTAGGTTTCCAGAGCCCCCGGGTACGGAGGGGGAGGCCGGGGAGCAGCAGCTTCGGAATCCGTTCAACCGCATAACAGTCGACGTGTCATTCTACGGTTACCCTGTCTGCAACGTCTCGACAGGTAAAGGCAAGCAGTGAACCCGCGCCGTCGTGCATGACGTCCGTGGTTTCCCGCTCCTTTATTGGACTGCGGCGATGACCCAGCAGCTGATAGCGAACGGCATTGTTGCAGGGAGCATATATGCTCTGACGGCGCTCGGCTTTGCCCTGATATACGGTACCGCGCGCTTCTTCCACTTCGCTCACGCCGCAGTCATTACTGCAGGAGCTTATGCTGTCCTTTTTGGCTGCGAGCGGCTGGGCTTGTCCGTCCCCTTGGCATCCCTACTGGCCATCGCCGTGTGTGGGGTGCTGGGATGTGCAATGGAGATCTGTTGCTACCGGCCGCTTCGGAGGAGAAAGGCGTCGCCACTGGTCCTGCTGCTGGCCTCTCTCGGCATGTACGTCGTGCTGCAAAACCTCATCTCTTTGATGTTCGGGGATAACCCGAGGGTGATACTGGTGCCGCAGGGCGACAAGCCCTTCAGTATCATGGGAGCGCGGCTGATGCCCGTCCACATGGCAATCATCCTGACATCCCTTGCGCTCGTGCTGGCCCTAGCGGGAGTGCTGCGGGCAACAAGGGTCGGGAGGGCGACTCGGGCGGTCGCGGATGACCCCACGCTCGCTCTTGTTTGCGGTGTCGACGCGCATCGGCTACTGCTCTTTACCTTCGCCATTGGGTCAGTGCTCGGGGGGGCCGCGGGCATTCTCATCGCCCTCGACGTCGGTATGACGCCGCACATGGGGATGTCCGCGCTCCTGATGGGGGTCGTGGCGACCATCGGCGGGGGCGTGGGAAGCATACCAGGCGCGGCGGCAGGGGGGTTACTGCTCGGACTCGCCCAGCACTTCAGTGTATGGATGATCGGCTCGGAGTGGCAGGATTCCATCGCGTTCGCGATCTTGCTGGCCTTCCTGATCTTCCGCCCATATGGCATTTTCGGGCGGAAGTTGGGGAAGGTGGAGATTTGACGTGGACTACCTTCTGCACGTCCTCATTCTCATCGCCATCTACAGCATCCTCTCGGTCTCTCTGAACCTGATCTCGGGATACGCCGGGTTGCTGTCTCTTGCCCACGCGGCGTTGTTCGGCGTCGGCGCCTACGTAGCCGCTCTGTTCGCCCTTCACTTCCACGCGGGCTTTCTGTTCGGGGTGCTGTGCGCGGCAATAGGGGCCGGACTGATTAGTCTGGTGGTGGCGGCTCCCTCTCTGCGAATCCACGACGACTACTTCGTGCTGGCGACCTTTGCGTTTCAGGTGATCGCATTCGGCGTGATGAACAACTGGATTGGCCTGACAGGCGGCCCAATGGGTCTACCGGGCATCCCGCAACCGACGATCTTCGGCCTCGCCATCTCCTCGCATGCCGGGTTCCTGGTATTGGCAGGCGCGTTCGCCGCGACCACAGCCCTGCTAGTTAGGCGCCTGGTCAGGTCGCCGTTCGGGCGGGTGCTGAAAGCGATCCGCGAGGACGAAGTCTTTGCTCAGTCGCTTGGCAAGAACGTGACGAGACACAAATTGCAGGCCTTCGTGATCGGGGGGGCGCTTGCTGCCGTCGCAGGGACGCTCTACGCCCACTATATTACCTTCATCGATCCGACCAGTTTCACTGTTCAGGAATCAATCTTCATGCTCGCGATTGTGATCGTCGGCGGTAGCGGTAGCATAGCTGGGTCAGTAGTCGGTGCGGCACTGCTCGTAGCATTGCCTGAGGCCCTGCGATTCCTCGGTCTACCCAGCAGCATAGCTGCGAACGTCCGGCAGATACTCTACGGAGCCCTCCTGGTCATCTGCATGATGTTCCGACCACAAGGCATCCTCGGTGAGTTCGCCTTTCGGAGAAGGTAGTCTCGAGGCATGGCTGCGATTCTCGATATCAGCAATGTGTCCAAGACGTTCGACGGCGTGAAAGCGGTCGATCGGCTGTCGCTCACGCTCGAGGAGCAGCAGATCGCCAGTCTCATCGGACCGAACGGTGCAGGCAAGACAACACTTTTCAATCTCCTGTGCGGGTTCCTGCCCGTCGACGGCGGCAGTGTTGTGTTCAGAAAACGAAGCCTTGGCGGTATAGCGCCGTATGGTATCGCTCGGCTGGGCATCGGGCGCACGTTCCAAGACCTCCGGCTGATCCGCAAGGTCAGCGTGCTTGACAACGTCATGCTGGGCTTCCGGAATCAGGCCGGGGAAGGAGTCCTGCACGCACTCGCAGGCTGGAAGACAAAACGAGAGGAGCAGAGGAACCTGGACAAAGCGCGGGGCCTGCTCGAATTCGTGGGACTGGCAGACAAGGCGGCTGGTCTGGCCGAGGCGCTGTCCTACGGGCAACAGAAGCTGCTCACGCTGGCATGTTGCCTTGCTATGGACGCCCAACTGTTGCTGCTCGATGAGCCGGTTGCCGGAATCGAGCCTGAGACAAGCCGCCGCATCCTTGACCTGCTCCAGGAGCTTCGAAGCCAGGGGAAGACGATCTTCCTGATCGAGCACAATCTCGAAGCAGTCAGAGCAGTGTCGGATTTCGTGGTGGTCATGGATGAAGGGCGGAAGATAGCCGAGGGCACGCCAGAGGCGGTTATGCAAGATCCTGCTGTGCTGGAGGCCTACCTGACGTAGGGTCGGGCGATGGAGCATCTCCTAGAGATACGCGATCTTGAGGCGGGCTACGACAAGAGGCCAGTGCTGCACGGCGTCTCGCTGCACATGTCGCCAGGAGAGATCGTGGCCCTTGTGGGGCCGAACGGAGCCGGGAAGTCAACGCTGCTCAAGGCGATCTTCGGGCTGGTGAAGGCAAACCGGGGAACCATCATTTTCCGCGGTCGGGAAATTCAGAACCGCAACCCTTCCGACAACGTCAGTGACGGCTTGTCCTATGTGCTGCAGGGAAGCCGCGTCTTCGGAGAGCTGTCCGTGCGGGAGAACCTCGAGGTCGGCGCACACACGCTTCCGGCGAAAGAGGTAAGAGCGCGCATCGAAGAGGTTCTCTCGCTCTTCCCCGCGCTTCGCCCGCTCCAAAGGCGCAACGCCAATGGACTGAGCACTGGTGAGAAGCAAATGCTGGCCATGGCAAGGGCACTCATGCTGAAACCCAGATTGCTGTTGGCTGATGAGCCGTCCCTGGGTCTCGGGCCGAGGCTGGCACACGCAGCTGTCGCCCACATGCGTGACCTAAATGCGCAGTCCGGGACAGCAATCATGTTGGTGGAGCAGAACGTGCGCGAGGCACTGGCAGTCGCGCAGCGCGTCTATGTGCTGAGGCTCGGCCGGATCGTCTTGGCTGACAAGCCAGAGAACCTAACCCCCGAAGTGCTTCGACAGGCGTTCCTGGGGTAGAACTCTGCGGGGCAGTGCGCCGTGTTGTTTCGACGCGAGTAACGTTTGCTGACCAAAACACTCTGGCATCGAAATCGGCGACCTCGTCCGCAGCCCCGTCGTTTCGATGCCAGGGCGTTCTCCTCCACCACCATGATGAGTCTGACGGTCCCTTTCGCGTCACTAGGAGGCTCTGACACGTGCAGAGAGCATCATGGTCTGAACTCCCGCAGCGCTCCGCGAGTAGATGAGTCGCAGGATGCTAGGCACTACTGAACCATCACTCGAAGCGGACGTTTCGAAAGAATGCCGTCTCCGCGGATACCTCGGGCTCGAAGACCAGTTCGCAGGCCACGTAGATGTGCCTAAGTCGGCTCTTGGGATAGTCCGGCGCTTGCACCAGGCTCGCCAACGGTATTCGGATCGTCCTCCACTCGCGCGGGAGATTACGGACGGCATACTTCGGCTCTTGTCCGTCGTCCGGGTCGTCCTGAGTCTTCATCCCCACCCATACGGTTTCGCCGGACTTCTCGCCCTTCAGCTCCAGGGTAAGGTAGTGGAACGCGGAGACGTCCTTAGTGCGGCGCGACATCACAGTTGGGGTCGGGCGTCCGACGGTGATGAACACCGCGCCCCAGGACTGGCCCGCAGGGTAACGGCACTCCATATACCCCTGGTGATCGATGACCCAGTCCGTCCGGCCTTCGCTGGTGTTGACGCCCATATCGTACCCTGGGACAAGCTTCTTGCCGACGTAGACGTCCCCGGGGCGCGGCCTCGGAGACCCAGGGGCAGGCGCGGGTGCGGCCGTTGTCTGGCCGTCCTCCGCTTCGTAGCGGATGCTCCTTACCGCCAAGGTATGGGGCTGGCCATCGGTGAAGACGAATTCCGTTACGACGTACACCTGACGGAGCCGCTCTCTCGGGTGCTTTGCGTCGCAGAGCTTCTCGAGCGGGACGCGGTAGGACTGCCACTGGTCCGAGATGCCTTTGATGACGTACCTTGGCTCGCTGCCATCGTCCGGATCGGAGGGGGTCTTGAGGCCGACTGCGATCGACTCCCCCTGCCGCCCTCCTTTGAGTTCGAGGACGAGGCTGGAGTAGCGTGAGTAATCGCGTTGGCCTCGCTGGTTCGGCTGCGGCGTCGGCCTCCCCACGGTGATGAAGACCGCCCCCCACTCCTGCCCGGCCGGGTAGGCCATCACCAGTTCGGACTTGCCCGCCGTCACCCACTTCGTCATACCCTCGCTGGTGTTGACGCCCATATCCAGTCCCGGCATGAGCTTGCCATTTTCCATCACGAGACCGGCCGCCGCAAGCCGGTCCGGTTGCGGCGCCTGGGAGGCAAGAAGCCCGGCCAGGGCTCGCTTGGTGCTTCCGTCGGCGTAGTACACGCCCCAGTGTGTGCCGACGGTGGAGCCGCCCTCCTCCTTCCAGTACTCATCGTACGAGCTGAACAGGAAGTACTTCACCTGGGGGTGGGATTTGGCCAGGTCGAGGAAGGAGTGGAGGAACGTGGCCTCATTCTCTTCCGATGGCTCCGCGCCCTTCCTCGCGGGGCCTGCCGAAGGCCAGCCAACTTCCCCGATCACCACCTGCTTCCCGGGATAGCGGTCTTTGACATACTGATACCGATCGAACACGTACCGAGCCGCCTGCTCGACAGGGAGCCCGTCCCAGTAGGGATGGACGTTGATGAGCGCGATGTCTGCGGCAGCGACCACATTTGGGTTCGTCCTGATGGTGTACCAACCATCGGCGCACGCGACGGGGACTCGCACCTTCGCTTTGACCCCTCGGATGTACCGGATGAGTTCTGCGGGGGACAGGTCCTTCCGGTAGAGGACCTCGTTTCCAACGATCACGGCCGCCACCCCAGGCTGTTGAGAGGCCGTCACGAGCCGGCGCATCTCCTCCTCGTTCTGCTGCTGGTCGCGCCCAAGCCATCCCCCCACCCAAGTGCGGAGGCCGTACCGATGCGCGAACTGGGGCAGTTGCGCTTGGGCGCCGGAGACGCCATAGGTGCGGAGATTCTCCGCGAGCGCGGCCAGGTGTGGCATGTCCTCCAGGATCTGCTGCTGCGACAGCTGCTCAACATGCGCGGGCGTCTGGTTCGCATGAAACGGCGAGTAGGCGACACCCAAGCACAGCTTCGCCTGGAGTGGTGTGACGGCGAAGGCGGTGACGAACAACCAGGCGGCGAACACTACACGGCATCTACTCATGGTAGGCCTCCACATGCAGCGTGGGTCAGTGCAGCCTCTGCACGAACTCCCGCTCGTTGCCAGGGACGATGTTGTAGTAGAAGGAGGCGATTCGCCATTGACCGTCGGCACCGCGGCGAAGGCGCCAGACCTCCTTCATGGTACCGACCGACCAGCCGATGCGTGAGTTCGGCTGGTAGGTAGACGTGGTTGCCGTCGCCGTGGCTGCATCTCCTTTCAGAGCGATGAAGCTCACGTTAGTATGCATAGACACATAAGGCCAGTTTGCCAACACGTTGCGATAGCGGTTGACGATCTGACCGAGGCCGCGGTATCGCTGGCCGCGCGGGCCAACATCCTGGATGACTGCCTCCGGCTCGAAGTACCTGGCGATCTCATCGCTGCCGGCGGCGATCAGACGGGGTTCGTGGTTGATCACCGTCAGGACTTCGAGCTTGGCCTCAGCGTTAGCGAGTTCCCGGTTGGCCACCGTCAGCTCGCTATTGGCGCGGTTGAGCTCCGTGTTCTTAATCCAGAGGAATGCACTAGCCGAGGTCATGGCGATGATTAGCACGAGGGCGAGGACCCACACGAACCCGCGGGCGGCGGATCGCCGCTCGGGTGGTCGGACCGTCATTGCCCATATCAGAGCGACGACCGCGTTCGCAAGCGCCGCGCACTCGACTAGGGCGGGAATGTAGAAGAAGTCTTGGCCGGCAATGGCCAGCACCAGTCCCACGACGCCGAAGCCCACCACTACGCAGCAGTGCACCATCTCGCGTGCAGACATCGCCACGTAATGCTCCCCTGTTGTCAATAGAGAGCTAGGCCGCACAGTCAAGCCGCTTCTCTTGGGCAAGTTCGCTGCGAAGCCTCAAACCCCCTGCTTCGCGCGGGACCGCTGCGGGCTCAGATGCCCGAGCGCCCGGTAGGGGACTCCTCTAAAGGACGAGGCCTGTGGTCTGGAGTGTGTAGCGAGTTCCGCCAGAGCCGAAAGAAGAGTGTCTTCGCCCGCTACACACCACCGACTTAGCGTCGGGACACGGCCGCGAGGGCGGCCCGGTGCTGGCGTGCCAACCCCTCCCGATGACGGGAATCTGGCTTCACAGGCAGGTTGAAGCGCACCTTCCGCTCCAGTCGGCGCGGCCTGGTCTTCTCATCCGATGCGAAGTGTGCCCCCGCTACCAACCTCCTAGACCTGCCCGGCTCGCTGCCGGCACGGGCATCGGACTTCTGCGCGCGTTTCGATTCCAGTAACGCCTGCCTACCCAAACGCTCTGGCATCGAAATCTGCGACCTCGTCCGAATCTCCGCAGTTTCGATGGCAGGTCGTTTTCCTCCACCATACTGCGTCGCTCGGCGGGGGGAGGAGCTATGCAGAATGCCCTGCGAAGCCTCTTGGCTTTCGAAGGCGTACCGAAGAAAGCTTGGCGAAGCAGCGCTGCCTTCGCCAAGCCCGCTGCGGCAAAGTAGGCTCAGCTACGAAGAGTGAAGGCTTCGACTGGCCAGCCATCCCGCGCGGCGGCAGGGGTTCCGCGTTGAAGCACCGAAGCAACCGAACCTAGAGCTAGGGGGTTCAGGATTATGCTTGCTCACATATATCTGATTGTCGCTCGTATTCTACTGATTCTGGTCGCTGTCGCGGCGGACGCGTCCGGCAGTGCCGAGAACCCGCGCGCGATCGAAGAGGTGCTCTCCGGGAAGCGCCCGGCCGCGAACGCCGCGTGGTGGGGGTTCGACGATGAGGATGCCAGCGACGCGCTTCAGCCCGCGATCAACTCCGGCGCGAAGAGGGTGGTTGTGCCCAACATGGGCAAGGACTGGATCATGCGCCCTATCACGCTGGCCGGCAACCAGGAGCTGGTTCTCGAGAAAGGTGTCGTGATCACCGCGGAAAGGCCGGTGCAGATCCATGTCGGAAATGCGGATCTGACCAACGAGGATCTCCACGAGCGAACCAAGGCGGCCACCCGGGCGTTTGACCGCGCCGGGCAAATACGACAGGGGAAAACACAGGATCGGCTCACCCTGGCCGAACGGCGAATGATTGACGCGTTGGTTGCACAACGTATCTCGTCAGTCCGGGCTGACATTGAGAAGGAGTATGATCTGGCAGCCAACATCCGCGAACTGGCGAGGCGCAAACACGATTTCCAGGCGTGGATGCCCGCCATGGGCGTGGCCTGGTGCGCCAAAGCGTGTCGGGCGAAGCACGTACCGTTGCCGTCGGCGATCAACGAGAGCGTCGTGGATGACGTCATTTGGCAGTACGAGCATCCTTATGAAGGCGACCCCGCAGAACACCGGTACGAATGCACGCGCGCTCTGGGGTTCATTGGGGATCGCAAGGGGGTCCCCTACGTGCTGGACTCTCTCCGCCGAGGTGGCGGGCATCAGTCGTGGCAGGGGATCGAAGACCTGTCTGATCCCCGCTTGCTTCCTGCAATTGAGCAACGCCTGGATTTCACAGACCAACAAGATGCTCTTCCTGCGATCTCGTGCTTGGGCAATATCGGCGACGTTGCGATCCCCGCTCTGGAGCGCTTTCTTAAGGGAAATGACCGGGCGTTGCGGCGGTCGGCGGCGGAAGCCCTCATCCGAATCGGGTCACAAGCCTGTCTAACCGCGCTTCGTCAGGTCGCCCAATCGGGGGACCCAGACCTTGTGCCCGAGGCTCAGGTCGGCATTCTGCGCATTCAGTGCCGAGCGATCGATCGTGTATACAGGCATCCAAGGTTTCCGCCAGAAGATGAGTTACGTCTATGGCACTTGGCCGCGATTGCCATGCCCGGTCATGATCAGACTGTGCGAGATGGGAAGATGCGGGCACGCGCGGAAGAAGTGCTGGTGAAACTCGGCACCAAGGCCGTAGGAGTGCTACGACTTCAGCTTGCCAATCGCAACCACGGCGACACGCGTCATGGTCCCGTGTACTTCGTCACGGAGTACGCGGCGAAGATTCTGGTCCGCATTGGCAGGCCGGCTGTCCCCTGCCTCATAGACGCCCTCTGCGACGAACAGCCTCACGCCCGCGCAGCTGCTGCCCAGGCGTTGCAAAAGATTACGGGGCATGCGCATGGAGCTGACTACGCGGCTTGGAGCACGTGGTTCCTCAAGCAGACGGGGAGATCGTGAGCGCCGTTTGGGAAGGTCATACGCACCGGACGTGCGCTGCCTGAGCGACGAGCGGAGACTCGGCATCAGCGATTAGTGACGGTGCGAAGAGCCATCTGGTAGCGTCTTGACAGCCAGGGGCGCGGTGCAGCGCCAGATCTGGCTTCTGGCCGAGCAAGTGCCCCAGAGGGACCCTGAGAAGGTGGACCTGGCACCGCAGATCCGGGCATTTTGTCGCGACGCATTTTCCTGTCCCAATGAAGAGTGAAGCTCCTTGGTTGCTTCGATGGTTGGCTGCCAAAGCAGACTGTGTTTCGAAGTCAATGACGTCTGCTTGGGCAAGACGCTCTGGCATCGAAATCCGCGACCTCGTCCACATTTCCGCAGTTTCGATGGCAGGTGAGCTTCGTCAACCAGCGTCGATCCGCTTGGTCGCGGGTTCATATCGGGTGACGATTGTTACGCGGCGCGGAGCGCTTTACCTCGCTCTGAGCCTGCGGTCTTGGCCTTTCTTGCTGCACTTGCAGCCCTTGTCAGTGAGAGCCCCAGTCTGCCCCGACGCCCTCTCAGGCTAGGCACGACGATGGTGACCTCGGGAACAGTGAATATCGCCGAATTCCAGCCCCCGCTACCACGCTGATTTGGGCACCCGTCTCCTCGGAGGCGGGTGTTCTCTTTTGGGGCAGGGCGGGCGAGCGGATGAGAAGCCCAGCGGAGCGCCGAGCGGGCAGAGCAATCAGGCTCTGCCCGCGGCTTTTCATCCGGCAGCGGGCGGCGGCGCGCAGAACGGCTCCCGGGCCGCTCTGGCCGCCTCCTAGCCATCCAGCGTCTCTCAGCAGAACCAACCTTCGAACGAACGCCGTAGCGCGGGGGCATTGACTGGCGGTCAGATAGGGACGGCGAACACGGAACTGTCCTGGAGGCTGTGTGTTCTCTACATCGGAGCAGCGTGTTACTTTGCCTCCGTGCAGATGGACGAAAGGCTCCTTTGTGCAAGATGATTCGCAATTCATGATGTTCTGGAAAGGAGGTGAGACATGTTACGTCAGAGCGGGGGAAACGACGGCGCCTTCCGGCGCTAGATAGGTGACCGTGCGGACTAGCACTGCTTCATCGCCATACAGGAGGTGCAAGTGAAAACTGATACTGGGAAGATTCTTTCGATTGCGGTGCTGCTGTTCTGCGCCGCATTGGCTCTCGGCTTGATTGCCGGTCTCAGCGTAAAGGCTTACGCCGACAACGGTGTTAGCCCCTCCCTGACGAAGTGGGTGGATCCCTTGCCGATCCCTCCCGCGGCCGCGCCCAAGTTCAAGCCGCCGATTTCCTTCTGGGCCGACTACTACGAGATCGCCATGACGGCGCATAAGCACCAGTTCCACTCCGACCTGCCCATTCCGACTACTGATAATGTCTGGACCTACGGAGTGGCTGGCCAGCCGGGCGTGTACCTCGGCCCCACGATTGTCGCCAAGACGGGGAGGCCGGTCGTGATCAAGTGGATCAACCAGCTTCCGACCGATCCCAACCTCTTCCCGCTGAAGGACTCGATTGACCCCACCATCCCCGGGGCGGATCTCCCCAGCGGCCGTGCGATCCCCCACCTTCACGGCGGGCACACGGCCGCCCGGTTTGACGGCACTCCCGAGCAGTGGTGGACGGCCGATGGCACAACCGGCCCGGACTTCGTGACCGACACCTTCATCTATGTCAATGACCAGCCGGCAGCGCTGTGCTGGTACCACGACCATGCGATGGCCGTCACCCGGATGAACCCCTATCTTGGGCTTGCCGCGGCCTACCTGGTCCTGGACAATATTGACACCGGCGTGAGGATCCTGGGCCAGAAGGTTCCCTCCGGCCCCTACCACATTCCGGTTGTACTTCAGGACAAGACGTTCAACGACGATGGCACCCTGTGGTATCCGACGGAGGGTATCTCGGCCGTTCATCCAGTCTGGGTGCCTGAGTTCTTCGCCGACACGCCGGTGATCAACGGCAAGGCCTATCCATATCTGGACGCGCAGCCGAGGAGATATCGGTTCCGCTTCCTGAATGGCTCGCAGGCCCGCTTCTACAACCTGCGCTTTGACTTCGGCGGGACCTCTCTGCCATTCCATGGTCATTGGGTCCGAGGGCGGGCTCCTTCCCGCCCCGGTCCAGAAGACCGAACTCCTGATCGCCCCGGGCGAGCGTTTCGATGTCATCGCTGACTTCACCGGGCTGCCGGTGCCGAGCATTGTCACGCTGACGAACGACGCTCCGGCGCCCTATCCGGACGGAGGCGATCTGCCCCTTCCCGAACTGATGCAGATCCGCATCAACACGCCGGTGCCGGCAAACGATCCGGACCTCACGGTGCCGGGGGCCAATCTGAAGCTACCGGCGGTCCCGCGACTGATCCCGACTCCGAGGCTGGCGCCGCGAGATGTAGTGCTGAAGGAAAACACGGATGAGTTCGACAATCCGACCGAGGTATTGCTCAACGGCGAGCACTTCATGGACCCGGTGGACGACTTCGTGAAGGTGAACACCACCGAAACCTGGCGGTTCATCAACCTGACGGGGGATGCCCACCCGATGCACACGCATCTCGTCACATTCCAGGTCCTGAACCGGCAGGCGTTCGACGTGGACGGGTACACGGTCGCGTGGCAGGCCTACCTAGATTCAGGGCGGAATCCGGCGCTGAAGCCCAATGTGAACAACTACCTCACTGGCGCAGCGATCCCGCCCGCCCCGGAAGAGATGGGCTACAAGGATACGGTGAAGGCCTATCCGGGCCTCGTCACGCGGGTGCGGGCCAGGTTCGAGCTCCCCTGGACTTCCATGTTCGACTTCAACTGGAAGACGAGGAGCTTCGGCAAGTGGGTCTATCACTGCCATATCCTCGAACACGAGGAAAACGACATGATGCGGCCGTTCGAAGTAGTCTGGTAGCCTGTTAACAGGCAAGGTGTGACAGGAGAGGGCCGCCGCGAGGCGGCCCTCTTTGGCCGTGGCAGGCGAGCATTCTTGACAGCGGTGCGGAACTTCCGATGGCCGCCAGCGTTTCCTGATTTCGATAGGAAAGAGTGCGGCCGACACGCTTGCTGTGCCCTGTCTGACCTATGGGCAGCCACCGAGGTTGGGCGTTCCATGGAGCGGGGCTGGCTAGCAATTCGTGCTGACAAGAGGAGGTGAGAAACCAAGGCAAGGGCGGCTCGCCGATGTTGCTCGTGGTTGGAGCGCCGCCCGGCTCTACAGACCGTGTTTGTTCGGGGCAGGACGTTAGTCGGACGCGACAGAAGTGGATTGATGCAGGGCAGGCCCCAATGGGTGCGAACAAGTGGGAACTAACGGCATCGCTTGCGGACTGACCGCGTCTCCGACGGTGGTGCCAGTGAGGCTTCTGCGGGCCGCAGCCGAGCATCCACATCGCGATCCGGGTGCGCCGCCGACCAATTGCCAGAGCGCTAACCTCCGGTTGGAGTGTTGGCCCCGATCGCGCGATCCACGGCGCCGCCCTGCCAAAGCGATATGGCGGAAGGGAGCGACATCATGACTCCTTCGACCCGAAACACGCCAGCGCAGGCT
>Ga0315296_10000848_pt1 | contig 27496 bp, 21 predicted proteins | sample YL17G14_18_MG_FD_203921 | JGI IMG/M metagenome (GOLD analysis project Ga0315296, IMG submission 203921) | Sediment microbial communities from Yellowstone Lake, YNP, Wyoming, USA - YL17G14_18 | ecosystem: Environmental > Aquatic > Freshwater > Lake > Sediment | place: USA: Wyoming | collected... | reverse complement strand
CGGCCACCACCGGCGCCCAGTACCAGCAGATCGCGACCGGGCTCGAGCGCGTAGGTGAGCGCTGCCGCCAGGAGAACATTGTGCTCGCCTTCCACAACCACGCCGGGACTTTCATCGAGACGGCGGAGGAACTCGAGGAGCTTTGCCAGCGGGCTGACCCGGCCCTGGTCCGGCTCTGCCTGGACGTGGGCCATCTAATCGTGGGGGGAGGAGACCCAGTTCAGGCCATCCAGCGATACGGCCAGCGCCTGGCCTATGTCCACCTCAAGGACGTAGACCCGCACGTCCTGGAGCGCCTGCGCTCCGGGCAGGGCGGGTTTCTGGAAGGCCTGCGCTGGAGGGTCTTCTGTGAGCTGGGGAGCGGATGCCTGGACCTGGCAGGCATCGTGGGGGCCCTGCGCCAGCAGAGATTCGAGGGCTGGATTGTGCTGGAGCAGGACACCAGCTTTCGCCCGCCGCTCGAGTCGGCGGTGGAAAGCCGAACGCGCTTCCGGGAGGTGGCCGGCTACTAGGACAAGCGTCGGACCCCTGCGAACTTCAGGAGGCCTCGAGGAGGTCCTGCACATGGGAGAGCCAATCCGAGTGGGGATCATCGGCGCTGGCCAGATGGGCTTCTGGCACGCCCGCTGTCTGGCCCGTGACATCCAGCAGGCGGAACTGGCGGCCGTGGCGGATCCCGACGAAGACGCCGCCCGCCGCGCCGCTGCCCTGGCGCCGGGCGCCCGCTGGGCCACCAGCCACGAATCTCTCTTGTCGGACCCCTCGATTCGGGCGGTGGTCATCGTCTCCCCCGATGCCACCCACGCCGAGCTCATCGAGGGGGCAGCCCAGGCGGGCAAGGACATCTTCTGCGAGAAGCCTCTGGCCACCGACCTGGCCGAAGCCGACGCCGCCCTCGCCGCCGTCGCCAGTCACGGCGTAAAGCTACAGATAGGCTTCCAGCGCCGATTCGACCCCGCCTACCAGCGGGCCCGTGAAATCATTGCCGCCGGCGAGCTGGGGCCGGTGGAGCTAGCGGTGGCCACGACACGCGACCCTCTTGAGGCAGGACGACCCGGCTTAGGAAGGAACGCAGCCATCTTCATCCAGACCACCATCCACGACCTGGATAGCCTGCGCTTCCTGACCGGGCTCGAGGTGGTCCAAGTCTATGCCACCGCCTCCTACTTCGGCGAGGGTCCAGCCGAGCAGGACGAGGCGGACACCGCGGCGGTGGTCCTGCGCTTTCAGACGGGGGCACTGGCCACCATCACCAATAGCTGGCGCACCGCCTACGGGTACGACGTGCAGGTGGAGGTGATGGGACCTGGAGGCAAGGTGCAGGTGGGCTATGAGCGGCAGATGGCGGTACGTCACTTCAGCGCCCAGGGCGTCTGCCACGACCACGTCTACTGGTACGTCGACCGCTTTGGGGTGGCCTACCGACGGGAGATGGAGCACTTCATAGAGTGCGTGGCGCGGGGCGCGACGCCCGAAGTGGGTGGTGCCGACGCCCGTGCCGCCCAAGCCCTGGCCGAGGCCGCCGCCCGCTCGCTGCGGGAGGGCCGCCCCATCGATGTGCCCCTGCCTGCCTAGGCCCCCGTCCTGTCGACAAGCCTACCCAACGTCTGATAATACCAGACGGCTGCACCCACCATGATGCGACCAAACTAGAACAGGGGGGAACCACGAGTGTCAGGACCACTAGAAGGCATCCGCGTCGTTGAGATGGGGTTCTGGGTCGCCGGGCCCTCCGCCGCCGCCATCCTCGGCGACTGGGGGGCCGACGTCATCAAGATCGAGCCGCCCAACGGGGACCCTTCCCGGGGTTTCCTGGCCTCAGTAACGGGTGTGCCCATCCCCGTCAACCCGCTCTTCGAACTCGACAACCGCGGCAAGCGCAGCGTTGTCCTCAACCTGGACACCGGCGAGGGACGCTCCATCGCCCGCTCCCTCATCGACCGGGCCGATGTCTTCGTGACCAACGTGCGGCCCAGGGCGCTGGAGGCCGCCGCTCTCACTTACGAGGAGCTACGGCAGTCGAACCCAGGCCTCGTCTTCTGCCAGGTGACAGGCTACAGCCCCGACGGACCGGACCGCGACCGCGCCGCCTACGACGTAGGCGCCTTCTGGGCCCGCGGCGGCGTCGCAGCCTTGCTCACGGCGCCGGGCCACGAGTTCCCCCAGCAGCGGTACGGCATGGGCGACCACATGGCGGGCAGCACGGCTGCCGGCGCCGTCTGCGCCGCTCTCCTGGCCCGCTCCCGCACCGGCCAGGGGCAACGCCTCTCCGTCTCGCTGCTACGCGTAGGGGCCTACATGGCGGGCAGCGACCTGAGCGCAGGGCTCAGGCTGGGCCTCATGATCGATCCGTACGACCACATGCACGCCATCAACCCCATCATCAACTGGTTTCGGGCGGGCGACGGGCGGCCGTTCTGGCTCCTTCTGCTCCAGGCCGACCGCCACTGGCCCGACCTCTGCCGCGCCATCGGGCGCGAGGACCTGCTCTCCGATCCCCGCTTCGTCGACATCGCCGCCCGCCGCGACAACGCCCCCGCCCTGGTGGAGGAGCTGGACCGCGTCTTCGCCACCAAGACCCTGGCCGAGTGGGGCGAGATCCTCGACCGCGAGGACGTGTGGTGGGCGCCCGTCAACTCCGTCGCCGACATGCTGCAAGACACCGTCGTCCACGATGCCGGCGTCTTCGTCGACGTTCCGGGACCGGAGGGTGAAATAAAGGGGGTGGCCACCCCCGCCGATTTCTACGGCACACCGTGGAAGCCGAGCGGCTACGCCCCGGAGCTGGGCCAGCACACCGAGGAAGTCCTCCTGGAGCTGGGCTACGACTGGGACCAGATCGTCGCCCTCAAGGAGGCCGCCGTCATCCCCTAGCGCCGGTCACGGGCCCGTGCGTGGTGAGGCCGGACGTCACTCCCGGGTCTCCAGCGCGAACTCCTGCCAGACACGCCAACCGAACCACAGCGCGAGCGGTAAGAAGACAACAGCAAAAGCGAGGGGATCGCCCGGGTGGGGCAACTCCCTGGCATCCAGGTTCTCCGTCTCCAGGACATAGCGCCTGATGACGCCGTGGAGGGCTGCGCCTCCGGAGGCCAGGAAGGCGATGCTGGCACCGGCCAGGCCCAGCAAGTTGTAGACTCGGGAGACGAAGTGCACCCCCTGTGCACCGCGTCGCCGCAGAGCGACCGCCGCCGCCCCGTGCACGGCGAACAACGTCGGACCGAGGAAGACCAAGGTTACGCCCGCCGCGATGTCGTCGCGGCGCGCGTTGTCGGACGGGTCGACCCAGCTCTCAGGCTCAGGGGCAACCTTGTCGGATTCAGGGGGGTAGAACGGCTCGTATTGCGAGTAGCGAGGTTCGAGCGCGGTGCTGTAGCTGAAGTCCGTGCCGACGGCCCCGCTCAGGCCGGCCTTGATGAGGAGCGCGCTGCCGGCGGCCAGAAGGAAGACGGAAACGAGCATTGCCAGCGCCACGTAGCCCACGAGAACGGCCGAGAAGGTGATCCCGCCCCCCTCGACGGCCCGGCTGCGCATGAAAGCCACTGCCGCGGCAATGATGAGGCCGATGACCAACACCGGTAGCAGGATGCCGAGAACCCACATGTGTACCTCCCTCCAATACGGCAGGCTCTAGTCGCCGCCCGCCGTCAGTATAACGCCTTCCTCCTCCAGTCCGCGCACCTGCTCCTGGCTCAGCCCCAGGTCGAGCAGGATCTCCTCTGTGTGCTGGCCGAATGCGGGCGCCATGCTGCGGATATGGGCCGGCGTCTTGCTGAGACGCAAGGGGGAATTCACCATATAAAAGGGCTCATCGTGGCCCGGCCACTCCATCTCCACGACGTAGCCGTTGGCGGCGACCTGCGGGTCGTTGACGATGTCCTCGTAGTCCTGCACCAGCTCCACGAGCAGCCCCAGCTCCCGGAAGCGCTGCACCCACTCCCGGGCCGGACGCTGGGCGAAGATGGCGTCCATGTGGGGGACTAGCTCGCGGACGTTGCGTGCCCGATCCAGGGCGGTGGCGTAACGAGGGTCCTCTGCCAGTTCGGGCTGTTCCAGGGCCTGGCACACGCCCGGCCACCAGCGGTCCTCCAACATGCCGAGGGCAATGTACTTGTCGTCGGCGCAGCGGTAGGTGGTCCAGGTGGGGCCAAAGGTGCCCCGGGGCTGCCTGCGCGGCATCCGCCGGGTGAGGTAGTACATGCTGATGTTGAAGCTCTGAAGCGCCACCTGGCTGCCCAGCAGAGACGCGTTCACGTACTGCCCTTCGCCGGTGCGCTCTCGGTGGAACAGGGCCACCACGATGCCGAAGGCGGCCACTATGGCCCCCACCTGATCGGCGATGGGGACGGGCACCGGCAGCGGCGGGTCATCGGGCTCGCCGTTGAGGCTCATAAGGCCGCCCCGAGCCTGCGCCAGCATGTCGAAGGAGCCCAGGTTGGTGTCCGGCCCCTCCTCTCCGTAGGCCGAGGCGTGGACGTAGATGATGGCCGGGTTGACCTGTCTGAGGGTCTCGTAGTCCAGGCCCAGGCGCTCCATGGCACCGCCCCTGAGGTTGTGAAGGAGCACATCCGATTGGCGAACGAGCTGAAAGAATATCTCCTTGCCCCTGGGATGCTTGAGGTCGACCACCAGGGACCTCTTGCCACGGTTGTGGGTTTCGAAGTAGGGGCTGACGCCCTTGGCCCTGTAGACGAGGAAGTGCCGGCTGGGGTCGGACCCCTTCGGCGCCTCGATCTTGATGACGTCGGCGCCCAGGTCGGCCAGCAGGGCAGAAGCGTAGGGGCCCTGCTGCCAGTGGGTGATCTCCACGACGCGCACACCTTCGAGAGCGGACGGCATGGCAGTGTCTCCTCTGCATGATCCCCGAAGGCCGGCCTTTAGGCTGGCATGGCAGCCAGGCCTGCTAGTACTCGGGGAACTTGACGCCCTCCATCCAGATAGCCACGACGGTGTTCAGGTCGGGAGGAGCCAGGTTAGCCTGGGCGTCCATCAGCACGTCCAGCAAGGCCGGCTTTCCTGAGGCCGCCGCCCGCTTGAGGGCGGGCGTTATCTCCTCCGGCCGTTCCACGCGCTCGCCGTACCAGCCGCAGGCCCGCGCTATCTCGTCGTAGCGCACATCCGCGAAGTCGACGCCGATGTAGCGCTTGCCGAAGGCACTATCCTGAGCGCCCTTTATCATCCCGAAGGCGCGGTCGTTGCCCACCACCACGACGAGGTTGTTCGTCCCCAGGCGGGTCGCCGTCTCCAGTTCCTGCATGTTCATGGCGAAGAAGCCATCGCCCAGGATGGCGAAGACGGGGCGCCCCGGCTGAAGAAGCGCCGCAGCGATGGCCTTGGGAAGGCCGCCGCCGCCCATGCCGCTGTCGCCGTGCCAGAGGAGGCTTCCCGGCTCATAGACGCGGGTCAGGTAGTGGCCCCAGATAGCGGTATTGCCGCCGTCGATGACGGCGATGGCGTTCCGGGGGAAGAAGCTGCGCACGTCGGCCACCATGCGCAGGGGATGGATGGGTGTGGCGTCGGACTGCCCCAGCTTCCGGAAATTGTCCAGCCACTGCTCCTGGACCGACCGGTATTCGGCCATCTCAGCGTGCTCCGGCCGCTCCTCGGCGATCTCCGCCAGCTGGCTGCGGATGGCCCTGACGACGGCGCCCGCGTCGCCCAGGATGGCCAGGTCCACCCCCCGGTTCTCCCCCAGCGACTCCGGCGCGGTGTCGACCTGGATGAAGCGTATCTCGCCGGGCTTCCCCCAGAACCCGGGCGTGCCCCAGAGGTCGTAGGCGCCGAGGCGGGAGCCCAACACCAGGGCCACGTCGGCCTCGCTGCGCGCCTTGAGGCTGCCGAAGCCCATCGGTATCAGGTACAGCGGGTGGTCCTCAGGGATGGTCCCCCGGGCCGCGGCGCTGGTGGACATGGGACAGCCCAGGAACTCGGCCAGGGCCATGATGTCGCTGCTGGCGCCGGAGAAGTGGCCGCCGCCACCGACGTGGATGAAGGGCCGGCGGGCGCGGGCCAGCATCTGCGCCGCCTGCGCGATCAGCTCCGGGTCGCCCTGCTGGGGCGCCGTCGCCCGGTACTGCGCTGGAGGCAGGATGCTGATCTCCGAGTCGTCGCCCTCCTCGAACAGCACGTCCACGGGCAGGTCAAGGTGCACGGGCCCCGGCCGGCCGGTGAGGGCCATGCGAAAGGCCTCTCGCACCAAGTCCGGGATGCGCTTCCAGTGGGAGACCAGGGCGTTCCACTTTGTGATCGGCTTGAAGAGGTCCATCTGGTTGCAGCCCTGGATGGAGCCGTGGTCCGGGTAGGAGCGCCAGGTCTGGTTCTGGGCTGTGAGCACCAGCATGGGCACGCTGTTGACGTAGGCCTCGTAAACGCCGGGCACGAGGTTGACGGCGCCCGGCCCCACGGTGCCCAGACAGACGCCGGGCTTCCGCGTCAGGCGGGCGTAGGTGTCGGCCATGTGGGCTGCCGCCTGCTCGTGGCGGGTCATGATGAAGTCGATGCCGCGCTGGCGCCCAAAGCGAGCGATGCCATCGGTTAAGGTGCTGGGCTGCGCCCCCGGTATCCCGAAGATGTAGCGCACTTCCTCCTGGATGAGACACTGGATCAGGACATCAGAGCCGAGCACCTTAGCCATGGAGACCTCCTTCCTAACCGAGGAACAAGGAACTAGGAACCAGGGACCAGGCCCCACCCCAAGGGGCCTAGCCCAGTGTAGGAAGGCGACCGCCTTATGGCTAGGGCCGTTCGGGCGGAAGGTATCTTCGTTGATTCCACTGCGTCTGCGGCGCTACAATGAGCCGCCCGCGGCGGCTTGCCGCCGGACAGGATCCGCCCCCACTGCCAAGCGCCCACCCAAGGAGGTCACCATGCCCAACTACGAGTTCCTGAAGGTCGCGAGAGACGGCCCGGTCGCCGTCTGCACCATCCTCAACCCGCCCCAGAACTTCATGAACGGCCGCATGGTCCAGGAGTTCCTCCAGCTCGCCGACAAGGTGGAGGCCGACGACGCCGTCCGGGTCCTCGTCCTCACCGGCGGCGTGGATGGCATCTTCATCACCCACTACGACGTCTCGGAGCTGGCGGCAGTCAGCGGCCAACTCCAGCAGCTCGAGAGCTTCCGCCCCGAGGAGCTGCACGCCACCCACCAGGCCTTCAACCGCTTCCAGTCCCTGCCCAAGCCCGTCATCGCCGCCATCAACGGCATCGCCACCGGCGGCGGCTGCGAGCTGGCCCTGGCCTGCGACTTCCGGTTCATGGCCCGCGCCGGCTTCATCGGCCTGTTCGAGGTGCTGGTGGGCATCCTGCCCGGCGCCGGCGGCACTCAGCGCATGGCCCGGCTGCTGGGCACCGCCAAGGCCCTGGAGATGATCCTCTTGAGCAAGCTGGTTACGGCCGACGAAGCGGAGGCCATCGGGCTCATTCACAAGGCCTTCGACCCCCAGGACCTGATGCCCGGCGTCATGGCCTTCGCCCGCGCGCTGGCCGAACGGCCCCCGGTCAGCGTCGCCCAGGTCAAGAAGTGTATCCACGAGGGCGTCCAGTTGCCGCTGCTCCAAGGCCTGAAGCTGGAGCAGGACTGCTTCTGGGAGACCATGCGCTCCCCGGACGCGCTCCGCCTCATGACCGACTACGTGGAGGGGCGCTACCAGCCCCTCGAGCAAGCGGGAGGAACGCCATGACGTCGGCCGGAGAGCCACTGCAGCGCCTCGTGGGCTTGCCCGCCGTCACCGGCGAGCCTCAGGAGGTCACGAGCGGCATCTGGATGGTGCCGGGCTTTGGGAACGCGACTCTGGTGCTCACAGACGACGGCGCCGCCGTGGTGGACCCAGCGTTGCTCCAGAACGGTCCCCGCGTCCTCCGGGAGCTCCGCCAGCGAAGCCAGGCGCCCCTGCGCTTCGTTATCTACACGCACGGCCACGCCGACCACGCCTTCGGGACGGGCCCCCTGCTGGAGGACGCCGCCCAGCGCGGCGACCCGCCGCCGCAGATCGTCGGGCACGAGCGCGTCCTAGACCGCCTGGCGCGCTACCAGCGCCTCCACGGCCAGCACGACCACATCAATCGCATCCAGTTCGCCGTGCCGCCGGACCGCGAGGCCTTCCCCAGCGTCTACTACCCACCCACCCTCACCTACCACCATCGCCTCTCCATCCGCCTGGGCGACCTCACCCTGGAATGCCGACACGGCATCGGTGAGACCGACGACGCCACCTGGGTCTGGGTACCCGAGCGTCGCACGGTCATCGCCGGAGACTTCGTCGTCTGGTCCTGCCCCAACGTCGGCAACCCCTTCAAGGTGCAGCGCTACGCCCTGGAGTGGGCGGAGGCGCTGGAGGAGATAGCCGCCCTGGAGCCGGAGCACGTCGTCCCCGGCCACGGCGCCCTCCTGGACCGACAGGGGGCCCAGGAGCTGCTCCTGGGAACGGCTCGCGCCCTGCGCTACCTGGAGGACGAGGTGGTCCGTCGCCTGAACGCCGGCCAGTGGCACGAGCAGATCCTGGAGGAGGTGGACCTGCCCGCAGACCTGAAGGAGAAGCCCTACCTGGCGCCCATCTACGGCTGCCCCCGATTCGTGGTGCACGGCATCCTGCGCCGCTACAGCGGCTGGTTCGACGGCAACCCCGGCAACCTCTTCCCCAGCACCCGCGCGGAGGTCGGCGGGGACGTGCTCGCCGTGGCGGGCGGCGCCGGCCCCCTGCTGGAGCGCGCCCGGGCGCTGAACGCCGCGGGCGGCCCGCGAAACGTGCAGCGCGCCCTCCACCTGGTCGACTTCGTCCTCTTTGGAGAGGGCGAGGATGGACCGAACGCCCGCGAGGCCCACGCCCTGAAGGCAGACCTCCTCCAGGCGCGCGCCGACGCCGAGCCGTCGTTCATCGCCCGCAACATCTTCCGCCACGGCGCCAGCCGCGAGCAGGAGTCGGCGAACGCAGCGTCTAGGTCGTAGGGGCGGAGCTTCAGCTCCGCCCGCCCCGCCCAGGGCCGACCTAAAGGTCGGCCCCTACGAGGTTTGGCGCCAGCCGCGAGCAGGAGTCGGCGGGCTGAACCTCGACGGGAAGGGCGGAGCCGTAGGGGCGTAGCTTTTCCGCCGGAGGCGGATGCGCCTCTTTCGCCAAAGGCGAATTCGCCTCCGGCGAAGGCGCAAGCTGCGCCCGCCCCGCCCAGGGCCGACCTTCCGCCGGAGGCGGACCCGCCTGCGGCAGGGAAGGTCGGCCCCTACGAGGTTTGGCGCCAGCCGCGAGCAGGAGGCGGCGGGTCCCGCATCGGAATCGTAGAGAGGGCCGCCAGCAGTGGGTGGAGGGTGTAGAGGAGGCCTTCAGGCCTCCACCTTCTCCCCATGTGCGCAACAGTGACAGACCGTAAAGAACGCCTCTAGGCGTCCACGGCCTCAGCAGGAGAACCGCTCGTGGCAAGCTCCCGCCTTCGCCTGAGGCGAATCCGCCTCTGGCGGAAGAGGCGGGTCCGCCTTTGGCGGAAAAGCTCGCCGCTACGGTCTCCACCTCTCCCCGTGGGCGGGAGTGACGGGACGTAGTGGAGGCCTGAAGGCCTCCACCTTCTCGCCACGGCCCGCTCGCGGCTTGTCGTAGTCGTAGGGGTGCCCCTTGCGGGCACCCTTGATGAGGGCAGGGGCGAGCCCTGCCCTTACGCTGGCAGAGCCTACGAGTCTCCTCGCTCCTCCAGGTACGCCAGCCAGCGGCTAACGGCCCAGGCCGCGCTCCCGATGGTGGGGTAGACGGCCTGCGTGGCGGCCGGCAGGCGAAGCGAAGGGCTTGCACAGCGAGATTCTTCGTCCGCCAGAGGCGGACTCAGAATGACGGGGCTGCCGCAAAAGGTTTCTCAACAGACCCTAAAGATTCGCGAGGTGAGCCCGCTGACTGCCAGGTTCGCACCCTGTTAACCCACATTTAACGCGTTCGCAACCTTTCCTTCACCAAACGCCCGCCCAACACATGCTAGGCTGGATGCGTGAAGAGCCACCACATTACCGCCCGCATCGCTCCCGTCGAACCGATGTCCGCCCCCGTCGAACTGCGCCTGCGAGAAGAGGCTCCCGGCCGGGCGACGGCTGTCGCCACCGACAACGGGCACCTGCTGCTGGACTACTACTTCGCCCACGGCGGCCGCGCCATCCTCCTCCAGTTGAACGGAGGCACGCGCCGGGGGCGCATATCCGGCACCCTCTGGAAGCCACAGGGACGCCTCTGGCTCCTCGACCTCGACAAGCCCGCCGCCTAGAAGCGCTCCACCCTCGCCCTCTCCATTTGCTTGACAGTGGAACCCCGCTGGACTATAGCTAGGCTTGCGCTTCCTTCCCTGAAAAGGAGCCTCCATGCCCGCAAAGGCCCACAACCTAGTAGGGAGGTGTGACCTTGTCCCCTGACGACCTCGCCTTCATGCCCGCCACCACCATGGCCGCTGCTATCCGCTCCCGCAAGCTGTCTCCTGTCGAAGTCACGCGAGCCATCCTGGAGCGCATCGAGAGGTTGAACCCCCGCCTCAACGCCTACCTCACGGTCGACGGCGAGGGCGCCATGCAGGCGGCGCGGCGGGCCGAGCAGGCCGTCGTGGGCGGCGCCGAGCTGGGTCCTCTGCACGGCGTGCCGGTTTCCGTCAAGGACCTCACCTGCACGCGGGGCCTACGCACCACCTTCGGCTCGCTCCTCCACCGGGATCACGTGCCTGACCACGACGCCGGCGCCGTCGAGCATCTGCGGGCGGCGGGGGCCATCGTCCTGGGGAAGACCAACACCCCGGAGTTCGGGCTGATGGGCAGCACCGAGAACCGCCTGGGGGAGCCCTGCCGCAACCCCTGGAACACGGAGCGCACCTCGGGCGGCTCCAGCGGCGGCGCCGGTTCGGCGGTGGCGGCCGGCCTGGGCCCCCTGGCCCTGGGCAGCGACGGCGGCGGCTCAGTCCGCATCCCGTCGGGGTTTTGCGGCGTCTTCGGCCTCAAACCCACCTTCGGCCGCGTGCCCCACCACAGCGATTTCGGGGGCTGGGGTACCTTGTCCGTTACCGGCCCCATCGCGCGCACGGTCGCCGACGCCGCCCTCATGCTCGACGCCATGGTCGGCCCTCACCCCGAAGACCCCTACTCTCTGCCGGCGCCCCGGCGCCCCTTCCGCCAGGCCATGAAAGGCGACCTGCACGGCCTCCGGGCGGCCTGGAGCGGCGACCTGGGCTACGGCGCCGTGGATCCCGAGGTGCGCCACATGGCGGAGGCGGCGGCCCGTCGCTTCGCCGACTTCGGCTGCAGCGTGGAGGAGGACCACCCCGGCATCGAGGACCCTCTCGTCTCCCGCGTCTTCATCGACCTGACAGCCACCTACACCGCCGGCGAGCTGGAGGGCGTATCGGCGGAGCAGGAGACCCTCCTCACCGAGTACGCCATTGCCTTCCGCAACTACGGCCAACAGGTCACGGGCCTCCAGGTCGTGCAGGCGAACCGGGGACGCTTCGTGATGTGGACACGCCTGCGCGACTTCTTCCGGCGCTACGACCTCCTCCTGACACCGACCCTATCCGTACCCGCCTTCCCCATCGGCCAGGAGCCCCGGGTTATCGATGGGCGCCCGGTCCTGCCCTTCGGCTGGTCTCCCTTCACTCCGCCCTTCAACCTCAGCGGCCAGCCGGCCGCCAGCGTGCCCTGCGGCTGGAGCGCCGACGGCCTGCCGGTAGGCCTCCAGATCGTCGGGCGGCCATTTGAGGAGGCGACGATCCTGCGGGCGGCGGCCGCCTTCGAGGCCGCCCAGCCCTGGCAGCAGCGCCGTCCGCCACTTCCCTGACCATGACCCGCTATCTGGACGAAGGCTGAAGGCCATGGGCAGCGCCAAGCTCGACCTTCACTGCTCCGTTGGGCATTCTCCCTTCGTCTCGATGCCAGTTGAGACCGCAGACGAAGAGGAGTACGTCTCGGCCGATGGCTGACGTCGCACGTCCAGCAGCTTGAGAAAGGTTGCCACCATGAGGTTGGCCATGGAAGGAATCAAGGTCGTTGAAGTGTCCACGTGGGTGGCCGCGCCGGTGTGCGGCGTCATGCTGGCCGAGTTTGGGGCTGACGTGATCAGAGTCGAACCTTTGCAGGGGGACCCGGTCCGTGGCCTGGTTCCAAGGGGTTCATCAACCAGTTCCGGATTCAACTGGTGGTGGGAGATGTGGAACCGCAGCAAGAGGGGGATGGCCCTGGACCTCGGTACGCCTGACGGACGTGGGATCGTCTACAAGCTGGCAGCGCAAAGTGACGTCTTCCTGACAAACCTCCGGCCCGGCGTGCTGAAGAGGGCGGAAATGGAGTATGAGAAGATACGTGACTTGAACCCGAGGATCGTCTACGCCCACATCACCGGATATGGACCCAAGGGGCCGGAGATGGAGCGGCCTTCTTTTGACTCACTCGCCTTCTGGACCAGGGGAGGCTTCCCCTCCGTCCTGGGCGAGCCCGATGCTCCCCCTGTTGCACTCGAGGGGGCCATGGGAGACCATCCTACAGGCAGCTTGGCGCTAGCCGGTATCGCAGTGGCCCTTTACGCCCGCGAACGGACCGGTGTGGGCCAGAAGGTGGACGTGTCTCTGCTGGGCAGCGGATGCTGGGTAAACGGGGTTGACCTTCAATTTGCCCTGGCCTTTGGGAGAGACCACGACAGGACCTCCCGACGGCAGGTTGCCAACCCTTTGTCGAACTCCTATCAAGCCCGATGCGGCCGCTGGCTCCGGCTCTGCATGATGGAGAGCGTGCGATACTGGCCCACATTCTGCAAGGTATTGGGCAGGCCCGACCTCGAGCACGACCCCAGGTTTGAGTCGGACACTCAGCGGGCAGCGAACCACGAGGAGCTCATCTCACTCCTCGAGGAGATCATCGCCACCAGGACCCGTGATGAGTGGGCGCCAATCTTCGATCAGCACAAGCTACCGTGGGACCCCGTCCAGACCATGACCGAAGTAGCACAGGATGCCAGCGTGTTGGCCAATGGCTACGTCACTGAGTATGACCACTTCTCCGGCCAGAGAGTAAGAGCCATGGCCTCTCCAATTCAGTTGAGTGAGACGCCGGCAGAAGTTCGGTATGGTGCCCCCGAGCACGGTCAGCACAACGAGGAGATCTTGCTTGAGCTAGGCTACAGTTGGGATGACATTGAGCGCTTGAAGGAGAGGAGGGCGATACTGTGATGGGTAACCCTCGCTCCGGTGGCACAATTCCGCTCAATCTCCCGCCCGGACCCCGAACAGGCTGAGGAGGCATGCGGCAGATGTCACGCGTCATAGATCTGGAGCTCGACCTGCCCCCCACGAACGAGGAGGAGATTGTCGGCGTGCTCAAGGTGCTCATGCAGCACCGCGGAGAACCGGGCCTGGCCAACTACCTGAATATCTTCGGCCCAAGAAGGGCGCGCGCCCTGGGGCTGACGCTGGAAGAGGTCGAGCGGATGTGGGACGAGCTCTCCCCTCAGGAGTTCGAGGCCGCCCTCCGGGAAAGGGCAGGAGGGCTGGCGACGTCCCTCTCGGAATTCGTCAGCGAGCTGGACGAAGCGGGGGTGGAGTGGGGCCTCATCGAAGCCGGGAGCAACGATAAGACCGCGGAGATTGTGTCCCAGTTCCCTCACAAGTTCATCGGCCAGGCGACAGCCAACCCCCACGACGGCATGAAGGCGGTCAGAGAACTGGAAAGAGCTGTCAGGGAACTCGGCTTGAGGAGCTTCTACGCCTCCCCCTTTAGGTACGGAATTCGACCCAACGACAAGAAATTCTATCCTCTGTATGCCAAGGCGGCAGAGCTGGGCATCCCCGTGTTCGTCTATTGCACCATGAACTACCGCACCGACTTCCCCATGGACCTGGCACACCCGATTTCCCTTGACGACGTGGCCAGGGACTTCCCCGAGATGACGATCGTTGCCGATTGCGGCGGCTGGCCCTGGGTGCCGGATATGGTCGCGGTCGCTCGCAGACACCAGAATGTCTACATCGATACCGCCGCCCACCGGCCCAAGTACCTCGCCACTCCGGGCTCGGGATGGGAGATGTTGATGCATTTCGGCAACACCCTGCTCCAGGACAGGATCGTCTTCGCTTCCGGGTGGGCAAACTACCAGATGCCCATAAAGGAAGTGGTCGAGGAGATGAAAGCGCTTCCACTAAAGGAGGAAGTCAAGGAGAAGTGGCTTTACGGCAACGCGGCCAGGATCTTTCGCCGCTGAAGTCCTCGCCCGGCTGGGATGCTCGGCGTCAGCGAAGACGCCGCTTCGTGCAGGCGACCCGATCACCCGTGAGACCGCCAGCCATCCGCCGCTCCTCTGACCAGTGACCGACCACTTGGACGACGGCTAAGGGACATGGACACCGCCAAGCTCGACCTCCGCTACTCCATCGAGCAGTTCTACTTTGACCAGCAGCGGGACAGCCGCTGGTACCTGCGTCGCATCGGGGAGGCGGTGCTGGAGACGGCGGGGCCAGCGCCATCCGCCGCCCGGCCCGCCCTTGACGTGGCCTGCGGTACGGGCCAGCAGGCAGCCCGCCTCTCGCGGCTGGGCTGGCGAACAGTGGGGGCGGACGCCTCGGAGGAGATGCTGCGCCTGGGACACTACATATCGTGGGACGTGCTGCGCTCCGTGCGGCTGGTGCGCAGCGTGGCCGAGGTGCTGCCCTTCCGAGATGCCTCCTTCGACCTGGTGATCTGCCAGGGCTCCCTGGACCACTTCGCTCAGCCGCGCCTCTTCATGGCGGAGGCGGCGCGGGTCCTGGCCCCCGGCGGCCGGCTGGTGATCGCCCTGGCCAACTACGACAGCCTGTCCTGCCGCCTGGGCCGGCTTGTGCACGCCCTCGGGGAGCGCCTGGGCACGCCCCGGCCCGGCGACCTGGCCTACTGGGAGACTCCCGTCGACCACACCTTCAAGGGCACCTACCGGCTGCTGGCGCGCCTGAGGACGGAGAGCCTGGAGCTGGAGCGAGCCTTCGGCATCTCGCTCCTCCAGTTCAACATGGCATGGCGGCTGGGGTTAAAGGCCCTCCCGGCGCCGGTGGCCCGCGCCCTCTGGCGGACCATGGACGCCCTCGGCCGGCGCCTGCCCGACCTGGCCGATACCGGTATCGCCGTCTGGAGAAAGCGGGGCTAGCTAGAGCCGCCGAGCGGGCCTGTTCACCGCGATCTCTTCACAGGGCGTGCCCCCATTTCCAGAAGGCCAGCCTTCAGGCTGGCACGGCAGCCAGGCTCAAGCCTGGCCTTCTGAGTTAACCCCCAATGCGCCGGTTTGACGCGCACCAGTGCTGAACCAGTCATCAGAAGGCGATGGTGTTGAGGCCGGTAGCTGGGTCATGAGAGAGACGGCCCTCCTCCCCCACGATCTCCCGTTCGGTCATCGAGCGGAGCAAAGACGGGTCAGCCTCGGTGTTGGCGATGAAGCGCCGCCCGCTACGCAGCCGCCCCACCACGATGCCCCGCTCCGGCTCACCATCGCGGTCGTGCATGACGGTGTACGCCTCGACGACGCCCTCGCCGGCCGCCTCCGCCGCCAGCTCCGGGTGCGGCGCTGACTCCAGCGCCTTCTGCTCCCGAGCGTCCTCGCGGGACGTCCACTCGTCGGCGGGCGGCGTCGCGCTGTAGACGCCCACCGAGTGCTTGGTGAGGTACATGCCCATGGCGCTGATGAGGCCCTTCTTCTCGGGCTCGCAGCGCAGGCGCTCCACCATGGACGCAATAGCGTGGGAACTGTAGTTGTTGCCGGCGCCGCCGAAGTAAGGCAAGCCGCCGGTGACGGTGGGCGGCCGTGGGTCATCTTCAGGGATGCCCAGCATGTCACAGGCCACCTGCACGGCCGACGGGAAGCAGCTATAGAGGTCAAAGAGGCCGATCTCCTCGATGGCGAGGCCAGCCCTGGCCAGGGCGCGCTGTCCAGACCAGCGCAGGGCGGGCGAGGAGTGGAAGTCGATGCGATCCGTAATCCACCAGATGTCGGTGGCGTCGGCGCCGCTCCAGAGGTAGACCCAGCGCTCCTGGGGCACGCCCAGCTCACGGGCCAGCGCCGCGCTGGTCATAAGGTAGGCCGCCGCCTGGTCCACCTCGATGATGGCGTTCATGTACTTCGTGTAGGGATAGCCGACCATGCGGTTGTTCGGGGAGACGGCCGCGATCTCCTGCGCGGACTTGCCGTCGCGGAACCAGGCGTAGGGGTTGTCCGCCGCCACGCGGGCCAGGCGCTCGCAGAGGCGACCCAGGTGCTGCCGGTGCTCCTCCAGTCCTCGGCCGCGAGCGGCCCGCAGGGCGTTTTCGAACAGCGGATACACCTCAATGGGCATGCGGGCCGAGTGCTTCGTCTCCTCCTCCCGCAACCCCTCACGTGAGTCACCCACCGTGCGCGGCCTCTCTGAGGCACGAGGCGTCCAGGGCAACGTCACGCCCCCCCTGCGGGCCAGCCGCACGGAGTGGATGGCCTCTGCCCCAACGATGAGGGCCAGGCCCACCCGGCCCAAAGCGATGGCTTCCGCCGTCTCGTTGGCAAGCCACTGCGGTGTGTTGCCGCCGAGAGTGGTGTAGAGGGCTTCGCGGGGGCGCAGCCTCAGCCGCTGCGCCAGTTGCCAGGCTGGGTCCTCGTAGCGCCAGGCGAAGAAATTCACCACTCGCAGCGAGTCCACGCGGCCGAGGAGACCGGGCGCGCCGGCGTCCTCCTCCGCCCGGCGGGCCACCAGGGCCATCATATCCAGGGGCTCGCGGGCGTCCGAGAGGTCCTCCGAGCGGTTGGTGTGCTGGCCGACGCCGATGATAACCGGCAGCCTGCTCTCATCCATGCGATGGTTCTCCCGGCGAACGAACGCTCCGCCTTACGGAAGGTGGAAACCGCCACTAAACTCGCACGGAGCCCAGGTAGTGTCAAGCCTGGCAACGGATAGGAAACGGATGGCGGGTGGGACGGCGGATTATCTCTCGAAGGCCAGGCCTCGGCCTGGCGAACGCGTGACGCACGGCAATGGCTCACAGCCGTGACCTTGACGCCCGGCGGCAGGTCGCCGCCGTGGTATCATGGGAAGACTCCGTCATGGCCTCCGACAGCGACATCGAGCAGTACAAAGAGAACCTGCAGGGAGAGATAGACGGCGCCGCCCTCTACCGGCTGCTGGCCGAGGCGGAGCGTGACCCCGAGCGAGCCTCCATCTTCCACGACCTGGCCGCCACCGAGGATCGCCACGCCGGCGTCTGGCGCCGGAAGCTGCAAGACGCCGGCGTCACCCCTCCCAGCGACCAGCGCCCCAGCCTCCGCGTGCGCGTCATCGGCTGGCTGGCTCGCCGCCTGGGAGCTCGATCCGTCCTCCCTATGGTCAACACCATGGAGGCCGACGGTTACGGCTCCTATATGAGCCAGGGCGGCGACGCGCTCGCCCTCGCCCACGACGAGCGGGTCCACGGCCGCACGGTGGCCCGCCTGGCCGGCGTCACCACGCCCTCCGACATCGTGCGCCAGGAGCGCTGGCACCGCCTGGGCGGCGGCGGCGCCCTCAGGGCCAGCGTCTTCGGCATCAGCGATGGGCTGGTCTCGAACCTGAGCCTGGTGGTCGGCGTGGCCGGCGCCGGCACCGCAGGCGGGACCATCCTCCTCGCTGGGGTGGCCGGCCTGCTCGCCGGAGCCTTCTCCATGGCCGCGGGCGAGTACGTCTCCATGCGCTCCCAGCGGGAACTCTTCGAGAGGCAGATCGAGCTGGAGAGAATGGAGCTGGAAACCCACCCGGAGGAGGAGCGAGAAGAGCTGGCCCTCATCTACCGAGCCAAGGGCATTCCCAAAGCGGATGCCGACCGCCTGGCCGACACCATCATCGCGGACCGGGAGGTGGCCTTGGACACCCTGGCGCGCGAGGAGTTGGGCCTGGACCCCTCGGAGCTGGGATCACCCTGGGCGGCGGCCGCTGGCTCCTTCCTGTCCTTCGCCGTCGGCGCCCTTGTTCCCGTCCTGCCCTACCTGTTCGCCCGGGGCACCCTCACGATCGTGCCGGCCATTGTCCTGAGCGCCCTAGCCCTCTTCGCCGTGGCGGCCTCGCTCTCCCTCTTCACAGGCCGCAACCCACTCTACAGCGGGGTGCGCATGCTGGCTCTCGCCGCCGTGGCCGCTGGCGCCACCTACGGCATCGGCCGGCTGGTGGGGGCCTCCGTCTCCCTCTAAGTGCCCCTGCCTCCGAAGCGCTCCCAGGGTCTGGACACTGCGCGTTCCAGCCGCTAACTTAAGCCTCGTGAGGATCTATCGAGACGAAGACGCCGACCCGGCGGCACTGGCGGGCCGCACTGTAGCGGTCATCGGCTACGGCAACCAGGGCCGGGCCCAGGCCCTCAACCTCCGCGACAGCGGCGTCGCCGTCATCGTAGGCGGCATAGAGGACGAGTACACCCGCCAGGCCCGCGACGACGGCCTCGCCGTCTTCCCCATCGCCCAGGCGACGGCCCAGGGCGACATCCTCCCTCTTCTGGTCCCCGACGAGGTGCAGAGTCACGTCTACGCCGAGTCGATAGCCCCTCACCTGAGCCCCGGCAAGACCCTCTGCTTCGCCCACGGCTTCAACATTCACTTCGGGCTCATCCGCCCGCCGGCTGAAGTGGACGTGGTGATGGTGGCGCCGCGCATGATCGGCAGCGCCGTCCGCCAGCGCTTCCTCGACGGGGCGGGCTCGCCGGCCTACGTGGGCGTTTGGCAGGACGCCTCCGGCCGGGCCTGGCCGACAGCCCTGGCCCTGGCCCGGGGCATCGGCGCCACCCGCGCCGGCGCCATCGAGACCACCTTCGCCCAGGAGACGGAGATCGATCTCTTCCTCGAGCAAGCCACCTGGGCCGCCATCAGCCGTGCCCTCATCCTCTCCTTCGAGGTGCTGGTGGAGGACGGCTTTGACCCAGAGATGACGGCCCTGGAGCTCTACGGCTCCTACGAGGCGGCCGAGGTGCTGCACGCGATGGCGGAGCAGGGCTTCTTCCACCAGATGCACCTCCACTCGCGGACCAGCCAGTACGGCACCCTCAGCCGCGGCCCCCGCGTGCTACCCGACTCGATGAAGCGCACCTTCCGACGTGTTCTGGAGGAGATCCGCAGCGGGCGCTTCGCCCGCGAGTGGCGCCGAGAACAGGAGGCGGGCTACCCGAACTTCCGTCGGCTGTGGGAGGAGGCCCAGGCCCACCCCATGAACGCCGCCGAGGAGCCTGGCCGCCGTCTCTTTCTGCCGCCGACATCTAAACCGTAGAGGCCCCATGCCCTATCGGCTGGAAGGAAAGGTAGCCCTGGTCACCGGCGCTTCCCGGGGCATCGGGCGCGCCATTGCCCTGCGACTGGCCCAGGAAGGGGCGTCGGTGGCCGTGAACCACCCCGGCGAGGCGAAAGAGGCGCTGGAGGTGGTGCGCCTCATCCGCTCCCGTGGCGGCAAGGCCATCTCCATGCGCGCCGACATCGCCCACAAGCGACAGGTCGAGCGCATGGTGGCGCGGGTCATCGAACGCTTCGGCCGCATCGATATCCTCGTCAACAACGCGGGCATCTGCCCCTTCGCCGAGTTCCTGGACATCACGGAGGAGACCTGGGACCGCACCCACGACGTAAACCTGCGGGGCGTCTTCCTCTGCTCTCAGGCCGTGGCCCGCCACATGGTGGAACGGGGCATCCACGGGCGGATCATCAGCATCAGCTCCGTCGCCTCCTACGTGGGCGGTATTATCCAGGCCCACTATTGCCCCGCCAAGGCCGGGGTCAACCTGCTCATGAAGTCCATGGCCACAGCGCTGGGGCCTCACGGCATCACCTGCAACAGCGTTCTGCCGGGGACAGTCCTCACCGACATGAACCGCGCCTTCCTGTCCGACCCTGACCACCGCCGCCAGACCATCGAGCACATACCGCTAGGCCGCCTCGGCGAGCCAGACGACGTCGCCGGCGCGGTGGCCTTCCTGGCCTCCGACGACGCCCGCTACATGAGCGGCGCCGAGCTCGTGGTGGACGGCGGCGCCTTCGCCAGCTTCCAGTAGGAGGTCCCTATGCCCAAACCGCTGCAACGCCGAGCAGAGTGGATCTGGCGGGAACGCCCGGGCGCACCCATCCGCGGCAACGGCTCCTGGGGCCGGCCCGACTACGAGCAGGACCGCAACCTGTACGTCTACTTCCGCCGCACCTTCGATCTGCCTGCGGCCCCCCGCGAAGCCCTGGCCCACGTCTCCGCCGATGGCCGCTACCGCCTCTTTGTCAACGGCAGCTACGTCGGCCGGGGGCCGGCTCGCTGCGACCCTCTCTGGCAGTACTACGACAGCTACGACATCGCCCCCCTCTTGAGACCAGGCCGCAACGTGGTGGCTGCGCTCGTCCACTCCTACGGGCAGGACACCTCGTGGTACCAGCTCCCACGCGCCGAGTGGTCGCGCGTCTTCGGCTGCGGCGGCCTCTTCTTCCAGTGTGAGGTCGCCCTACCCGCCGCGGCGGGCAGGCCCGACGGCTCGACGCTGACCCTGCACAGCGATGAGTCCTGGCGCCACACCCTCGCCGACGCCTGGGAGCGCGACCTGCCGGGTGGCGGCCCCGGCTTCCCCGAGGTCTTCGACGCCCGCCGCGAGCTCATCGGCTGGCGAGAGCCCACCTTCGACGACGCCGGCTGGCGGCCGGTGGCGGTGCTGCGCCACTCTGCCCTGAACCGGGGGCCCGACATACGCCCCTTCCCGCGCCTGGTGCCCCGGGACATACCGTTTCTCCTGGAGGAGGAGCGCTTCCCCGAGGCCGTCGTCGCCGTGGGAGAAACGCCGGAGGCGCCGCCCGACGCCATCCCGGCCGAACAGCTCTTCGCCGAAGGACTGGAACCCCTGGCCGACTGCCGTGTTGCCGATGCCGAGGCTCTCCTATCGGCGGGGCCAAAGGCGACCACCGTGCAGACGGCGCCCGGCCGGGCCGCCGTCCTGGTCATCGACTTCGGGCGGGTGGTCTCCGGCTATCCGCGCCTGCGGCTCGAGGGGCCCGCGGGCGCCGTCATCGACCTCGCCTACAGCGAGCGCCTGGTCGATGGGCGTGTCCCTATCCAGCGCGCCGGACCTGTCGGCACTCAGAACGCCGACCGCTACGTGCTGCGAGAGGGGCCTCAGGAGTGGGAGCGCTTCGAGTGGGCGGGCTTCCGCTACCTCCAGCTCACCGTCCGCAACCCGCCTGAGGCGGGCCCCCTGCGCATACGGACAGCCAGCGTCAACTTCACCTCTTACCCGGTGCAGCGTCGCCCGCCGCCAGCGGGCTTTGAGTGCTCCGACGACCTCCTGAACCGGCTCTGGGAGGCGGGCGCCTACACCCTCCAGCTCTGCATGCACGACGGCTACGAGGACTGCCCCTCCCGCGAGCAACGGCAGTGGGTGGGCGACGCCTACGTGGAGATGCTGGTCGACTTTGCCGCCTTCGGCGACCCCCGCCTGGCCGCCAAGTTGCTGCGGCAGGTGGCCCAGTCCCAGCGCGCCGACGGCATGACCCAGATGGCTACCCCCGGCGACGCACCCCGCTGGGGCATCTTCATCACCGACTATTGCTTCTCCTGGATCATGACCCTCGGCGAGTACGCCCGCTACAGCGGCGATACGTCGCTGGCCGAAGAGCTCTTTCCAGCCGTGGCCCGCGCCCTGGCCTGGTTCGAGCCCTACCTCGACCAGGACGGCCTCTTGAATGACGTCCCGGGCTGGATCTTCATCGATTGGGCGGAGGTGGACCGCCGCGGCCAGTGCACCGCCCTCAACGCCCTCTACTACGCGTCGCTCCAGCACGCCGCCGTCCTAGCCCGGCTCGCCGGCGCACCGGCCCTGGCCCTTCACTACCGTGCCATCGCCCGCGCCGTGCGCGACGCCCTCAACGCCCGCCTCTGGGACGAGGCGCGCGGCGTCTACGTCGATGCCTGCGTCGAAGGCGTGCAGAGCCGACGGGTAAGCCAGCAGGCCAACGCCGCCTGCATCGCCCTGGGGTTGGCGCCCCGGGCTCGCTGGCCGCGCATGCTGGCCTACGTCCTCGACGAGTCGCGCTTGAGGGCCACCTCGACCGAATTCGGCGGCCCTGACACCGCATCCTTCGACGAAGAGCGCGAAGTGGTGCTGGCCCAGCCCTTCTTCATGCACTTCATGCACCGCGCTCTGGCCGCCGCCGGACGCCACCGCGACCTGCTGAATAACCTGCGCCGTCGCTGGGGGGCCATGCTGGAGGCCGGCTCCTCCACCTTCTGGGAGCACTGGCACGGGGAGGAGAGCCAGTGCCATGCCTGGTCCTCTACCCCTACCTTCGACCTTTCCACGGAAGTACTGGGGGTGCGGCCCTTGGCGCCCGGCTTCACCCGGTTCGCCGTCGAGCCGCACCCGGCGGGCCTCGACTGGGCGCGAGGGGTCTTCCCCTCGCCGGCAGGGGACATCACGGTCGCCTGGGAGCACGGCGAGGGCTCGTTCCGGCTGGAGGTGGAGGTGCCGTCCGGCTGCCGGGCCCGCATCACGATACCGCCGCCCGCCCGCGGCCGCTGGGCCCGCCTGGAAGCCAACGGCACACCCGTCTGGAAGGACGGCGTCCCCCGCCCGAACCGGCTCGGCATCGCCGCCGCTGGCGCCGGGCGCTCGCTGCGCCTGGAAGCGCCTGCCCGTCCGGCAGGCGGGCCTGCCGGCCGCTACGTATTCGAAGCCCGACAGCAGCCCGTCGCAAGGAGGAACCCGTGAGCAAGTCCAACAGCCCCCTCGTCTCCCTCGGCCGGCAGTGGCTGCCCATCTTCGCCGACCCCGACCGCGACTACCAGTACCTCAGCGAGTGCCGCTCCTTCCGTCGCACCGGCGCCAGCCTACGCCTCAACGCCGTGACCAACGACGGCGAGTCGGTGATGGTGACGCTGGCCTTCGTCACGCCGGAGGTCCTGCGCGTGCAGGCCTTCCTCTCGGAGCCGCCGCCGCGGCGCACGCCCATGCTGGTTGAGAAGAGGCGGCCAGCGGTGCCCTTCCGGGTCACCGCCGACAAGGAGGCCATCACTCTCAGCAGCAGCGCCCTGCGGGCGACCGTCCGGCGCCGCCCCTGGCGGATGACGGTGGAGGACGCCGACGGCAAGCTGGTCTACCAGCAGCAGGTGCAGGACCGCGCCATCGTCTTCCACATGTCTTTGCCCCCTGGCTTCTCGCGCGACGCCCAGGGCCGCGTCGCCTTCCACGAGTGCTTCTCGCTGGCCCCGGATGAGCACCTCTTCGGCCTGGGCGAGCACTACGGGCCCCTGGACAAGCGCGGGCAGCGCCACGTCGCCTGGAACCGTGACCCCTACGGCACCAACACCACGGACATCACCTACCACAGCACCCCCTTCCTCATGAGCAGCCGCGGCTACGGCCTCTTCCTGAACCAGACCTCCCGGTCCGTCTATGAACTCGGCCTGCCCTCGGCTGAAACGGGGGCTTTCCGGGTGGAGGACCCCTACCTGGACTATTTCCTCATCTACGGCCCCAGCCCAAAGGACATCCTGGCCCGCTACACAGACCTGACGGGTCGGGCGCCGGTGCCCCCTTTGTGGTCCTTCGGCGTGTGGACGTCGCGCGCCATGTACCGCGACCGTCCCCAGGTGGAAGAGGTGGTCACTCGGTTCCGCCAGCTCGGCATCCCTCTCGATGTCGCCCACCTGGACCCCCTCTGGATGAAGGAGCGAAAGAAGCACCTCCTCGACGCGTGCGACTTCATCTGGGACCACGAGGCCTTCCCCGACGAGCAGGGCTTCATCCAGTGGCTGGGCGAGCGCGGGGTGAAGCTCTCGCTCTGGGAGAACCCTTACATCTACCGCGACACCCCCACGTACCGCCTGGCTCTCCGCCGGGGCTACCTCGTCCGCCTGCCGGACGGCACGCCGGCATCCTCCCTGGAGAACGGCGACGCCGCCATCGTTGACTTCACTAACCCTCGCGCCTATCGCTGGTGGCAGCGCAAGCACGTGCCCCACCTGCGCATGGGGGTCCCCACCTTCAAGACCGACTACGGCGAGGGCGTGCCCGAGGAGGCGGTCTTCAGCAACGGCCGCAGCGGCCTCCAGATGCACAACCTCTACGCCCTGCTCTATAACCGGGCCGTCTTCGAGGTCATGCAGCGGGAGCGTGGGGAGGCGATCGTCTTCGGGCGCTCAGGCTACGCCGGCTCCCAGCGCTACCCGATCAACTGGATGGGCGACAGCCAGTGCACCTGGAACGGCATGGCCGGGGCCCTGCGAGGTGGCCTCAGCCTCGGCCTCTCCGGCGTCTCCTTCTGGAGCCACGACGTCGGTGGCTTCATCAACCCTGACAACTTCCAGCCGCCGCACCCCACCCTCTACATCCGCTGGGCGCAATGGGGTCTCCTCTCCTCGCACACCCGCTTCCACGGCGTGGGCCCGCGGGAGCCCTGGCACTTCGGCGAGAAGGCCGTCGAGGTGGTGCGCGAGTTCGCCCGCCTGCGATACCGGCTGCTGCCCTATCTCTACGCCCTCGCCCACGAGGCCCACGAGACCGGGCTGCCTGTGGTCCGGCCCCTCTGGCTGGAGTACCCGCACGACCCGCACACGCCCTACGTGGACCGTCAGTATCTCCTGGGGCCGTACCTGCTGGTGGCACCCGTCTTCAACGAGGAGGGCCGCTGCAACGTTTACCTGCCGCCCGGCCGCTGGCATGACTGGTGGGACGGCACGGTGGTGGAGGGACCCCGCTACCTGTCCGCCTCAGGCGGATCGGTGCCCATCGAGCGGCTGCCTCTCTTCGTGCGCGGCGACTCGCTGCTGCCCCTGGCGCCGGTCATGGACTACGTCGGCCAACGAGAATGGGAGCCCATCGAGATCCAGGTGCGGGTACAGGACGAGGCGCGCCTCCGCTTCTTCGACCCGCAGCACCCTATAGACGTGAAGGCAAAGCGCCGCGGCAACGAAGTTGAGGTGTCTCTGCGTGTGGAAGCCCCCCGGAAGCTGGAGATACGGCTCGTGGAGCCGTCGGCGGCTCACCGCGTCGCCTTCGAAGGGAAGGTGGAGGACGCGACCTGGGAGAACACCCCTGGAGGCACCGTGGCGCGCCTGCGCGCTTTGGGCCCGTGCTCGCTGCATGCCTCCTTCTAGGCGAAAGGAGGCTCGATCTATGCCCTTTGTTCTTCGGCTGGCGCCCGAGGAAGTCGCCCAGGCCTTGGATATGAGATCGCGGGAGGGGTAGCGGTACGCCAGACGGCCCCGAAAACGGTATAATGCGGCCAGCAATCGGCGCGAGACGGACTTCGCGCGGAAGGAGAGGTTGATGAAGCGTTTGTTGCTCATGGTGGGCCTGCTGAGCCTGCTGGCCGTTGCCTCGGCGTGCGGCGGAGGCGGGGAGAAGAAAATCACCCTACCAGGCGGTGACGGCGAGGTGCAGGTCACGACCGGCGGCGAGCTGCCTAGTGACTTCCCCGATGACTTCCCGATCTTCAAGAACGCGAAACTAACTGGAACCGTGACGGGGGAGCAGGAGGGGCAGACTGGCTATTTCGCTACTTGGGAGACCGACGCCTCCACGCAAGAGGTGACGGACTTCTACAAAGAGGCGCTGGCCAAGGACCCCTGGAAGACCGCCGGCGTCTTCACCAGCGGCGAAGGAGCCGTCATCAGCTTCACGCGTGCCGATAACGAAGACTTCGGTGGCGGCGTCACCGTCTCCGGCAACGGCAAGACCCAGGTTGTCGTCTTCCTGGGTGAAGGCGCCGGCCTGGCCCCCTCCAGTGAGGCCGAAGAAGAGGCACAGCCTACACCCGAGAAGAAGGTGACGCCGGAGGAAGAGGCACCGCCGGCCCAGGCGGAGTTGCCGGACGAGGTGGCGCTGCCGGACGGCTACCCGTCCGATGTCGCTCCCATTCCCGACGGAGCCCGCGTTACTGACGCCAGTTCCTTCACGACCGGCGGCCAGACTACCGTCGCGGTCAACTATCTGACGAAGGAAGACCCGGAGTCCATCGCGGACTTCTACGGCGCGGAGGTCCCGGGCGGCGGCTGGTCTGAGACGAGCCGTCTGTCTTCCAACGGGGAAGTCTTCCTCACCTACGAGAACCAGGATGAGGGCAGCCAGCTTGTCCTCAGTATCTCCAAGTCGGACACATACGAGGGTTACACGGAGGTGGCCATCGTCCTGACCACCGGCCAGTAGCGGACCCACCAGGCTGCCACAAAGCGGGCGTCCCTCCAACAAAGGGACGCCCGTCTCTGTTATTCGTCCTCCCCGTCCTGGCGCTGGCCCCGGAGGAAGTCCTCCAGGTCCTTGATGATGAGGTCGCTCGCCGGCAGTTCGCCGGCCTCGGCTTCCCCCGCCCCTTCGACCAGGGCGGCGTCCATGCGCCGTTCCAGCTCGTGGATATGGGCCGCTACGTCGGGGTTGCTAGCCACCGCCTCGCCCACCTGCTGCTCGAAGGCACGCACCTGCTCGTCCAAAGGCGCCAGGTCGAAGTGTAGTTCCAGAAGCGTGCTGAGAGCGGAGAGAAGGGCATGCGAGGCCTTGGGATTGGGCGTCGTTCCCAGGTAGTAGGGCACGCTGGCCCAGAGGCTGGCCGCCGGCAGACCGCCGCGCCGGCAGGCATCGTGCAGAGTGCCGACGATGCCCGTTGGGCCGTGGTAGCGGGTGCCGGCGATGCGCATGGAGGCCAGCCGCGCCGCCAGGTCGGGGTCCATGGAGTAGCCGGTAAGGGGCACCGGCCGCGTGTGCACGGCGTCGGCCAGCAGTGCCCCCAGGGTGACCAGGGTGCTGACACCGTACTGTCGGACCACCTCCAGCACCGACTCCGTGAAGGTGCGCCACTTGAGGTGCGGCTCAATCCCCAGGAGGAGCGCCACGTCCCGGCTCAGGGTATGGTCGATGTGGTAGTAGAAGCTGTTGCTGGGCCACTCCAGCTCCCTCTGGTCGCCGAGGCCCAGCCGGATCATGGGGCGGACCTCCGTGAAGTCGTAGAACTCCTCGGGGTCGATGTGGGCGAAGCGGCGGGCCGACCAGCCGTTTATCAGATAGAGGACACTGCTGGAGGCTGCCTGGGCAGCGTCGTTCCAGCCCGCGAAGGCGGCGACGAGGACGGGCGACCGCAGGCTGGGCGACTCCTCCATCTGTAAGTAGCTCATCGCTGGCTCTCCTCCGCCGCTCCCGGCGACGGCTGCTGCACCTACAGACTAGACCGGAGGGTGGAGACGATGCAAGACAGCCCAGACTACCAGGAGTGAGAGGGAAGGCCTATTCCCCCAGCACGGCCACGTCCACCGTGCGCGAGCGCGGCTCGAAAAGTTTCACCAGGAAAAGACGCCGCCAGGTGCCCAAAAGAAGCCTCCGGCCTGCATCCTGCAAGCCGGAGGTGCCAAAGCGATCGCGAGAGCGTCCCTGCCCCCGCGGGCTAAACCCCTTGCCCCGGAAAGTAACCTAATTGCATTATACCAGGTGGGAGGAGCGCACGCAAGACGTTGTACTCGTTCAGTACATGCCGTACACCTACCCCCTTTCCGTCGTTCGCGTAGCGAGCCATTCCTGGTAGAATTCCAGCGGTGTTCGTTGGCCGAGGGC
>Ga0315296_10000847_pt1 | contig 27516 bp, 20 predicted proteins | sample YL17G14_18_MG_FD_203921 | JGI IMG/M metagenome (GOLD analysis project Ga0315296, IMG submission 203921) | Sediment microbial communities from Yellowstone Lake, YNP, Wyoming, USA - YL17G14_18 | ecosystem: Environmental > Aquatic > Freshwater > Lake > Sediment | place: USA: Wyoming | collected... | reverse complement strand
ACATCTTACTATAATAGCACCGAACCTTTTGAAGTGCGTGTGAGCGATATTGCCTACGCGCGCGTTGGGTTTTGGGATAAAACTTTACCCCCCAACCAACCCAACCATGGTGCGTGTTACGAAGAAAATGCTTTATACGTAGCCAAAAGAATAGGTATTTTTGAGCGAGTAGTTGATAGAAGCTGGGGCGAATTTGTAATTGATGTCGAATGATTTTGCAAAATGCCCTATATGCGAATCGAGCAGTGGATATGAACAATCTGGAATACTGGGCAAATATGCCAAGTGTCCAAAGTGTCTGACGAAGTGGAAACTGTACATAAAGAATCAGAGAATATCCAACCTCAGCTTGCATGAACTCCCGAAAAATGGAAGCGGATTGCTCAAAGTAAATGGCATAAATGCTCCATTGTTTACTATTATTGGAAAGCCTCTTCCAGTAAGCTTCTGGAAGAACCTGAAACTTGACGAGAAAATAGACTGGGATTCACTCTCAAGAATTGTTGATTTAAGCGTTGCGGATTCCATTATGAAGGAGAAAGGTGAACGAGTTCTATACCGTTGGGATGGAAACCGAATAGTCACTGGCGTAATGATCAAGCAAGGAAACAGTTTGCGGACAGTAACAGCGACACTAGGGGTCCTTGTTCTAACGACCCGAAGGTTGGTATGGCTAAATAGGAGGGAAACGGGTATATGGAAACGCGTCACATCCTTTGTGACAGCATATGAAACTCCGTTGGAAGGCGTCAAGGGGGTTTCTGGGGAAACTGGAGACAGTGGTAATTGGGTGATCCCCAAGACAGTGTCAGTAGTAGATGCTCAGGGTGAAAAAATGTTCAGATTGCAGTACGCTTTTTTGGAGTTGTTTAAACCAATTATAGAAGACGCCGTCGAGACAAGGAACACTGAAATCGATACCGAAAAGAAGAGAGAACGGGTTCACGTCATGCTGGACTTTTCTTTCTTGAAAACGTACATGGAAAAAGGTGGATTAGTAATGCAGGTACTAAAGTGCCCCGAATGTGGTGGATCAGTTGAGTTCCCAAAAAGTGGGGCTGAGACGAAGTGTTCCCATTGTGGAAAGACGATATATGCACAGGACATCTTTGAGAAAGTGAAAGGCCTATTGTAACATAGCAGAGATGATGAACCTTGATAGACCAAACGCTGGGCTTCCCCTTGCCGCTGAAGCTATTTCTGAGGGGACCAGTTTTATTGTCGTTAGACTCGATAAAACTTGTGGGATCGTAAATGGAACCGGGCAAAGACAAAAGGCACACTGGAAAATGCTTCGATTGCAACGGCTTGTTGGAATTAGTTGAGTTTGACCTTCAGAAGGAAACAAAAATCATGAAGTGTCAAAGTTGCAGTTTACTCCATCACTACAAAAAGGATTTTCTGGGGAAGTGGAAGCTTCTTAAGGTAACAAAGAACCCCAACGACTCAATGTGTTGACATGTCAGGGTAGACTTTTATAGGGTTTGTAGGACTTCATGTTGGTTGGTTGGGGTAAAGTTTTATCCCAACCCGACCCAAAACGTAAAAATATGTTCATTGGTTGATCTCCTTCTTCTAGGCAGTGAGTTAGATGGTTGACTCAAGGGTTGAGAAACTTGCGAAACTCTGTGTTCATTACAGTGTTGGCGTGAAACCCAAAGAAAAAGTGGTTATTCAAGGAAGTGAATTGGCCTTTCCTCTAATTAACGAGATATTCAGGGAATGTTTGGTGGGTGATGCATACCCATATGTCAAGCCAGAACTCGATGTCGCATACACTTTCTACAAACACGCAAAACAACACCAGCTGAGATTTGTTTCACCCTTCGAAAAGTTCATGGACGAGAACATGGATGTTCAAATACGCATAGAATGCCAACCAAACCCCAAAGGATTAACGAACATAGACCCTTCAAAAATCAAGTTACGTAGGGCTTCTGGAAGAGAGAGTTCGGAAATCCTCACGAAACGTAGCTCCGAAGGAAAATTTAGGTCCGTTATCTTGCCTTATCCAATAAATGCTCAAGCACAAGAAGCTGCTATGTCACTCAAGGAATATGAAGACTTTGTTTACAAAAGCTGCCTGGTCGACAAGGAAGACCCAGTTGCAGAATGGAAGAAAGTCCATAAACAGCAAGAAAAAATCTGCCATTTTCTAAATCAGATAGATGAAATGCGCGTATTAGGTGAGGACACTGACCTAACGTTCAGTGTGAAAGGCAGAAAATGGATAAACTGCAGCGGAAAAGAGAACATGCCAGACGGCGAAGTGTTCACAGGTCCCATTGAAGATTCCGCAAACGGTGCCGTCAGGTTCACTCTCCCAGGAATTTTCTCTGAAAGAGAAGTTGAGGACATAAAGCTGACTTTCAGAGACGGAAAAGTTGTAGAAGCCTCAGCTACTAAAGGGAATGAATTCTTGCAGCGAATTCTGGGAATTGACGGAGCTGACCGCATTGGAGAAGCTGCGATTGGAACCAATTACGGCATAACCAAATTCACAAAGAACATGCTTTTCGATGAGAAGATTGGTGGAACAGTCCACATAGCCCTTGGAACTTCTTTTCCAGAGACTGGAGGATTGAACGAGTCAGCTATCCATTGGGATATTCTGAAAGACATGAAGAAGGATGGAAAAATCTATGCAGATGGCAAGCTATTCTACAAAAACGGCAAGTTCGTTATATGACTAACAGCCTGTCATTTCCATCTTTTTTAGTCATCATGTTTGGTTGGTTGGAGCAAAGTTTTATGGCTCCGTGCGCGCGGTCGGTTGACGAAGCGTAGGGATATTGATAAGATCGATATTGTAGGAACAATTCGGGTCTCATGGAGGAAGGTCTCTGCCATGATTCATCCAAACTCTTTATCTGGCGAGCAAGAGTTGAGGGGGTAACGAGCTGATCAAGGCTACTTGCTATCAGGATTAGCAAACGTTGGCGGCAAACAATGAAGAACACTAGGAAGAAGATTTAAGGAATGAGTCCAAACGTGGGCTTATGGTAGTCGAGAGCAAAATAGTAAGGTACGTACGCAAGATTGATCCAGAAGTGCTAGGTCTAAACGAAGAGCCAATAATAGAGGCAAAAAGACTAGGGCTGGGTGAAAGCAACCTTAATTACCTCGTAAAGGTTGACGGAAAGCAATTCATATTCAGAATCAACATGGATCCGAACTCTCCAAACAAGTCCAGAACAGAATTTGATTCTCTAAAAATCGTCGAAGAACTAGGAATTGCTCCTAAAGCATTTCACTACGAATCTTCAAAGGATTATTTTGGAGAGACGTTCATCGTCTTAGAGTATCTGGAAGGTAAGAGTCTAGAGAACAAAACAATAAGCGATAAAACAACAGAAGAACTAGCAAGGACTGTTGCTCGTCTGCATAATACTTCTATAGGTCACATAAGAAAAAGACTTCGAAAAAACAAGTCATCAAGAAGAGCGATGTTGTACAGGATAAAACAAAGAATCGATTATATCAACGTAAAGAGGAAGAGGTATTTCCCAGCTGAGGACTGGTTCAGTGTTCTCTCGGCGAAAACTCTTCACGGTCTCAACGAAAGGAAAACCAGTATCAAACCGAATTATGTTCTGGGACACGGCGACATTGCGCCTCAAAATGTTATCATGCATGATGGGAAATTGGTCCTGATTGACTGGGAAGACCTCGGGTTAATAGATTCTGGCGTCGAAATTGCCATTATCTTTGATTCTTTCGATTTCTCTGGAAACCAGAAAGACAAGTTCCTAAGAGAATACTTGAACTCAAGAAAAGATCCGACAATAAGGGGAAGAATCAGAGTGTTCTGGCCGATTCAACTCTTTGGTGTTTTCTGCTGGGCAGTCATGCACGTGTTTGAGATTGGCGAAGGGGAGCTGCATGAGAGGTTTGTTCAGGAGCAAGACCTTCAAAGACATGTAGATTATGCCAAGAAGATGTTTGAAAAATGCAGAGATGAAGGAATATTCAGCAAGGAGACTAGATGGAAGAGTTCAGATGTGTTTCCTGGTAAGTATCTGGCACAATCTTCAAGAATCAGGTCGATCGATCCATAGCGTGCGCCTTGCTCTGGAAGTGTTCGGTCAGACCTTTGAGTAGAGCGCGCGCGACGTTCAAGCACTAAGCGCGTATATGACATATGAAGTCAAATTGGCATTCGGCATTGAAGAACAGATGGCAATGATGAAACGCGCCAAATAGCCTTGTGCCTAAACAAAAACCAAACCCACCTTTTTCTCATAAACAAACACATGCACAAAGGAAACTGCAAGTTGTTAACCATCAAAGAATTGAAAAAATTCAATTTTGCTGTGATCTCTCCCTGTCACTGCCCTGGTTTGAAAGCGACGACATGGTTTTGGCAAGCCTTTCCCAAGGAGTTCACTCTGAACTACTGCTATAGCGTCACAGAAACAGGAAAAAGACCAGAGCCACAGGTGTGGTAGCCACAATGTCTAGCATTTCCGAGCGCGTTCTCAAAACTGAAAGAATATGTAGGTATGTGAAATCTGAAGTAACCGGCTTGTTTTGAAGTGATCTGAGAAACCAAATAAGTTCAGTCACAATAGACTAACAATGAGGAGTTGTCTTTGAAGGCGTCAGTTGCGGTTTATCCAGGCCGCATTGTGGAAGTCAAGCTTGGAGGTACAAAAGCTGAAGGTGGAAGCCGCAAAGAATCACTTGTCATCGGAGGCGAAACTGCACCAGCCTTCTACTCTTTTGAAGCTAAAATGCCGCACCGCCCAATCATAGCCGTGGACATTTTTGACATGAAGGTTCCGCTTCCAAGAGCTGTGAAAATGCACGTGAAAGATGTCTTAGAAGACCCAACTGCTTGGGCTAAGCTTGCAGTTGAGAAGTTTGAAGCTGACCTCTTAACTGTGCATCTAGTGAGCACGGACCCGCTTATCAAGAACAGCTCGCCAAGAGAAGCAGTCAAAACCATTGAAGGGGTTGCCCAGGCTGTAGGCGTCCCGCTCATTATTGGCGGCTGCGGGCACCCGACTAAGGACGCAGACGTTTTTGAAGCAATTGCCGAAACCTTCGCTGGTGAAAGATTTCTTTTCAGTTCGATAACGAGGGATATGGATGTAGAGAGGTGTGCCAAGTTCATCAAGAAAAATGGCCACGTTGCACTTGCCTTTACGCCGATGAACATTAACCTTGCCAGAGAGCTTAACCGCAGGCTCTACGAGTTCTTGCCGAAAGAAGACATCGTCATGGATTTGACGACAGCAGCACTCGGCTACGGCCTCGACTACGCTTTTTCAAACATGGAGAGAGCCAGACTAGAGGCTTTGATGGGAAATCAAGAGCTGGCTCATCCGATTTCGTCTGGAACAACTAACGCTTGGGCCGCTCGGGAAGCGTGGCTGGAGATGTCTTCCGAATGGGAGCCAAGGGAGCTGAGAGGGCCCTTGTGGGAATTGACCACTGCAGTGACGGTTTTGCTTGCTGGTGTAGACTTGTTTATGATGATGCACCCAGCCGCCGTAAAAGCCTTGAAAGACATCATCAATCAGCTGCTAGGCGAACGCCAAGGCAACGTTAGCAAGTTGGCTGAATGGGTTACTGCAGAAATCTAACATAGGAGGAGGCTGGTTGAGCAAAGAAGAAATCAAAGGAACTGCTCGTCCGAGAAAGTTGAGTCCTATTGACATTTACAAGCTTCTTCCCAAAACAAACTGCAAGGTATGTGGCGAAGAAAACTGCATGGTCTTCGCATTGAAGGTAGCAAACCGTGAAGTACCACTTGAAAAGTGTTCTCCACTTCTGACCAAACAGTATGAAAAAGCCTACAGACAATTGAAAAACCTTCTGAAACCAGCCGTAAAAGAAGTCATCATAGGAATTGGAGAGCGAGCCGTCAAAATCGGCGGAAAACTCGTCATGTACCGTCACGAATTCGCGTACGACAATCCAACGGCCATCGCCATCGATGGTACAGACGAAATGTCCGAAGAAGAGATAGTGGGCAGAATAAGAAAAGTGGAACAGTTCAGATTCGAATACATAGGACAATCGTTGAAGCTTGACATGATCGCTGTCCGATCCACGTCAAACGACCCAAACAGGTTTAAGACGGCAGTCAAAATCGTGAGTGAAAATGCAAAACTACCGTTAATCCTGTGCTCTCTAAAGCCGCAGGTCTTGGAAACAGGATTAGAAGTCGCAGGGAAATCGAAACCTCTCCTGTATGCAGCTACAAAAGACAACTGGAAAGAGATGGCTGGACTCGCCAAAGCTTACAAGTGCCCCCTGACGGTTTTCGCTCCGAACGACCTCGATCTACTAAGGTCACTTGTGAGCATGCTGTTGTCTTCTGGAGTTGAAGATCTCGTGCTTGATCCCGGCACTTTTCCAAACAGCGGCCTTGCAGACACATTGAACAATCTCACAATGATCCGCAGAGCTGCATGCAAGCGAGGCGACAAACTGTTAGGCTTCCCGATAATGGGCGTGCCACTGACAGCTTGGATCCACAACTGCGAAAGTGCAAAAGAGATTGCAGCGTGGAGAGAGGCTTACCTGGCAGCTATGCTCACAGTCCGTTTTGCAGACCTTCTCGTAATGCACAACATTGACGGTTGGGCTCTTCTCCCGCTCGTGGTTCTACGACAAAACCTCTACACAGACCCTCGAAAACCAGCAATGGTCAAGGCTGGCCTAAGAGTCTTCGGGACTCCAAATGAAAATTCGCCTGTGATGTTTACAACGAACTTTGCTCTCACCTACTACACGGTAGCTTCAGACATAGAAGCTGCAAAACTCGACACCTACCTTCTTGTCGTAGACACAGGGGGCATAGCCGTAGACAGCGCAGTAGCAGGAAGAAAGCTCACGCCAGAAAAAGTTGCCGCGCTCATCAAGTCCTCTGATATTGCGAACAAAGTCAAGCACCGAATGCTCATAATTCCAGGAAAGGCCGCACGATTAGCAGAGGAAATTGAAGGGTTAAGCGGCTGGCGAGTGCTCATTGGCCCTAAAGACTCCTCGGACATACCAAAGTTTGTCAAAGAAAAATGGCCAACCCCCACCTAGTCTCTCTTTCAACTGAAAGATCACTTAGCCCAAGGCAAGATCGACTTTTGTTCGCCAAGATGCCTGTCAACAGAATGAACAGTCCATCGGCTTGAAGAAGGTATGTTGAAAAACGACGGGGGGGTAGGCTGTATGGGCCCTGAAAAAGCGTCCAAAAAGACTGCGGCAGGACTGTTTTGGATTAGCCTAGGATTCATGCCGAACCATCAGTGTATCGCAAGCCATGGTCAAATCAAACTGTCCATAATGGCGAAAAACGAGTTCTATCGGGAATAGTTGACCTAGCAGAAACCCTTTTCGTAAGCCTTATATTTAAACAAAGCCCTTACTACAATATGCAGGTAACCAGGTAGATGTCTGTCACCTGCTAGCCCAGGGATGAGTGACAGAGACGAAATGCAAGAGGGATAGAAGAATTGAAGGCAAGAGAAGTCTTTAGGAACAGGAAATGGCACCTGGCCTGCTTGGTTCTAGTAGCATCTCTGATAGTCTCAGCAGGCTTCAACATTAGGCAGGTTTTTGACGTTCATGAGGATGGTCTAAGTGAAAATCCACTTACCAACCCATCAAAAAGCAATTACGACACAAACATTACAAACTGGCTGTTGGTGGCCTTCCCATATTTTGTTGGAAAGATAAATGCTACGTTGGGAAATGATACCTCGCCTTGGCCCTCAGCGCAGATTGAGAACTTCACGTGGCTCAACTTCACTTTCACGTGGGGCCCGGAAAGCCAAAGAATCGTAAATGGCGAGTTCTGCCTGAAGGTCAGCATTGGTTTTCGCACCATCACAACGATACGTCTAACTGATTCCAGCGTTGGTGTATATCATGACGTGATAATGGTGGTTGAAGCTGACGACCACGACTACAACGGGTTGGATTGCATGGGTTTTGTCTTCGACACAAATCAAAACGGTTACATCGACACTGATGATAGAGCCTATGCGGCTTTTGCGAACGGCGAGACATTCCATGCACTTCTTGACGTTAGTGGTTTTCTGGTTGTGGCGTTGCCACAGCCAAGCTGTCACCACGCGATATTCGACCCTGCCAAAGGCTACACTTTCACGTACTATCCATGCTGTGGAGAAAGTGGCTTGGATTTCTTGCAATGTCTGAAGAAGGGAGGAGACAATCCCCTGCACATATGTTTCTCTAAGCCTGCATATGGAAGAGGAGTATTCGTCAGTTTCCTTTTCAACATTCCAGATGGACTGGCATGGTGATGAAAAGAGCTTCGAACGCTCGCGAGACGATGAGATCTCTAAGTTTGACTCCTTTTTCCTCCATCTTACTAGTTCCTGCAAAGTGAGGCTCTGTGGACGATTCGATATGATCGTTGGCGCTCCAACATGATCCGTACAACCAAAGGTAGCATCTGAACACATCGTAGGACCCAAAAGCAGCCTGCATCATATGTCACGCTCTACAATGTTCTGAACTACGCTACCACAAGTGTAAGCGACACTTTGCAAATGTTGTGACCCTGAAATATTTACCAGTGATTCTTTCCACAAGGCTTATATGAGGTTGAACACAACAAGAATGCAAGCACAAAATAGTATGTGAGGCATGGGAATTGAAACGACTTATAAGTGTTGTCACTATCTCATTAGCGCTTTGCGCATTTTCTCTAGGTGCCATTCCAATTGCATTTTCGCAGACTTGCCAAAAACGTTGGGCCCTCATAATCTGCGGAAGCGGAGACTTGACCAGTTTTTGGGCCGACACGCAGTACGTATACCATGTTTTGCATGATCATTATAACTATGCTGGCATCGATTTTCTGAGCGTCGACACCAATCGTCTGGGCGTCAATGCGTAATCAACAAAAACCAATGTCAGGAGCGCGATCACTAGCTGGCTCCATGGCAACTCAGCGGCGAATGACCAGCTATTCATCTTTTTCGACAGTCACGGAGGAGGTTATAAAAGGGATGCTGGATTCTTTAGATTTGACACTTTTTTCTTCGATTATCAATCCCAGTCTTTGTACGGTCCAGATAGCCGGCTGGCCGGCCATGGAATATCATTGGAAGCGAATGATGAGAACAGTGCCCACGAGATCCAGGAAAGCAGTTTCAGATTGAGCTTCTGTCCTTGCCTTTCAGCACCCCCTCAGACCATCGTATACTATGATGTTGACCATGATGGAGTTTCAGACGACTTTTACTATGATTGGTACAGGAACGGAACAATCTTCATGTGCATTAACAGGCTAGGCAACGAGTCTTTTTCCATGGACACTTTCTACGACATTCTTCAGCTACCCCATATTGACGTGGATGGAGACGGTCAGAGGGATGACCTGTTTGCCGACATTGGATTGAACAATCGAACTAACATCCTCATAGACGCAAATGCTGCTTGGATGAGCGATGGAATAGACTCGGACAACGATGGAAACATCACCGGAGTCGACTTCAACGGGAATGGAAACATGAACGAATGGGTCGGAGTAGATGAGTGTTGTCTAGTTCTGGACAATAGCGGGGTCGGTTATGATTGGTACTGGGATGATGAGCTTAGAAGTGACCTTAGCACTCTTAGCTGCGACAAACTGATCTTTGTCAGGGAGGGATGTGCCGAAGGAAACCAGTCATGCTTTTCCGGCGGACTGATCGATGACCTTAGCGCTCCCAACAGAATAATCATGTGTTCATCGAACGAGACAACCGAGTCTTTTGCTTGGACCGGTGGGTTTGGGTGCTGGGCGAAACCTTTCATAGACGCAATGCATGGAGAAGAAGTCACTTGGAATGGAACTGGCGTTGCCCACACTGGAGTGAAAGTCAACGCGGATCTGAACAATGACGGTCACGTGACCCTCAACGAAACTTGGCAATATGCATGGAGCCATGATTCTTATCGCATCAATGGAAAGGAAACACCATGGCGTGACGATAATGGTAACGGGCTTCCAACATTCAAAGACGGACAAGACGTTCTTGACGCTACCGATGGTGCTTTGTCAGAACAGACATTTCTGGAGCCCAATCTAGCTACAATCCTGAATAGCTCGGGTTTCAAGAACATAGAAGATTCAACAGACGAAACCTTCAGCTCTGGCCGTTATAACGTAACGCTTTACGCAGAGTACGGTTCTTATTACAACTTGAACAATCTAAGCTGGTACCCTGTTGGAACATCTAGTTACAATCTGATCTTTTCAGGAACGGACGGCCGTTTCGGCTACGTCCAGCCACCAATCAACAGATCATTCTCGACAACTTCCACGTTCGGGCTCTCATTTGGCTCAGGTGACAACCATAGATACTTCACGGAAACCAGTAGAAACCCAGACGCGCCTATAAAACATGCAAAAGTGTACAAGAACAAGGACAATCTGAACATGTATCTCATAGGCTTTGAAAACTGGTATGGAGACGGCAGCGACAAGGACTACAACGACATGGTCATTTCACTGGAAAACGTCAACAATCCACCAAACACGCCTTCAACTCCCTCAGGCGAAGCCTACCCGTACAAAGGTGATACTTACACATATTCAACAAGCACAACCGATCCCAATGGTGACAACGTTTACTATCAGTTTGACTGGGGTGACAGCTCTCAACCAACCACTGTTGGCCCATACACTTCCGGAGCTACGGCCTCAGCTCAACACACCTGGAACGCTGTAGGAACGTTTAACGTGAAAGTCAAAGCCAAGGATCCTTATGACAAGTGGAGCAACTGGTCCCAAACGTTGACGGTTGAGGTCTGTTTGCATGAAGGCTGTCCCTACGTTTACGCATGGGACGGTGAAAAATATGTAAAGGACAACAACCTTCTGCCAACTTCTCTGAAGAATAACGGTGCAGATGTCGAAGACTACTACAAGCTTGAGCAAATCCTTGTTCCAAAGTACAGAGGCAAGTTCTTCTCACTCTATCAACTGCAGATCAGTGAATTCGAAAATGAACACTCTTACATTGATCAGGCAAAGTTGCTTGCAATTGATCACAGTGTAGATTGTAACATAGCGGTCACGCCTGAAGGTAACATCGTGACCTATCGACAGCCTCACCAGCCAATTTCGTGCGTTGACAGCGATGGAAGCAACAGGCTGAGCCAGACTCAATTCATGGATGGCAACGTTTCAGACCCTTTGACATACTTCTACGGCGAGACGGGGGACTATTTGATCTTGAACTTTGGAGGAGTTGACACACGGAATGCCAAGCTGATCTTGAGAAGCGACATGAAGTGCGAGGACCCACCGTACTGCTGCATTGAAGTGCAAGTCCTCAACGGCGGCCAGTGGCAAATCGTTTCCCTTGTAGCTCCCCGTGAGTACTGGGCAACTGAAGCCGTTGACATGTCTCCATATGTCGCTGCAGGACAAGAATTGGTCGTGAGGCTTTATTGGACACTGCCGCACAGACTAGACTACGTTGGATTGGACACCGCTCCTCAGGACAGCTTTGAAATTCACTACGCGTCACTGGTCTCAGCAACACACTCAGCGGAAGGCAATGTAATACGGAGGCTCCTACAAAACGATGAGGTCTATGCTGAACTTGTTCCTGGGCAGCAAATACAGCTAGCGTTCCTAATGCCAAGCAAGAGCAACCAGAATCAGGAAAGGACTTTCATATTCTACACAGAAGGACACTATGACGTTATCCAATAAGCCCCTTTCTTTTTCTGGTCTGCAGAGCATGTTAACTGCATGTCACAACCTACTGGTTGTCACTCATCGTAGCCAGACTGAGAACTATATGTTCATGATGGCGAAAAAGGAGTTTTATCGCGAACAGTTTACCCAGAAGAAACCCTTTTCGTAAGCCTTATGTTCACACAAAGCCCTTACTACAATATGTAGGTAACCACGTAGATGTTTGTCACCTGCTAGCCACGGATGAGTGACAGAGACGAAATGCGGAGGGATGGAAGAATTGAATGCAAGAGGAGTTTTCAGGAACAGGAAACAGCACCTGGTTTGCTTGGTTCTAGCAGTATGTCTGATGGTTTCAGCAGGCTTCAACGTTAGGCAGAGTCTTGACGTTCATGAAGATGGTCTGAACGAAGAACCAGTCACCAGCACATCAGAAAACACTTACGCCACAGACTGGCCATTCGCGGTCTTCCCCTATCTTGTCGAAAAAATAAACGCTACGTTGGCAAATATCACCTTACCTTGGACCTCGACTCAGATCAAGAACTTCACGTGGCTCAACTTCACTTTCACATGGGAGCCTGACAGTCAGAGAATCGTCAGAGGGGAATTCCATCTCAACATCGGCATTTGCTTTCAAACTGTCACGGTCACGGTGATGAACAAGAATGATTCCAGTATAGTAGGAGTGTACCAATATCATTACTTAGAGGTTGTTGTCGAAGCCACCGACGACGACTATAGCCCTGATGATTTCGCGGGTTTGGTCTTTGACGCGAACCAAAACGGTTACATTGACGATTCCGATGAGTTTTTTGGGAATTACTTGGCATTGGCTGACGACACAACACTAAAAGCCTGTGTTTCTTCTGATGGAGAATGGGCGTTTGCGGAGATGCCACCAGTAAGAGGTTCGCATCATGCGATATTTGACTCGGCGAAGGGCTACACTTTCCGCATCCACTTTCCAACCCTAGGATACGGCAGCTTGGATCCCTTGGGATTTCTCAAGAAGGGAGACGATAACGTTCTGCACGTTAGTTTCTCGGACGGATCCAAACAAGTGTTTACCCGATTCCTCTTCCATATTCCAGAAGGGCTGGAATGGTAATCAAGGGTCAGAGCCTAAGAAACGCTTATGCAAAAATGGACTTGCAAGTGTGACTTTCTACGTTCTTAGGAGAGCGTCCTAACCGGATGCCACAACTTACTGGTTGCCATTCATTGCAGCCAGACTGAGAATCGACAAGCTACACCGTTGCTTGGAATAAAGCAACTGCATGTTACCATAATAGATGGTCAGTCGACTCTACGAAGGTATGTTGAAAAACGACGGGGCGTAGGCTGTATTAGCCGTGGAAAACGCAAAAAGACTACATTGAATGCTTCGCAATGCGAAAATGCTTTTTGGCCAATGTTGTCAGAATGCCTGCGATTAGAGTGGAAATGATGACCATGGATAACAATGTAATGGCGATCGGGAATTCTGGAATGACAGCTATCGAATATTCCATGACAAGAGTGTTATCCTCCAATTCCACTTCTTGAGGAACTGCGGTGGCATAGGCACTGAGTGTGTAATTGGCTACGGATACTACTGTTGTGCTCCATTCAAAAGTCAGAACGCGTGACTCATTGGGATTCAAGGTTAAGACTTGCATACCTATCTCAGCATTGTCATAATAGAGCGTTGCGTTGAATGTTTCTGTATAATTGCCAAGATTGGCTGCTGTGATGTTGATGAATGTTGTATGGTTCTGTTCCACGATTGTTTCATTCGGAATGATTTTGACTATGGCCACGTTATGAATGGGCATGTCTACAAAGAAGGTTTTTACATCTGTGGCGTTTGTGTTTCCATTGCTGTCAAAGAAATATATTCTCCAAGCTATCGCAGTAGACGTTATTGTTTCATTGCACCAGATGAATTTCGCCGTCACCCACGTGTTTGACACTTCACCAAAATGCTTGGGTTGCGTCAGTGGCCATCTGACATAATCCACTCCTTGCTCGGATACGCTTCTGTGGAAGTTGTTGTGACAGAACATCGGCCAATCTCCAGAGCCGGGGCCTATCTTGAAAGCGTAGAGGCCTCCGTCGTTTGTGACAAAGACGCAGCCGTCGCCGATGCTGGGACTGCCAAAACCGTAGCTGCTCAGTGGATAGGACCAAAGTATCTTGCCGTCAGTTTCGTTTATGACATAGAACGTTCCGTTAAGAGATTGGCAGTAGATGGCGCCGCCGGCTGCTACTGGGCTACAATAGGTATAGTTTTGGAGTGTTCCATCATGAATCTGGACTGTGTGCCATAATTCTGCTCCAGTTGTCAGGTCGAAAGCCCACAATCTCCAATCATTGCTGGGGATGAACACTTTACCATCATCGACCAAAGGTGTTCCCGTACTTCCCTTTCTATCGAATTTTCGTATGAATTCTCCATTCGTTTCATTTAGCACAAAGGTTGACCAGACTTTTTCAGTTATGTCATATTCAACTTGGATAATCATTCTGTCATAGATTACTGGCGATGTGTCCCATGATCTTCCATACGTTTTGTTCCATATCTGTTGTCCTGTTGTTGCGTTGAAGGCGTACTGACCTGGCGGATTGTAAACTGAGACGAAAACCATGTCCTTGTCATAAGCCATTGAGCACACGATGCTTCCTACGTTTTGATTCCACAGTACGCTTCCGTTCGTCTTGTTCAAAGCATACACTCCCGCACCGTATGTTGTGTAGTAGACGTATTCACCATTAACGACCGGTGAACCGACCCAGGTATTGTCGTTTGGCTCTGTGAAACGCCAGATCTCTTCTCCATTCGTTCTGTTCAATGCCATTGCCTTCGGAAAGGGCGTGGGTTCTCCATGCGGGCCTTCGCATTCTCCAACGTAGATGACATCACCATCTACGCACGGCGACCCATCGCATTGCCTGACGGTTGTGTTCCAAATGATGCTGCCGTTTGTGGCGTTTACTGCGTAGACATTGTTGTCTCCTTTGGAAGAGGCATAGAGTACGCCATCCTTGTAAGTTGCAGTGCCAAAGTTGTCAAATCCGTTAACGGCAGGTTGCTCCCACAGAAGTGACTCTGTAGTCTCGTTTCTCCATGCTCCTGTTTCGTTTGTTGAAAGAACAGCATTCTGTAAAGCATACGTGTCCAAGCCATCTGCCTGTAAAGCAACTGATTTACCTTGCTGTATCAACAAGGCATCTTGTCTCTGGTTTCTCCATTGCGGAATATCATGTACAGCCGGGTGTTCAGTGATTTGTGAGACAGCTTGGACAACAATCACCAAGGAAATCATTATTGCCAACGCCAAAAAACGCTTGCCCAGACGTCGTCCTCCTCTTCACAAACTGATCTACCTTCCAGATTGATTTATCCTTGTCGGGCGCATGTTCTTGTGCTAAAGAAGGAGCCAGACGAGCAGAGGTGCGAGACCAAAGGCGACAGAGAAAGGTAGGCCGGGAAACATTCCTTTTTTCTCCAGCATCTTGAGAGCGAGAAAAGCTCCGACTAGTACACCGATCATTGAAATCACGCAGAAAAATGTGCCAGCATCTGCAAACACGAGACTTGTAAGCATTGAATAGAAGGTCAGGTCACCTAACCCGATCTGAACATCTCTAAAAGACAAGCTTAGGCCGCGAAGCTTCTCAAGGCCAGTGCTGGCTATCTTTCCAACTGGTCCACGGTAGACCGCGAAAACATCGTAGACAGCTAGAAGGCTAAGCACCAGAACTGCGCTCCATGTGGGAATCGACATTGCCAAGAATGCGCCCAATGCTCCGCCAAGAAACAATACTGCCAAGCTGTAACCTCTGCCGTCCGTTCGAAAGACTGCAAAGTCAATCAAAGCAGTCAGGGGTATGGCGAGAATCAAAGCCAGAATATCCGCATATGAAATGTTGAGCATCAAGAGTGCAACAAAAAGGTAGACAAAAGCAAGTAAGAAGGCTGCAGCCGTCAAAGCAAAGCCCGTGATCAAAGAGATTAGTCTGTGGCTCTTTCGCTTAAGCAGCGAGTACAACAGAGATGCACCAATCACCGCGAGGACCACAAAGTAGAGTCCGTTGCCAAACGATCCGAAGACCCCTTCTGGAAAAGGAGTGACCACGTAGAACTCAAATGGAGCATTCAGCATTAATAAGATACATAGAGCCCCTACAAGCAGGCTTGCTAGTATTGGAATTAGGTGAATAGGTTCAGCTTTAAACTTGTCCTTCAATGTTCTTACCAAGGCCTATGACGACTGCTTTCGCTCTGATGGAGCACTTATCACAAAAAAAGTTCTGTTTTATGTCAGTTTCGAAGATAGAATTGGAAAAGTGCATGACGCAAAATCGGTCGGAACAATGTGCTAACCCTAGAGTGTGTCCAAGTTCATGAACTGCCTCTTTGACGCTTCTCTTGATGAATAGTTGTCTGTCTGGCGGTCTTCCGTAGAACTCTGGTCTGAGCCGCCACAGCGATATCAGAGCTCCTTTCCCGGGGCACTCTGCCTCCCCGAAAACGAAGTTCAGTCTTGGGACGAAAACATCAACATTGACAATTCCTAAGACTCTGTCATAAGCGTTTATCTTTCTTGCGTAGTTGCTGACTTCTCTTAGAATAATGTCCGAACGGTATTGGTTTCTTTCATCACTGAAAGCTTCTTTGGGTGATGGAATCTCTTCACCGATTACTGTGGATCTTGATCCGACAAGAATCGTGTTCAGATTTTCCCTAAGTCTGTCTCCAACATTAGAGGCCACTTGGCCAATGCGCAAAATTCCGATTTTCATCACGTTTGTACTCTCTAGACCTTGAATGTTTCACCGCTTCTTGGTGCTGTCGCTTCCAAACCCAACTCGTTCCTTGCCCATTTTGCCAGCAGCTCACAATTTCCCTCTGCTCCATGAACTACATAGACTTTGGGTTTTCCACCAAGCATTTTAAGTGCTTCTTTTAACTCGCTTGCTCCACAATGTGAAGAAAAATCAAAATGTTCAACTCGAGCTTTGATCTTCCTCATCTTCCCGTCGATGACGCATATTCGTTTTTCAAGCAACTCCTTTCCAGGCGTTCCTGGGATCTGGTAACTGACGAGGAAGACCGCGTTGTCGGCTTTCTTTCCGATCTTCGAGGTGTAAAACACCGCGGGCCCCCCTTTGAGCATGCCTGCTGGTGAGATAATAACGCCAGGCATCTTAGTTGCTTTCCTTCGGTCTCTCCATCCCTCAACCCAGTTAGCTGAGTGTATAGCGTCTGCATACGCTTTCTGATCCTTGAGAAACTGTGAGTAGTTCATCATGAGTCTGCTTACTTCACGGGCCATCCCGTCTATTGTAACCGGGTATTCAAAGTGATGAGCTGCTAAAACGCAAGCGAGTTCCTGACTTCTGCCGACTCCGAATGCTGGAACCAAGACTATTCCGCCTCTTTCCACGACGTCTGTACATGCGTCGACGAAACGTCTTTCCAGTTCTGAGCGTTCAGTGTGGTCTTCGTTTGCATAAGTGCTCTCGATCACGACTGCGTCTAGATCTCCATAGTTCATTTTTGCACCGTCAAGAAGTCTTGTGTTTGTGATGTTGAAGTCGCCTGTGTAAAGCAGTCTTTTCCCTTCAGCCTCAATAAGCGTCTGCACGCTTCCCGGGATGTGTCCCGCGTTCTTGAACTCAAATGCAATGTCTCCCACTTTTTGTTCGTCATTGAAGTCGACATGCTTGCTGTTTTGCATCATTGACTTGAGTTCCAAAAACTCAAATGGTAGGTAATAGCTGGACAGGTGGATGAAATCTGAGATCAGAAGCTGGTTCATTTCCATGGTCAGTGTATTTGTGTAGAGCGGTTTCTTTCCTTGGATATAGAATATTGGGATGGCACCTGAATGGTCCAGGTGACTGTGGGACAGGATGATTCCCTCAACATCCTTTGGCGGTATGTGCATAGGGAATCCGGGTTCATGGTCTAGCATCACGCCATAGTCAAGCAAAACTTGAGTCTTTTCGGTCTTGACCGTTATTGCTATTCTGCCGACTTCTCGGGTTCCCCCGAGAAAACCGATCTGCAACTGTCCCATTTCTTTTCAACCGCTGATTCAGTAAACATGCCCTATGCTCTTTTAAAAACGTATTGACTTTCCAGTTGGAAAAACCTTAACCAACCCTTTCTTCAAAGCATTCAAAATCTCATCAATATCCAGTGAGGCTTGAATTTCGTTGCAAACAGTCCAAAGTTCATCAATTTTATGGGCGTCACTGCCAGCAACTCCGGGGAGGCGCATCTCTTTTGCCAAGTTTTCAGCCAGCTTGTTAATGTTAGATGGTGCGCATCCGTTTAAAGTTTCTATGGCATCGACCCCATAGTACTTGGCCGAGTTTCGTAGGCCGTACTCCCTGTATGGGTGTGGAACTATTACGATGCAATCTTTGTCCTTCGCAAAACTGATTACTTCCTTGACATCCCATGGTCTAGGGGGCATTTCATCAGCACCCAAGACTATTAGGTCGCCAACCGGTGTGCCTACTTCGATTCCAGGAATCACTAGAATGTCCGGATACGCAAAAACCAATTCCCGCACTTTATGATAGCCTTCGAGTGTGTTGTGATCTGTTATAGCGATAACCTTGATTGACGGATGAGCGCAGAGCTGATCTACTAACGATTTTGGGTTTATTGAGGAATCCAAAGAGTATTTTGTGTGAATGTGCAGATCAGCTTGAATCATAGTTGTTTCCTCAGGTCTTCTGCAGAACCTTCTCCAAACGCGCCAGTAAGGTCGGTTCTTGCTTCTCATAAAAGTTGATGCATTCAAATCTGATGTTTTTCTTCGAACAGGCCTTCTTGGCCGCTTTCAGAATAGATTTTCCCCAGTTCTCAGGGTCGTTGAGCAGTATGACCATCTTACAGCCAGTACGCAAAACGTGCTGTGTCACTTGGTCGGCAACGTAACTCACGGTTTCTTTGTCGAGAGGAAGAGCGACTTCATGTTGTGAAAGTGGGTAGACCTCGTCGAGTTCAATTGGAATCGCACCAAATGGAGCAGCATAAAAGCATATGCGAATCTTACTTGTGCACTTTCTGAGCGCAAGTCGAAGGTTGTCTTCAACTGCTCTGAAGGCTTTTGACTTGTGAAAAGGCTTTGCGATTGTCTGAGGTGCAAGTAAGAGGACTGATCCCTCTGGAGAGACGCATCTTTCCGCAAATCTCTTTCTGTAGCGAATGACTTCTGGTCGCATCAGATCAGTAGAGTCAAAGAAGAAGAGTCCGCTGTTCTTCACCGCCGGGTCATGTTTTTCGATTAGGTCTTGGTATTTACCAAGTCTCTTCAGGGCCTGGAGGAGCGATGGATGTCCACGTGTGCGCATCTGCAGGTGCTCCCAAAGTCTGCCGTCTCTTATTGCCTGTTTTATGCGTTTCAGTTCAGCTGCACATACGTGCAGGTTATGTTCGGCAAGGAATACGTGTCTTTCGTCTGGGTGCATCTCCGAGACCTTTTTCGGGGTTGTTCTTGTGCATCCAGGGCATGTACATGGGAAATACTCTAGCTCGCTCAACCTTGACGTCCCGGTTTCTGTCATGTACCTGTCTTCTTTAGCGTACAAGGTGTAGGCTGCCGAGTCGAAGAAGTCGCATCCCAAAGCAACTGCAAGAGTGAGCATGAACGGGTGTCCAGCTCCGAAAAGATGCAGCGGTCTACTGATGGGTAAGTTCATTTTGGCAGTCATGATCATGTCGACCAAGACATCAAACCTGTAGCGTTCCATAACTTCAGTCGGGCTTCCCAGCGCGTTTATTTCGAAGGGCAATTTTCCCATCGCTTTGGCTGACTCAGCGACAAGGTCTAGGTATTTTCCTCCCTGAACAGGACCAACCCAAAGGATGTCATCTCTGCTTTTCTGCTGGAAAAAGTCCCTTGCGCGTTTCAACGTTTCTTCCACAGTTCGCTGCGCGTGTTTTTCTGTCACCTTCCAGCCTGTAGGTACGTCCAGTATTGTGGCAATATCTGGCCCGATCATCTCTTGGTACTCAACAATCTCTTTCGGGGTGACTTCTACATCTCCATAGACCAAGATCTGATATGCACCGGAATCAGTCATCACCGTTCCTTTGAAATCTAGAAATTCGTGCAAACCGTTCTCTGCAGGTTGGCTCTGAGAGTGTTTTTTCAGTATGTACGCGTTGGTTATGACGGCTTCAAAGCCAAACTGTTCACGCATTCTTCTTGGAGAAATAGGCTGTATTACAGGGTTTACCACAGGAAAAAGTAGTGGAGTCTCAATAGTTCCGCTCTTTGTTTTAAGCCTGCCAATCCTTGCTAGAAGGTCTTTCTCTCTGATTTCAAAAGACATCATGAAGCCTTAAACAGAACAGACAAACACACATATAAAAAACATTCACCACATACAACCAACAATCTGAACGGTGTGATTTGAATATGAGTCTAAACAAAGTCGTTAAGGAAGAGCTCTCGGGAAACATCGCCAAGTCTTTCGTGGCGCAGATCACTCGTTTCCACAGGGTTCAGGCTTCCACAATGTTTCATGAAGCTGCGGAATATGTTAAGAACGAACTGATCAAGATGGGTTTGAAGGATGTCGTTATCGAGCAGTTTCTCGCTGACGGAGCAAAGAAATACTGGACTTACACCTCTCCAGTGGGTTGGACCGTGAACAGTGCTGAACTTCGGCTCATTGAGCCCGAAGACAAATTGATCGTGACCTATGAGGACATCCCTCAATCTCTGCATACTCACAGCAATGCGACGCTTCCAGAAGGAGTTACTGCAGAACTGGTTGATGTCGGAGTTGGAACGAAACCTGCAGACTATGATGGAAAAGATGTGAAGGGAAAATTCGTGCTGGCAACAGGAAGAGCAAAACGAGTCCATGAGCTGGCCGTCTATAAGTACGGCGCTGCAGGCGTTATCACTGACACAATAAGCTTTGAAATGCCAAACGTCAGAGAAAGCTTGGACGTACCGGACGCACACGCGTACCAGTCGATCTGGCCAACCGCAGATGAACTGCCCAAAGTGGTGTTCGGCTTCTCCCTGAGCAAGAGACAAGGAAATCAGCTTCGAGCATTGCTCAAAAGCGGCAAACCCGTGAAGCTGCAGGCAAAGGTAGATGCAGAGCTATTTGCGGGCAACTTGGACGTTGTGACTGCTACTATCCGTGGCGAGTCAAAACCAGACGAAGAGATATTCTTGATTGCACATCTATGCCATCCGAAACCCAGTGCCAACGATAATGCTTCAGGCAGCGGTCTTCTCTTGGAGGTTGCAAGAACCATCAAAATCCTGATCGACAAAAACAAGATCAGAAGACCAGCTAGGACGATACGGTTTATCTGGGTTCCTGAGACATTTGGCTCAATAGTGTACTTGCATCGCCATGAAGACTTAAATCAGAAACTTGTCGCAGGATTGAACCTGGACATGGTAGGCCAAGACCAAGAGTTGTGCAGATCCACGCTCAACCTCGACCGCACTCCCGACTCTCTGCCCTCATACCTGAACGACTTTGTTTTCAGCCTTATGGAAAAGTCGGTTGAAGAATTTGATTCACCTTCAGCTTTTGGTTCAACATCGACATTTCGCTATGCTACAGGAGCCTTCAGCGGGGGAAGCGACCACGCTGAATTCAATGACTCCACAATAGGCGTGCCCTGCGTTATGCTGCTGCAATGGCCCGACCTCTACTATCACACAAGCATGGACACCATCGAGAAAGTCAGCGCCGAAAGTCTGAAACGTGTCGGATGGATTGCAACAGTCGCTGCGTTAACGTTGACAAGTGCAGAAACTGAAGAAGCATTTCTGTTGGCAACCCAGACTGCCTCAAGAGGCATGGCGAGAATCGAGGAGACACGGCGAGAAGCACTTGAGAAACTGTTCAAGAAGAAAAACGATGAAAAATTCAAAGACAAGCCAGCTGAGCTGGCTAAGGAACTGATGAAAACAGCGCAGCATCAGAGAAGCAAGATAGAGCACATCGCTTGGCGCGAACAGCAAGCGGTCAAGTCCGTGACAAGATTTGGAAAAGGCCCAGAACTAAGTGCTTTTCTGGAAAAGTGCTGTGAAGACATTGCAAGCTTGGGGGAAAAGGAAACTGTGAGGGTCGGAGAGGCTTTGGATTTTGTTGCCAAGGCTTTGGCGTTGTCTCTTCCTACTTCGGTTGAAGCAGAGACCGCAGATGACGAATTGAAGAAGCTAGTTCCGAAGAGGCTGTTCAAGGGAACGCTTGATTTCGAGGTCCTCAAGAAGGAACTAGGCGAAAAGGAGTATGAATGGTACCGGGAAATTGACGAAAAAGACAGGGAATTCTCCAAGAAGGCGGCTGAGGTTCTAAATTTCATGGATGGAAAACGAAGCTTATATGAAATTCTTAAGGCCGTCTCTGCCGAATACACCGAAACTGACCCGGAACACGCATTGAAGTTCCTACGAGACCTTGAGAGGGTGAAACTTGTAGCCTGCGTCTAGTCATAGGCTTTGCTGCTTCATCAAAACACGCTTATATCATTCTTTTTCATCTACTATGGGTTTGTTGCTAGTAAAAGGAGAATAGGCGATGGTCTGCCTCGTCGAGATCTATGAAAAACCGAAACTTCAGAACCCAGTACTGGTAGAAGGTTTGCCAGGAATAGGTTTTGTTGCCAACATAGCGGCTCTGCATCTAATCCGTGAGCTCAAGGCTCAACGCTTCGCCGAAATTCACTCTTCGGCATTTCAAGATCTCGCCGTCACTACTGAGAATGGAGGAACGCGATCTCCAATAAACGAGCTTTACTATTACAGCGGCAACAACGGTGAGCATGACATCATCATTTGGTATGGCAACACTCAGGCTTTGACCACTTTCGGGCAGTACGAGCTTTGTGGTCGTGTCTTGGATGTCGCCGAAGAGTTGGACTGCAAATACATAGTAACCCTTGGCGGGTTTAGACAGGGAGAAATCAAGACAACTCCTCAAATATACTGTGCTGCCTCTGACCATGAGACTCTGGAGAAAGCCTTGAGTCTTGGAACAAAAATAATGGTTGGTCAAATATTCGGGATTGCAGGGATCATGGTCGGGTTAGCTAGGCTTAGAAGGCTGAAGAGTTTCTCGCTTCTTGTGGATACTCTGGGGACGTATCCCGATGCGAATGCCACACGTTTTGCACTGTCGGCTCTCAACAAATTCTTGAATATGAATATCGATCTATCAAGGCTAGATGCCTCGGCAGAAGAAACGAAGAAGATGCTGAAATCCTTTGGTTTGATTAGAAATGTTGGAGAAGAAAAGAAGACAGAGGAACAAAGGTTCCGCTGGTTTATCTAGCTCTTGCCCTTGGCTTCACCGATAAACTGCTCGTAAACTTTCTGAACACGCTCGGCAGCCGGTCCTGAACCTTCTACAACGCCTTTTTCAATTACTTTAACCTTGTCCATAACCCAGATGAAACCCTTATCCTCGTAAAGTCTAACCATTGTCGGAAACACTTTTTCAAGACGATCCGCCAACGCCTTCAGGTCAAAGGGTTTTTCAACCGTCAGAATCTGGGCTACACTATTTCCGTTGAGAAAAACTCTGTGCAATATCTTTCCTTCTTCATCCTTTGCTCCTGACAAGCATAGGCTTAGAGTGTCTGGGTTGATGCCAATCAATGTGCCGCTGAATCTCTTGCCGCTTGCAGTTACAACTATTACGTTTTTGTCTGCCAGCGCGGACACTTCAGTGAAGTATTTTCTTTGTGCCACTGACAATTCTGAATCTCCATCCTAGCAAATGAATCTGCAGAACGACTATTTAGGATTTTAACGAAACAAGAAGTATGTGACAGCAGGTCATGTGAGATCTGTGTCGTCTGCGAGATACGTAAGGTCGAATGGTTTGATCAATGTTCCTGCTTTCAGACTGACAATGAACGACTGGACATCAGTTATGAAATCTGAGAACTTGACCGTGTAATCTCTCATGAAATCTGCATATTTCGAATAGTCTCTGTGAACTGAGACCATTACCGCATCTTTCGCCAAGCCTTCGCCGTCGGAGGCGAAAAGAATATTGGGGCGTTGCATCACCCATTTTTTCGCTAATTCTAGTTTCTTTTCAACCTCCTCTTTGCCACAAGCCCTGGCCTTTGCAAACGTTATGGCCAAGATTTCGTAACCAACTCTACTAAACTCGGGGACGATCGTGTAGCTTCTGATGTAGTCTTTCAACAGCCTTCTACTTCTTGTTACTGTTGGCTGTGACACTCCAATGGCTTTGGCCAGCTCTCTGTCGCTTCTCCTTGAGTCTCGAATCAACTCTCTCAAGAGCTTAGTCGCTTTTTCTGCTTTCATTTGTCTTCGAACCAAGACAATCCCCAAACCTTTTATCGTTTTCGGCAAACCACAGGCATAATTGACCTAGGTTCTTTTTTCAACCTCTTGCTTCAACATCATGATGCTCTTCGGCGGCAGGTCTCGGTGAACCAGAACGTTTGGGCCGATCCAACTGTCGTTCCCAACTTTGACTCCGGGCATAAAAAGCGCGTTTATTCCTGTTTTCACGTTGTCACCTAAGACTACACCGAGCTTTCTTCTTCCACTGTCCACAACCCTGTCTTTTACCATCATCTTGACTGTTTTAGAGTCAAGTCGATAATTCGCTGTGATTGTGCCTGCAGCCAGATTGCATTTTTCACCAATTATGCTATCCCCAACATAAGACAGGTGGCCAATGTGCGTGTTGTCCATTACTATGCTGTTCTTGACTTCACACGCGTTTCCTATTCTTACATTCTTGCCGATGCTTGTGTATGGTCGTATGTAACAGTTCGGTCCGACATCGCTTTCTTCATCTATGTAGACCGGGCCCTCGATGTATGCTCCTGAACGTATGCGGGCGGTCTGTGCAACGGTCACGTGTCCGAGTAGGTGGGCGCCATTTTCTATTAGTCCATTTATCTTGTGTTTCGTTCTCATCAATACCCAGCGGTTTGCTTCCAGCAGGTCCCAAGGTCTTCCTATATCAAGCCACTGCCCAGTGTCAATTTTGGCAGCTATTACGGGTTTATTCTCATTTATCAGGAGTGAGAGCGCGTCTGGAATTTCCCATTCGCCTCTGGTCGAGGCAGAAATCTGCTTCAATTTTGCAAATATCTCTGTTGAGAAAACATAGATCCCTGCATTAGCCAAGTTTGATGCGGACTCTTCGTGAGTCGGCTTTTCAACTATCCTTTTGACCTTTTTTCCATTTTCAAGCTCTACTATGCCATAGTTCTCTGGTTTTTCGACGGGAACAATGGCTACAGTAGCTGCTGGCTTTTCTTTCAGGTGCAAGTCCATGACAGTTTTTACGGCTTCTGTGTCGAAAAGTAAATCGCCGTTGATGAGCAAGAAATCTTCCTGCATATAGGGTTCGACGACACTCATTGCATTGCCTGTTCCGAGTGCAGCTTTCTGTTCAACATACTCTATTTTCAATCCGAGTCTCTTGCCATCATCAAAATACGTGCGTATGGTGTCTGCCATATAGAAGATGACTATAACAACTTCCTTTATTCCGGAACCTTTTAGAGCATTGAGGCAGTGTTCAAGTATCGGTTTTCCGCCGACATCTATCAAATGTTTTGGTCTGGTTGCGGTGATTGGCTGTAGCCGTACACCTTCTCCGGCAGCCAAGATTGCGGCTTTCGTCTAGTTCACCTTCCTAACAAAGTGTTCGACCAAGGCGGCACCTTTTTCCATTATCTTCGTCGCTGCTTTTAACGATTCACCTTCAACGGTAAGCCTTACGAGAGGCTCGGTGCCCGACGCCCTGATTAGAATCCACCCTTCGTCCAGAGATACGCGAAGACCGTCAACTCTTGAGATTCCAGTGCGCTTCGGGAAGGCTCCGACCTCCTCACGGATTTTCTTCACAACTTTAAACTTTGTCTCATTCGTACAAGTGATACTTCGTCTCAGAATTGGGTAATTGGGTGTTTCAGAAACCAATTCTGTCAACTTCTTTCCCTCATCATCAAGAGCTTTCAGAAGCAGGACGGAAGAAAGTATCCCGTCCGGACAGAAATGGAACTCTGGATGTATCCACGCTCCACATGGTTCCCCTGCAAAAATAGCATTCTTCTTGCTTGTTGCTTGTGAAAGATAGACATCCCCGACCTTTGTTCTCAGGACTTTTCCTCCACATAGCTCCACCATTCTTTCGATGCACATGGAAGCCTCAACGTTTGTCACGACGGTTCCCCCGCCTTTTTTCTTGGTGATGTGGGCAGCGTATGCCGCTAGGACGCGGTCGAAATCCGCCAAGGCCCCCTTTTCATCTATGAAAGTTACTCTGTCTCCGTCTCCATCGTAGGCCACGCCTGCGTCTGCGCCCAACTCTCCAACGGTCTTAGCAAGAGGCTTTAAAGACTCTTCGTTTGGTTCGGGGCTTCTGGCGGGAAAGAACCCGTCTGGCTGCGAGTTTAACGTTGTTACCTTGCAGCCGAGCCTTCCCAGGATTCTTGGAGCTAGGTCGTGTGTTGCTCCACACCCTGGATCTACTATTACACGCCATTTCTTGCGAAGTTTCACGGATTCCATTATTGTACTGGTGTACAGGCGAGTTTCGTCTGCGAAGTGGGCTTTGCCAATTTTTTGCCAATCGGCCAGACTGAAGCGTTTACACTCGATGATTTTTTCGATTTGACCTTGACTCCGCTCGTCGTAGGCTGTGCTGTCATGATTGAAGATTTTGATGCCGTTGTACTGGGGCGGGTTGTGTGAAGCCGTAACCATGATGCCTACGTCCGCATTCATTTTACAGGTAAGAAAGGCTAGAACTGGGGTCGGCAAGATGCCTAGCTGCTTCACTGTTGCTCCACCTGACGTGAGTCCTGAAACGAGAGCGTTTTCAAGCATTAATCCTGAATTTCTCGTGTCTCTAGCGACCACTGCTGCCTTTGCCTTGGAAAAGGTTGTGATGGCCAAGCCTAGTTGGGTTGCTAGGATCGGCGTAAGATCGCCGTTTGTTAGACCTCGTATTCCTGAACTCCCAAAGAGTTTTTTCGCCAAGTCTTCCACATCGATTGAGGTTTTGAACTATCTTATGATGAAGACGATTAGCATCTTTAAAAACTAGGTGTCTGTAAAAGTCTGTTCTAGACAGTTCGAAGGTCTTAGTTGATTCTATCCTAGAACGAGGCGTATGCAGATCCAGACAATGTCGCCGATGAACAAAGCCGCTATGAGACCTGCTGTGATGAATATGAGCATGGGCAAGCCTGGCGTCGCCCAGACTTTGTCTTTCATGGTGCCGGCTTCAATTGCTTTCTCCAGTCTTTCTACAATCTCGCTTCTACCCTCGTCCTTGGGTAAGATGACCAGTTTCCTTCTGAATCCTTTCTCACCGTTTTCTTCTATGTCTTCCATCGGATATATGTGCCACTTTTCTTTTAGTTTGCTGACTGAAACTTTGTAGCCTGTTATCAAGACAAGGATTCTCTTTCCGAGAGATTCCTTCTTCAGGTCTCCTTCAAAGAGATGCCTGTGTGTTCTGAAAAGCCAGAAAAAGTTGTAGAAAATTAGTGCAAGCGCTGTCAGAGCTGCAAAGAGTACTGAGTTGCTGAAAACTGTTATTGGGAAAAAGGTTTCAGAGATTGGTGAAGGTTGGCCTGTTTGTGGTGTGAACAAGTTCTGAGGATAGAACGGTAATGCTAGTGCCAAGCACATCAACGCTTTTGCATCTGCGCCTCCGAAAGCTCCTGAATAGAAAAGTATTGTGGCGAAGGCTGCGGTTAATCCAAAGCATATGCCGTAGAAAAGGAGTTGGGAATGAGTCCCATAGATGAGCAATTCGATGAGAGTTAATGCGAAAACTGGCGGTGCAAAGAAAATCCA
>Ga0315296_10000846_pt1 | contig 27574 bp, 21 predicted proteins | sample YL17G14_18_MG_FD_203921 | JGI IMG/M metagenome (GOLD analysis project Ga0315296, IMG submission 203921) | Sediment microbial communities from Yellowstone Lake, YNP, Wyoming, USA - YL17G14_18 | ecosystem: Environmental > Aquatic > Freshwater > Lake > Sediment | place: USA: Wyoming | collected... | reverse complement strand
TGGTGACGGCGGCCGAGGCGGTTCTATCTTTCTGGAGACTGATTCCAATCTGAACACTTTGCGTTTTTATGCCGGTAAAGATCGTTTTATGGCCGAAGACGGCCAACCCGGTGGCCAAGCCAAAAAACACGGTAAGAATAGCGACAACCTAGTCTTGCAAGTACCGGTTGGCACACTGGTTCTTGATGCTAAAACTAGTAAAGTATTGGTTGATCTCGTTCGACCGGGTAAGCGCTTCTGTCCAGCTCGCGGAGGTCGTGGCGGTCGGGGCAACTGGCACTTCCGCAGCGCGACCAATACCACTCCGCGCCAGGCAGAAGAAGGTGAAAAAGGCGAACAAAAAGAGCTCTTTTTAAAACTTAAGGTTTTAGCCCAAATCGGCTTGGTGGGATTACCAAACGCGGGTAAAAGCACCTTGCTTTCGGTTTTAACCGAAGCCAAACCAAAAATTGCCAACTATCCTTTCACGACGCTTTCGCCCAATCTGGGAGTTATGAAAACTCCAGACAGGGAAGATGGTTTGGTGATTGTTGATATTCCCGGTCTAATCGAGGGCGCTTCTCAAGGGAAAGGTTTGGGAATCCGCTTTTTGAAGCATATTGAACGTTGCCGGTTTATAATCTATGTGCTTTTCCCTGAGGACCACAGTCTTGAGCTGACTGACCAAAAACTTGCTGAACGGCTTTGGAAGCAAAAGCAGAAAGTTCGGGACGAGCTCAAGGCCTTCAATCCCCACCTCTTAGAGGTTCCCAGTTTAGTAGTTATCAATAAGAAGGACCTCTTATCAGAAAGGCAAGTCCGGGCAATTAAAGTCTATTTTAAAGCCAAAAAACAAACGATTCTTCTTGTTTCCGCGGTGACTAAAGAAAACCTCAAAGCCCTAACTGACCAAAAGTATAGCGAAGCAGATGAAAGTTTATGACGTTGGCATAATTGGTGGTGGGCCATCTGGAGTAATGGCGGCAATTTCTGCTGGCCAAAGAAACAAAAAAGTAGTTCTACTGGAGAGAAATAATTCTTTAGGAAAGAAGCTTCTGTTAACCGGCAAAGGCCGCTGCAACTTTACTACCAGCAAAGAGATTCCTTGGATAGTCAATGCTTTTGGTAAAAAAGGAAAGTTCCTCTATAGCGCCCTAACTAAGTTTTCTAACCAAGACTTAATTTCCTTTTTTGAAAGTAGGGGAGTTAAAACGAAAGTGGAAAGAGATCAAAGAGTTTTCCCTCAATCAGATAAATCTCGGACTATTTTGAATTGCTTGTTGGCTGAACTTAAAAAGAACAAAGTCAGAACTATTTATAATTTTCGGGTAGTAAAGATCAAAAAAGAGACGAATTGGTTTGCTCTTCTATCGGAAGAGGGAGAGACTATCAGAGCAACCAAGGTTGTTCTAGCAACGGGTGGTAAGTCTTACCCTCAAACCGGCTCCACCGGAGACGGCTATCGTTTGGCTAAAGATTTAGGTCACCAAATTATTCCCCTTAAACCGGCTCTAGCTAGCCTTATTATTAAAGATAAAGGCATAAGAAGTCTGGCCGGCTTGTCTTTAAAAAACGTCAGACTGACTTTTAGAGCAGAAACTAAAGTCCTGGTTAGTTTGTTTGGAGAGATGCTCTTTACTCATCAAGGAATTTCCGGGCCAATTGTCCTTCAAAGCAGTAAAACTGTTTATGAATCTTTAGCTAAAAAAGAAAGAGTGGTCGCCTTTTTAGATCTAAAACCAGCTTTAGATAGGAGGCAACTTAGAAAAAGGATTCATCGGGAGATTCACAAAATACCCAAAAAAGAGTTTCAGAGCTTGTTAAAGAATTTACTCCCCCGGTCCTTGGTTTATTTTACCTGCCAAGCGGTTGGAGTTAATAAGAAACTTCCCAATGCTAGCCTTACCAGTCAAGAAGTAGATCGTTTGCTTGATTTCTTTAAAGGATTTCCTTTTTCCGTTGACGCTGTTGCCCCACTTTCAACGGCTATTATTACTAGCGGCGGCGTTGACGTTGTTCAGATAGACTCCAGGAATATGGAGTCAAAAATCATTCCCAATCTCTATTTTAGCGGTGAGATCATTGCCTTGGACGGGCCAACGGGAGGTTATAACCTTCAGAAAGCCTTTTCTACCGGCTGGTCAGCAGGTCTTTCCATCTAGAAAAATATACCTCTAGTGGTTCAGAAAAATATTTAGTAAATATCCGAGGGCTCCTTCGACAGGCTCAGTGCAAGCCATTTAGCCCTGAGCTTGTGAAGCTCCACGGGCACGCCCGTGGCATCTTCCTTTTCGCTTCACGAAATGTAGAATGTTAAGGGATAGAGTGGGTCTAGACCGGTATGCTCAGCCACGTACCAGTCGGTGCATGGCTTTCGCCTTGCTAACTAGAAAAAAACGAGATACAATCCCCATTAAGGAGCGGATGTCCGGCAACGGACATTTTTTGATGTATGGAAATTCGCAACATTGCTATCATCGCCCACGTCGACCACGGGAAAACTACTCTCGTTGATGCCCTTTTGCGCCAATCTGAGACACACCTGAGTAAAGAGGCGGCTCAAGCGGCTACTTGTATTATGGACAGCAACGAACTGGAGCGAGAGCGAGGAATAACTATCTTTTCCAAGAACGCCTCCGTTATCTGGCGCAGAGTGAAAATCAACATTATTGATACTCCTGGTCACGCCGATTTCAGCGGTGAAGTAGAGCGGGTCCTGATGATGGCGGATGGCTGCCTACTCTTAGTCGATGCTCAGGAGGGACCTATGCCTCAAACCAGGTTTGTGCTAAAGAAGGCCCTGGAGCTTGGACACAAGATAATCGTGGTTATCAACAAGATTGACAAACCTAACGCCAATGTGAGCAACGCCTTAAATAAGACTTTTGATCTGTTCATTGAGCTGGGAGCTGACGACAAAGCCGCCGATTTCCCCGTTGTTTACGCCTCTTCGAAGTTTGGCAAAGCTGGCCACACGCCCGATCTTACGAAAATGACTGACGTTACCCCCTTGTTTGAGACGATCATTAAAGATATTCCCAAACCAAGCGGCGACAGCAATCTACCCTTACAACTCCTGATCACTTCCATAAACTGGGACAACTTTAAAGGCAGGGTTGCCAGGGGCAGAATCTATGAGGGAGAAATCCGCGCTGGACAAGAAGTCGCGCGAATAGACAGCCAAGGGAACCAGAAAAAGTACCGATTAACTTCGCTAGCGACTTTCAGGGGTTTGGAACCAGTGGAAGTTACCGAGGCAGGGGCAGGGGAAATTGTGGCTATAGCCGGTATTCCCGACATTACAATTGGGGAAACGATTGCCGACCCCATCCATCCTAAAGCACTGCCGCTTATCTCAATTGAAGAACCGACCGTTAAGATGGTGTTTAACGTCAACTCCTCACCCTTTGCCGGAAGGGAAGGACAGTTCACCACCTTTCGGCAAGTCGAAGAACGTTTGTACAAGGAGCTGGATAACGATGTCGCTCTGAGGGTTAAAGACGAAGCAAGCGGGGGCTGGGTCGTCTCGGGCAGAGGGGAACTGCATCTAGCCATTTTCATTGAGCGCTTGCGCCGCGAGGGGTATGAACTCCAGGTTTCCCAACCTCAAGTTATTGCCAAAACCAGTGGCGGCCAGCGTCTGGTTCCTTACGAGGAGGTGTTCGGCGATGTTCCTGAAACGTACTCAGGAGCGGTAATCCAAAGGCTAAACAGCCGGCAAGGCGAGATGCGACAGATGACCGTGAGCGACGGCCTTGTTCACCTGGAGTTCATCATCCCGTCCCAAGGGTTGTTTGGGTATCGCAAGGAATTTATGACCGACACGCACGGCTTAGGCATAATGAACACTCTCTTTTTCAAGTATCTTCCGGAGAAAGGCGCCTGGGCAGCACGGGAGCAAGGTTCCTTAGTAGCCTGTGAGACGGGAGTGACCAGGTTATATGGCTTGACTAACGTCCAAGACAGGGGCGAACTATTCGTTGGGCCCGGGACTAATGTTTATAAAGGTCAAGTAGTCGGCCAAAATTCAAGAGGTGAGGACATTTGGGTTAACGTCTGCAAGGAGAAGCGATTAAGCAACATGCGCTCCAAAGGGGAAGGAGTAGCCGTGCACTTCAATACCCCAAGAATCATGGGTCTGGAAGATGCCTTGGATTATATTGACGACACCGAATTAGTTGAAGTAACCCTGAAGTCCGTCCGAATCCGAAAAATCATTCTCGATAAAGTCGAAGAAAAACGTAAGCAAAGGGGTTTGAGGGAGTGATGAGCGCCGCTTGGCTTAGAGAATAGACGCCGCTCAACACTCCTTTTTATACTGTCTCATCTTGCCCCGAGCTTGTGAAGCTCCACGGGCACGCCCGTGGCATCTTCCTTTTCGCTTCACGAAATGTAGAATGTTATACGAGTTTGCCTTCGGCAAAGCTCCGTTTCGCTGGCGCGAAATAGGGATAGAATGAGCCTAGACCGGCATGCTAGCCATTTTCTGGAGTAATCAACCTCACCCTCCGACAAGTTCTAATGCTGCCCGCCACGGCCTTCCTTCCCTTATTTTTAATTCGCTCTCCTACTGCTAAGATTAGTCTGAGGAGAAAGATCAAAAATTTAATAATCTTTTAATTTTTAATCGCTATGATATAACCGTCTAGAAGAAGAGGAGGTAGGTCGGTATGAAGATCTTAATAATTGAGGATGATAGGCAAACGGCGGCTACGATCCGAGAGGTACTGAAAGATCGTTACGCGGTTGATGCGGCCTATACGGGAAAGGATGGGGCAGAGCAAGCCCAGGTGAACGATTATGATCTGATTATTTTGGACTTGATTTTGCCGGATATGGATGGAGTGACGGTTTGTAAAGAGATTCGTGAGGGCGGGATAAAGACGCCAATTTTAATTTTAACAGGAAAATTACAGACTGAAGACAAGGTGAAGGCTTTGGACTCAGGAGCAGATGATTACCTAACTAAACCGTTTAGTTCCGACGAGCTTTTGGCAAGAGTCCGGGCGCTGTTAAGGCGGGATCCTGCTGCCCTAACGTCAGATAGACTTTCTGCGGGAGGTTTAACGCTTGATGTGACAGCGAACACAGTTAAATACAAAGGGAAAAAGCTTCATCTGAGACGCAGATGTTTTCAGCTCCTTGAATATCTAATGCGCAACAAAGGCAGGGTGGTGACAAGATCGATGATCTTAGAACATGTGTGGGAGAGTAGCGTTGACCTCCTGACTAATACGATCGATGTTCATATAAATGCTCTAAGAGATGAAATTGACAGGCCGTTTGGGGTATCCTTGATTAAGACCGTACACGGCTTGGGATACAAAATAGAAGGGGGTGATAAAAAGTGAAAGAGTTGATTAAAAAAATTTTAACAGACAAGGCTTACCGAAACTCGAGAGCACTAAGTAAGCTCATGCTGTCGTTGGTGGTTGTCGGATTACCCTGGGCCACCAAATAAACTTGTCTAAGAAGCATTTAAAGGTTCATCCCCCAACAAGCATGAAACGCTGCTATTACGGTAAGAGAGATGTATTTTCTATCCAAAGTTATTAGATCTTTAGTTACTCCCAAATCGAAAAATGAAGACGAGGCCGGAAGGGAATATATTCTTAACATTTTACTTCTTTGCTGCTTCGGGGTTGGTCTCGCTGCCTCTTCCGTTAACACGTTCTTCGCGATTATAGAAGGTGAGGCTTACGATGGCGTATCACCCATTCTTGTTTTTGCAGTTACTCTGATATTTATTGCACTATATCTCCTTTCTCGCGCGGGAAAACCAAAGTTTGTAGCATCTATTTTTTTACTGGCTTCGGTTTTACCTATCTATTTTACTTTATATAGATGGGGTTTCCATGTTCCTCAGGCTTTGCTCTTATATGGGCTATCTATTGTCATGACAGGGGTACTGCTCGGCTCAAAAGCAGCATTTTTACTTGTGATCGCCCACGCGTTATTCCTAATACCCCTGAGCTATCTTCAGGGAGCGAAGCTTATTAGCTACGATGTATCCTGGAAAGAGGATCTACCAGGCCTTTCAGATGGCATTGCAGCGACCGCTACTCTAGGAGCTATTGCCGTTGTCTCCTGGCTTTCCAATCGAGAAATTGAGCGATCTTTGAAGCGGGCGCGATGGTCGGAAGCAGCGCTAAAGAAAGAGCGGGATCTTTTGGAGGTAAAAGTTGAAGAGCGTACCCGAGAACTCAAACAGGCCCAGTTGGAAAAGATGTTGCAACTCTATCGCTTTGCTAAGTTTGGACGCCTAGCATCAGGACTTTTCCATGACTTAGCCAATCCCCTAACCAACGTTCATCTCAACCTTGAGAGACTCAGTACTCAAGAGACATCTTCGCTTCTGAAAAGAGCTCTCAGCGGAGTAAAGCAGATGGAAAACTTTGTTGAGGCAGCACGTAAGCAGATTCAAGAACAGGAAATAGAAACTAGTTTTTCCGCACCGGATGAAATCAGACAAGCAATCCAGATGTTTGCTCACAGAGCCAAAGAGGAGAGGGTGGAGATCCGCTTTCAGCGAGCAGACAGCTTAAAAATTTACGGCAATCCTTTAAAGTTCTATCAGCTGGTTACAAATCTCCTTTCAAACGCCGTTGATGCCTACAAGAAGATAGAACGGGATAAAAGGAAGCGTCAGGTCCTCATTGAGCTCAAAAAGGTAAACGGTAAAATTCGTCTGACCGTTCAAGATTGGGGATGCGGAATCCCCAAAGAGCAGCTTGGAAAAATTTTCGATCCTTTCTTTACCACCAAACCCATTGAAAAAGGCATCGGTATCGGGCTTTGTATCTGCAAGGATACTGTTGAAAAGGATTTTGGAGGCAGGATAAAAGTTAAGAGCAGAGAAGGTAAAGGTTCTACCTTTACCGCCGAGTTTCCCATCAAGCAAAGTGAGCGTTAAAATTGCCGAAGTAATTGACCAAGGGGTAGATTTTTTGGCCAAGAGCCAACGAAAAGACGGTAGATTCTTGAGCCTCTCCTCTCCCAATCCCAAAAGTTTTACTAAGGCGAAAAACTATCATCCGATTTTCCCGGCATTTTTGGTGCTTTCGTGTCTCAGCCCTTTTGAAGAAACGCCTGAAATCAAAACGATCAAACAAAGGGCGGCTAAATTTTTACTTTCTCAAAAAAACAAGCATTGGTCCTTTAACTACTGGGTTCGGGATTCCAAAGAAGCCGAAACTCTCCCCTACCCTGATGATCTGGACGACACTTTCTGCGCCCTCTCCGCCCTTTTCCAACATAATCCCGGGCTAATTGATGGGGCGGCGATGGCCAAGATTGTGACGCTTCTCACTGCAGTTGAGGAGAAAGAAGGCGGCCCGTACCGTACCTGGCTTGTTCCCCAAGATGCAGACGAAGTCTGGAAAGATATCGATCTGGTGGCTAATAGTAATATCGCCTACTTTCTTTCCCTCCAAGACGTCTCCCTCCCAAACCTTGAGGCGTTGATCGAATCAGCGATTAAGACCAAGAGTTACACCTCCCCGTATTATCCCTCGATTTATCCAATTATCTACTTCATCTCGCGCTTTTATAGGGGAGAAACAACTAAAAAGATGCGGGATTTTCTTCTTTCCAAACGGAAAGCTAATGGGAGATGGGAGAACCCCCTGAATACTGCCCTGGCTGTTTCGGCGCTCCTTAATCTCGGTACCCCACCTAACAAGCTGGAAAAGAGCATCGACTATCTGATAACCAAACAAATCGAAAAGTTTACCCTGAGCAACGTCGAAGGGTGGGAACCGTATGCATTTTGTATAGATCCTGCAATCAAAGGAGAAACTTATTATGCCGGCTCTCCTGCGGTGACAACTGCTTTTTGTCTGGAAGCGATAGCCAAGTACCAGAATAAGTTAAAAGTTAAAAGTGTAAAGTTCCGGCCAAAGGCCGGTCAGCCTGTGGCTGAAAAAGCTCAGGAGAAGATCTACAAAGAAGTAGTAAAACAAGCGAGGCAAAGATTTTCTTCGCTTGGCGGCGAGTTGAGGACAGAAGCCCTTAAGACCCTCGAAGCCGCGCTGAAACGGGACAAAGATAAACAGATCGTCCTCTTGCCGTACTTTTTCAAGGTTTCGCTTGGGAAAGAGGGCAAAGGTGGGTCAAGGGATCTGCTGGTGAAGCTTGGTGTCGTTAATCTCTACGGCTGGATCGCCTATGCAATCTACGATGATTTCTTGGACGAGGAAGGTGAGCCAAAACTTCTTTCGGTCGCCAATGTGTGCCTCCGCGAATCAACCACGATCTACAACAACCTTTTGCCCAAGGAGACCGGATTTCCTGTTTTCTTGCAAAAAGTAGTCGATACAATTGATGCCGCCAATACCTGGGAGGTAACGCACTGCCATGCGAAAATTAAAAATGAAAAGTTAAAAGTTAAAAATTTGACAATTCCGGATTATGGAGATCTTTCACCTTTGGCTCATCGCTCGCTCGGCCATGCGCTTGGACCGGCGGCAATTCTTTTCTCTCTTGGATACAAGGAGTCATCCCCAGAAGTCAAGAACCTGATGCGCTTTTTCAAACATTTCTTAATTGCCAGACAACTTAATGATGAGGCGCATGACTGGGAAGAAGATCTCAAAATGGGCCGGATTAATGCGGTTGGGGCAATGGTGTTGAAAAAATTCAAAGTTAAAAGTTCAAAATTAAAAGTTAGTTCTCAAGTCCTCCAGGAAATCTTCTGGTATGAGGTGGCGGTCGATGCTTGCCAAACGGTGCTTAAACACGCTCAACTGGCCCGAGAGGCCTTAGGAAAAATTCCCATTGTCACAGACCCATCCTTATTGGAAAGGCTTCTTATTCCTATCGACTATTCCGCCCAAAAGGCGCTAAAGGAAAGAGAAGGAACACTAAAGTTTTTGAAAGCCTACGGAAAAACAACCTCATATATTTAGAATCTTTTAATAATCGTCTTGTAGTATCTATTATGCCTCTACTTTTCGTGTCATCCTGCCTTAACTAACCAAACCATCTAAAAGAAGCGGGGGTGAAAGGATGACAAATTTTGGTAATCGAAAATAATCAGTTCGCCCAAAACTCCATCCGTGAAGATTTCGAGGTACTATCGTATAATAGCCGGCGCTTGACAGGCACCTTTATAATGCGGTAGATTTTTACTGACGCCATTAAAGACCTCGGTGCGAGGTCTTTTTTTATTGGCGTTTTTTTTGTTGCCCTCCGAGGGTTGGCAATAATGAGGTCGCCTCGTTCGGAGGGCAACACAAGAAGTATATCATGCCCTATTTACACGGTTATAAAGTTGAAATTTAGAAAGGAGGTGAAAAATAGAAAATGAGAAAAGTAATAGCCTTACTCCTAGTTCTCGGTCTGGTTAGTTTAGCCGGCGGCCTTGTAGCAAACGCAGCCGTTACCAATATGAGTCAGACGATGACTTCTGGGACTAAGTCGGTTGCTTCCTCAACTCCGGCCACTCTTACTGGGTTAACAGTAACCCATGCGGCCCAAGCTGCCACTGGAAGCTTTACCATTGATCCTAAAAATGCCATCGGAGATGGTGCCAAGTACGATGTCACCATGACCTCTACCAACTTCACCACCATCGGTGGTGTTCAAAAGGTAGTCGGTTCTAATAGCACCGTTGGTACCTCTGGAACTTACGATGGTAGTTACGGGGTTTCAGATCCGGTAAAGCGGTATGAGGTTGTCGTCACTACCGGTGGAGCAGTAGGAACCGCCATTTTTAAATGGCGAGTGGACGCTGGAACATGGACGGAAACCGTCACCACCGCTGCTTCAGTTTTGCTAGAGAAAGGAATCAGCGTGACTTTTGCGACTGCTACCTATGTAGTTAATGACGCGTGGGAATTCGGTGTGGATGTTTTCCCATACACCGGTTTGACCGTCACGCCAGGAACAATCACTGCTGATTCTGGTTCTATCACTGGAATGACTGCCGGTTCGACAGGAGCTTTGTCCGATTCTGGTACTACTTCGACCGCTAAGAACATAATCGCGACCGAAGATTATCGAGGAATGGGTGACTATGCTCAGACGGAGAGCCTTTCTCTGGCTGTTCATGCCAACCCAATTGCCGGAACCTACAACGCTACGGCTACGATCACCATCCTCTAAAGGAGGGTAAGTGATCGCAGTTTCCCCGGTTCTAGCTACCCCCAAGGGGGTAGCTAGTCCGGTGGCATAGCTTGTAATATGAGATACTCAAAAAAAGCTACTCTAATTAGTCTTGTGCTTTTAGGTTTATCTGCCCTACTTGGTTTAAACCCCGTGCGGGCAATTAGTTTTGGAGCTTTGGGGATACAACCGGCTAATCCTGATCCGACCCAATCCCTTAGTAGATCCTGGTTTATTTATACCACCGAAATAGGCCAAGAAATAAAAGACCAGGTTAATGTGATTAATTTAGCTGACGGGCCGGTGAGAGTTAGAGTGTGGGCCGCTGATGCGACAACTACCTCGGACGGAGCCTATACCATTAAAGAAGAGAAAGCTGATATTGGAGCCTGGGTAACCTTTCCTATTGGCCAAAAATTAAAAGGAGAAAGAATTTTGGACTTAAAAGCGGGGGAAACCAAAACAATCAACTTTCTTCTGAAAGTTCCTGAAAATGCCGAGGTTGGTGATCACATGGGAGCGATTATGGCCCAGGCCATAGGAACGCTAAAAGAGACAGAGGGAGGAAAGGCGGAGATTGAGACGGTACTAAACGTAGTTACTCGGGTAGGAGCCAGGGTTTATCTCGCCGTTTCTGGAGAAATTGTCAAGATTTTAGAGTTTCCAAAGTTTTCCTTGGAGAAAAGAGATAATTTATTTTATTTTGTTTTAACTCTTAAAAACCAGGGGAACGTTAGAATCGAACCTAAAGGGGAGATCGTAATTAAAAATATCCTGGAAACAAAAAATAATGAGGTAAAAATTCCCACAAGAGTGGTTTTCCCAAAGGATGAGATCGTTCTCCCAGTAAAATGGGAAAAAACTCCATCTTTTGGTAAATTTACAGCTAGAGCCTCGGTGACCTACGGAACAGGCGAGACCTTAACTCGGGAGTTAGCTTTCTGGGTACCTCCTTCTCGAACTGCCCTTCTGGGAATTAGTCTCGGAATCGTATCAGTGGTCGGGTTCTTGGTGAAAAGAAAAAGGAGAAGTAAAAAAAGATCTCACAGGCTTTGATGAGAATGAGAATATGCGGAGTAGTAGTTTTGCTACTGATTTTAGATTTTTGCTTCAGTTTGTCCGCCTGGGCAGCTTTAAATATTACTTCCCCTGCTAATGCCACTCTGGCCTCGAGAACCGTTTCTACTTCCGGCCAGACGACAACCGGCACCATTGCCGGAGTAGAAGTAAGTGATGATGGGGCTGCGGGTTGGGAGGCGTCCATGACCTCCACCCACTTCACAACAATTGGAGCTGCCTACACCATAGCAGGCGCCAATAATACCGTCGGCACATCCGGAACCTATGATGGTACCTATGGAGTTTTAGATCCAGTCGGAAGATATGAAATCGAGATTACAACCGGTGGATCAGTAGGAACAGCCATTTTTAAATGGGTAAACCCCGCTGATGTAACAACCGAAAGTGTTACCACTGCCTCAGAGGTTGTTTTAGAAAAAGGAATCAATGCAACCTTCGCTGCCGCAACCTACCAAGTGGGAGATAAGTGGCAGTTTGGAGTCGATGTCTTCCCTTACACCGGTTTGCATGTAACACCGAGTAATATCACAGCAGTAAGTGGAGATACCGGGGTTAGTAAGGAAACATCGGGGTATTTAACCGGCGCTGGTCCTACTTCCGACGCCCTCACTGTAGTGACCGGGGCTACGGGTAATAGCACCGGAACTTATCAACAGGATGAGGGATTAGAATTAACCATCCACGCCAATAGTCTTTCTGGAACTTATTCGGCCACCGTCACTTTTACTGTTTTATAGCGATGGGTGGGAAAGCTAAGCGGAAATATACAGAGCAGGCCTACAGAGAAGCCTACGCAAGCGTCAGGGAGTTTGCCGAAATAGTTTACGAAATAGCTAAACGCCAACACCTTAGAGAGCAGAAACTCAAGAAACATCCTAAAGGATTTCACCTTGAAGAAGACGGAAGCATCTACAATTGCATAATCTGCCACCGACAAATATCTGGGAAAAGTGGTTGGTGGGACAAACTGGGCCAAAAGTGCCTGGATTGCCAAAGGAACATCAAGGAAGGCGTTATTCCGGCCAAAATTTGCCAGAACGACGATCTTGTGATCAAAAACTGGCAGTTGCGCTCCAATTACGGTCTACACTGGTCCACGGTGCGCAAATTGCGCAGGGAAGGTGTTCTTAAAGGCAGAGACTTAAAAACAAAGGACGGGACGATCTACTTTACCGTTTACCTTGTAAGCGAAAATAAAGAATTTCTCAAGAAATACCCTAAGAAACCTGTTATGGGATCAAAAATGTGAGACACCTTTTTTATACTGTCTCATCTGTCTTGCTTCGATTTCACTCAGCATAAACTACTTCGACTTCGCTCAGTATTAACTACTTCGACACGCTCGGTGCAAGCAGGCTCACTATAAAGAGAAAAAAGAAAAACAGCCAACTGTACAGAGGTAACTTGACACTTTTATTTGACACCTAAAACAAGGGTGTGTTTTAATAAAAAGGCTAATGAGCAACACCACCCCAATCGATTTGAGCAAGGTCTTATCCCAACATAAAAGCGGTTGGTTGGCTTTATCTCCTGATAACCGTACTTTGGTAGCCGTTGGTAAAACGCTTAAAATTGCACTTGAGAAAGCGCGGAAACTTGGTGTAGAAAAACCAAGCCTTCTCAAAGCTGCTCCCTACCAAAACCTCTTTGTGGGGCAGTAAGATGGCCTTATCTTTTCCCTACTACAAGGTTACCGATTTCCCCAGACATCAAAAGCGGGAACGTCCTTTGCCCTGGTTAAGATTTGGGATTTTTAATCCTAAGAACGAGGATGTGATCGTCTACCCCTTAGGCTTGGTTGACTCAGGTTCTGATCTTACAATTATTAACCACGAGTTCGCCGAGGAACTGGGAATTGATCTTGGAAAGGCCAAGAAAGATCAAAAAGGTGATGTCGTTGGAGTAGGAGGAGGTAAACTTGAAGTCTGTCTATACAAAGTGGGATTTCTCATTGGTGATGAAAGCGGTGTCAAACCAATAAAATATACCGATCTAGTCGGATTTAGCCGTGCTGATTTTCCGCCCTCAATGCCCCAACAAACCGCAATTCTTGGAACAACGGGATTTTTCAGAAAATTAAGAGTGACCTTCAATTTCCCCAAATATATCCTTGTGGAACTCCTTGGGTAACCTTTTCGGCAACGCTCCGCCACCTCTTTCTAAAGGATAGAAGCAGCCTTTTCCATCCGTGGAAGAACCTTCTCCCTCCCAAGAACCTCCATACTCTCAAACAAAGGAGGAGAGACCTTCTTTCCCGAGATTGCGACCCGCAGCGTCATAAATAAAACGGGTGCTTTCCAACCCTGATTCTTTGCTAACTTCCTCATTTCCCTCTCTAACTTTTCTGCTTTCCAATCTTCCACCCCCCTTAGAAGCTTTGAACTCTCTTCTAACTTCTCCTTAGCAGACACTGTTGTTTCACCTTGCTGCACAAGAAGCTCCGGTGACCAAGCAACATCCTTAAAGAAAAATCCAGCCATCTCTTCGAGCTCAGATAGCTTCTTGATCCGCTCCCGGATCAGGGGCACAACCTGCTCGATAAGGTCAGGGTTGACAGCCAAGCCTCTGTAGTTCTTTAGATATTCACAAATTCTTAATTTTAAATTTTCAATTTTTAATTTTCTTATGTATTCCCCGTTCATCCAATCTAGCTTCTCCCGATCAAATACTGGGGCGGAGGTAGAGATGCGGCTTAAATCAAGCTTCTTGATAAATTCACTCAAAGAGAAGATATCTTTCCCTTTAGGATGGGACCAGCCAAGAAGAGCAAGAAAGTTAATTAGCGCTTCAGGAAGATAACCCTCCTCTTGAAACTCCACGACTCCAACCGCTCCATGGCGTTTGGAAAGTTTAGCACGATCGCGCTCGCGAAGAAGAGGAAGATGCGCGAAAGCAGGTAGCTCCCACCCAAATGCCTGATAAAGCAAGACATGTTTGGGGGTGGAAGAGATCCACTCCTCTGCCCTAATCACATGGGTAACTTTCATCAAGTGGTCATCAACCACGACTGCCAAATGATAAGTGGGAAAACCGTCAGATTTAAGAAGAACTTGATCATCAATCTCCGCGTTTTTGAAAGTAATCCTCCCCCGAATCAAATCGGTAAAAGAAGTTTCGCCACTTTCGGGAACTTTAAGCCGGATAACATATTTCTCCCTTTTCGCCCTCTCCCCTGCTTTTTTAGGATCCAACCGCTGACACCGCCCGTCGTACTTCGGTGGGAGGTTCTTCTCTTGTTGGCCTTTTCTCATCTTAGCCAACCGCTCCTCCGAGCAAAAACAGTAGTAAGCCTTCCCTTTTTCCACTAACTCCTTAGCATACCTTTGGTAAAGGGAAAGCCTTTCGGACTGGCGAATTGGCCCTTCATCCCAGGTGAGCCCGAGCCAGGCAAGAGCAGCGATAATCTGCTCCTCAGCCCCTTTCACCAAACGGGTTTGATCAGTGTCCTCAATCCTGAGAAGAAACTTACCCTTATTCTGCTTGGCGAAAGCGTAGTTGAAAAGGGCGGTGTAAGCAGATCCAACATGGAGCACCCCCGTAGGCGATGGGGCAAAACGTGTTTTAACCATCAGCCCCAATGATACCATCCTGAATAGACGCGTTCACCTTTGGCGTAACGCTAGCAATTACTCTCTTTGGTCGTAATTGTTTGATCTGCTAAACTTAAAATCATGAGTCTCCACGAAACCGCCGCTTTCGTAAGAAAGGTAATCGTTTGGGGAATTCTTGGGTTAATCGCTTTGCTTCTTCTTGTGGTACTCTTCAACTTTCTCCGCGACCTTTACCGCCAGCTTAATCCTCCACCGGTTTCACCTCCTACATCCGGATTTGGGAAACTCCCTACGCTTCACCTCCCTGCCCTTCCGATAAAGGGGACTCCAAGCTACCTTTTGGAAACAGCAACAGGAGAGCTTCCAACCTTTCCTGACCGTGCCAAGGTGGTGGCGATGCAAGAGATCAAGATTTCACCTTTGGGAGAGCAGCACGCTAAGGAACTCGCTAAGAAGTTTGATTTTGGAGGGGAGGGTGAATTAAGTGAGGATAAAAAAGCAGTCATCTTTAGAGATGAGATCGACAGACGAACCCTAACAATCAACCTCACTAGCCAAAATTTCACCCTTACTACCGATCTTACCCATATTCAAACAACCATCCCCAAAGGAAGTGCACTAACCGGAGGCGAGGCGATCAAAGAAGCCCAAGAGTTTCTCAACCGGAATGGACTTCTTAAAGGAGAGTTTGGGGAGGGACGACAAGTCACCCAAGTTCACAAGGTAGAGGGGGGAGGAGTAAAAGATGCAATCTCTGTTTCGGAAGGACAGTTCACCCGAGTGGATTTCTTCCGCAACCTGACAGACGTTTCCGCTGACAGCTTCTCGATTCTCCCCCCAAATCCACAGATAGGCCTAATCCAAGTCTGGATAACTTCCGGCCTCAAACCAGAGATCAACAACATTCTTTATCTCTCTTATACAGTGTGGGAAATAAATAAAGAGAAAGTAGAGACTTATCCCTTAAGACCTGTTGCTGAGGCGTGGGAAGAGGTCAAAAACGGAAGGGGAGTCGCTGAAGTTTTGCTTCAAGGAACCTCACCTTTGGATCCTTATACCCCACTGACTCTTAAAACAGTCTCCATCCGAAAGGTAGAGTTAGCTTACTTTGACGACCCCTTATGGCAAAAATACCTTCAACCAATCTATGTTTTTACAGGCAACGCCAAAACCGATGATGGGAAGGATACCACTTTTGTCACTTATACCTCTGCTATCTCAACGAGTTGGATCCAACCTTAAGCTTAGGGAAAGCGGAAAGAAGAAAGAACCCAAGCAAGAAGATCCTTGGTATCCGAAAAGCGGTCACTGCTTCCCATTACCGTCCCCAAAAATTCCCTCCCCCCACCCTTGAAATAAAAGACGAAGACTTCTTTTGCTTTGACGGTGTAACCGGTTTTTACTCCCGAAATCCCCGGTATCTTTCCCAAAAGTTCATTCGTCGTCTTAAGATAATGTTGGTATTTCCCATCATTTGAGGAGACGGTAATCTCCTTTGTCTTGACTACCTCACAAAGAAACGGATCCTCGAGAGCCTTTTTGGTTAAAATGGTTAAATCTTGAGCACTGGAATATTGGAGAGTACTGTCCGACCCGGTAGGATTGACAAAATAAGTTTTCTCAAGCTTCAAAGCAGCTGCCAAATGATTCATCGCCGCAACAAACGTCGGGATCCCTTCCTGGTGGTGGGAGGCTAAAGCGCAAGCCGCATCTCCTGCTGAGGCAACCAACAAACCGCGCAAAAGGTTTGCAACGGTAATCTTCTCTCCAGGTTGAAGCCCCATGATGCTCTCCCCTGTTCTTAAAACACAGGTTGAAGGAACAACTACTACTTCATCTAGTTTATAGTTATCAAGCGCAACAAGAGCGGTAGCAACTTTGACCGTTGAGGCCGGAGGAAGTTTCCGCAAGGAGTTTTTATCGTAGAGGACAAAACCACTCTGCAAATCGAGAAGGTAAGCTGATCTAGCGGTAATTTTAGGTGGTAAAGACGTATCCGCAAGAAGGATAGGGTGCAGGAAGGAAACTTTTTGGTCTGCGGGAATAAGTTGGTTGGAACCAAAAGAGAAAAGAAAACCAGCCATAACCACTACTACTAAAAACCGCAGAACATCTCTCCAGCTAAGTTCTTTCCTAAAGCCACAACCCCGTTGGATAGGGGCCTTCGCCTTCAAAATAATAATTTGGATAGAGGTCTCAACTAGTCTCTTGGTTTTGGGGAGAAGATAAGAGGGGTCAAAACTCACCTTTTGCCTTTGCGCTTTCTAACTACCTGAATTCCAAGTTCCTTAAGCTGTTCTTCTGAAACTTCCGATGGAGCATCCATCACCGACGTTTGCCCCGAGGCGGTCATTGGAAAAGCAATCACTTCCCGCAAAGAAGGTTCATTTTGAACTATCATTAAAAACCGGTCAATTCCCGGGGCAATACCACCATGGGGTGGGACTCCATATTCAAAAGCCTTAAGTAGGTGGCCAAATTTTTTCTGAATTTGCTCCTTCGTATGACCTAGAATCTCAAAAATTTTTTCCTGAAGTTTCGGATCGGTTATTCGGATGCTACCACCGCCAATCTCAAAACCATTAAGAATTAGGTCATGCTGGTAAGAATGGACTTTGCCTGGATCCCTGTCTAAAAGAGAAATATCTTTCTCTTTTGGAGCAGTAAAAGGATGGTGCATCGAATCCCATCTTTTTTCAGACTCCTTCCATTCAAAAAGAGGAAAGCCAACAATAAAACAAAAAGCTAAAATATCTTTTTCCTTTTTATCCCTTCTTATATCTGGTTTGTCCGTCCCATATCTTTCCATCGCCTCTTTGTAAGAAATTCTCGGAAAAGGAAATCGATAAACTTTTTTGCCAAGAACTTTTTCAGTTAAATCTTTAAATAAATTTTCTATTAAAGATAAAATTTCTTCTTGACTGGCAAAAGACATCTCTAAATCAAGCTGAGTAAATTCTCCGTAGGCCCGATCAGCTCTTGGATCTTCATCCCGGAAACAGCGGGCAATTTGGTAATATTTCTCAAAACCGGCAACCATTAAAAGCTGTTTGTATTGTTGAGGTGATTGAGGTAGGGCATAAAATTTTCCTGGCTGAAGACGCGAAGGGACAGTAAAATCCCGGGCACCTTCAGGTGTAGCTTTAGTCAAAATTGGCGTTTCTATCTCAATAAAACCCCGCTTATCTAACCAATCCCGAATAAACTTAATTACCCGATGGCGAAGTTCCAAATTTTTAACCATCCGTGGTCGGCGGAGATCAAGGTAGCGATACTTGAGCCGCAGCCCCTCTTCAATTTCGTATCCTTCGGTGGCGATTGGAAAAGGAAGCTCCTTTGCCTTCGCTAAAACTTCCATCTCCTCTATCTTAATTTCAACTTTTCCAGTGGCAATTTTTGGGTTAACCGTTTTTGATGTGCGTTTTACTACCGTCCCAACCACCCGAACCACATCTTCCAACCCTAATTCACCCATCTCCCAACCACCAACCACCTGAACAATTCCTGAGCGATCACGAAGATCAATAAAAACGAGTTTCCCATGGTCACGACGACGATGAACCCATCCCAAAAGGAGTACCTTTTTGCCAATTTTTTGAGGGGTTTCTAACGCGTGAGTTCTTTCCATTGGATAACTAAAATATAATACCAGCTCCCCGTCCTTCCTGTCATATTTTAAGACTCCTTTGGATATGGGTGCGGGCGATTTCAGTTTTGACAAAGGCGAGCCAATCAGGGGATGGTTTTTTGCCTCTGGCAGTTACAATCTCCACCGTCTCCCCGTTTTGAAGCTGGTAGTTTAAAGGGACCATCTTCCTATTAACCTTAGCTCCGGCGCAGCTTCGGCCAAGATCGGTGTGAACCGTGAAGGCGAAATCAACAGGGGTGGCTCCTTTGGGTAAAACTTTCACATCCCCTTTAGGGGTAAAAACAAAAACCTCATCAGGAAAGAGGTTTAACTCCTGCCCTTTTTCCCAAAAGGCTAAGCTTTTAATCAGAGCGATCTTTGCCTCTGGGGCCGGGAGAGATCCTTCCCTCTTTTTCTCCACCTCCAAGGTAGCGTAATGCTGATGTGCTGCCAACCCATACTCGGCAAACTCTTCCATTGTTTTGGTTCTAATCTGGATTTCAACCAAGTGACTATCAACCTCAAAGACATCCTGAAGCGACTGGTAACCGTTTGGTTTAGGATGGGCAATATAATCGTCAAACAAACCCGGAACTTCCCGCCAAAGACGGCGGATAATATCTAAAACTCGATAGCACTCCTCAACTGTAGCAACCACCACCCGAAAACCTAAAAGATCAAAAACCATCCCTCCCGCTTTTTCTTGGTAACGGGGAAGCTTTCGGTAAACCCCGTAAAGATGTTTGGTGCGGCCTTTCATCTCTCCCACGATCCCTTCTTTTTGCAGCGCTTCCGTAAGCTTCTCCTTTACAGTCTCAACCACCCTCTCCATCTCCCCCGCCTGAGCACGGACCTTCTCTTCAATTTCCTTATATTTTTCCGGCTCAAGGATAGAAAAAGCCCGATCCTCCAACTCCACTTTAAAGCGATAAAGACCCAAAATCGCCGCCAAAGGAGACCAGATATCGAAGACCTTTTGGGCAGAAGTTTTTTGTCTTTCCGGTGGCAAAGCGGAGATAGTTCGCAAGTTGTGGATCTTTTCCGCCAAACGAATCATTAAAACCCTTGGGTCTTTGATTGAGGCGAGCATCATATGCCTTAAATTCTCCCAGTCTCGTTCTTCCTCTGCAGTAACGCGACTTCCTGCTTCCTTAACCGCCCGCAAACCCTCAACCAGTGATGTAATCTCCCCCCCAAACTCCTCAGCTAAAGCTTCCTGCTCAAGATTGGTTTTCTCCAAAACATCATGAAGAAGAGCGGCGGCGATGGTAGTTGAGTCTGCCTGAACCTCAGTTAACATCCCTGCCACTTCAGAAACATGCTCCAGCATCCCCTCTCCAGACAAACGCTTCTGCCCCACATGGGCAGCCTCCGCAAAGTTGTAAGCTTTGGTGATCAACTCTGTGTTCAAGCTTGGCTCGTAACTTTTGTGTTTCTCAAGAAGATCCTTTAGAGTCACCCCAACCCTATTATAAACCTAAGCCAAAGGACGCTCTATTGTTTCTTAAGGTCGCGAATCTTGAGGATTACTTTCTCTCTATCATTCCAACGCTCAATCTCTGGAGTATAAGCGATTGAAATCTCCTCACCCAAGCTAAAACCACCCTCTTCCCCATGCCCAAACCAGATCGCCTCAAAACCAGGAGAAACAAGAAGCTTTAAGTGCTTCCTCTGCCGCCCCACCCTTCTTTCCTCTAACACATTCACCCCGTAGGCAGCAAAAAGTGGTTCAGGATTGCCAACCCCGTGGGGCTCAAACTTCTTCAATTCCGCTACTAACTCGTAGCTTAGATTTTGAAGAGGAAACTCAAGATCGATTTTAAGAACTGGTCGGGGGTCAAGCGTTTTTAAAATCTCTTTTGCCTCCTCTCTCAAAGCAGAAACAAACCGCTCCAACTTCTCGTTTAAAACCGTAAAACCCGCCGCCATCTCATGCCCTCCAACATCCTCTAAAAGATCAGCATGGTTTTGCAACGCCTCAAGGAGGTTAAACCCATTCACTGAGCGTGCTGATCCTTTTGAAAACTCCTCTCCTTTGGCAATCACTACTGCTGGACGGCCGTACTCCTCCACCAACTTCCCTGCTACCAAACCGATGATCCCTTCGTGCCAACTGTCATGGTAAAGAACGATAAGATTATCCCCCTCCGTAACCAAACCTTTGGCATGATTGTATATCTCCTCCGTTAAACTCTGCCGCTTTACATTGGCGGCTTCAAGAAGATGTGCCAACTCCCGCGCTTTAATCTCATCCTGGGTACAAAGGAGGCGCAACGCCTCAATCCCCTGTTTCAACCGGCCAATGGCATTGATTCTTGGTCCCAAAATCCAGCCTGCAGCGTAGCTTCCCAAATTTCCCGGCTTTAAACCAGCTACCTCAAGCAAAGCCGCCAAACCAGGACGTTTGTTTTGATTTAAGATTTCAAAGCCGTACTTGACCAAGCTCCGATTAACCCCCAAAAGGGGTTGGAGATCTGCAATGGTAGCGATCGCAACAAGGTCAAGAAATCCAGTGATTAGTGATGAGTGATTAGTGATGAGTTGAGAAGCGAGCAACCACGCTACCCCAGCCCCACAGAGTTCATTTGTCTGAACGATCGCATAAGCGGGAGGAAGTTCTTCCGGTTCCAGGTGATGGTCAGTGACGATAACTTCTATCCCCAAGGAGTTGGCATATTCAACCTCATCCTTTGCAGTAATCCCCGAATCGACCGTCACAATCAGCTTAACCCCTTGATCCGCCAACTGGTGGATCCCCTGTTTGTTTAAACCATAGCCTTCGGTGAATCGATCGGGAATGTAAGGAAGGGTGTTGGCGGAAAGAGCTTTGAGCGTTTGCCAAAGAATCGCGGTTGCGGTTACCCCATCCACATCAAAATCGCCCCAAACAATGATCTTTTCCCCAGAGGAAATTGCCGATTTGATCCGTTCAACGGCGCGCTCAAGTTGGTTTTGATCAAGGTCAGGAAGATAACGACGTAACTGGGTAATTAGCTGATCAGGCCTTGGGGGATCAAAAAACTCCTCTTTATCCTTAATGCCTCTGTTTTTAAGAAGGTTTTCAACTACTGACTCCTTGCTCCCTACTTCCAACACACTGAGGATCTGCCACCTTTTCTCCATACCAAAGGCATAATATCACTCTTAGCGATGCTGGAAGATTTTCTTTAACCCTCCTTGCCGTGAGAAGTTCCGCCAAATCACCAGCAACGGGGCGGCGGTAAAAGTTGAGGAGTAGGTTCCCGAGATTGTCCCTACCAAAAGAGCAAAGACAAACCAATGCAAGCTCTCCCCACCCAAAAGAAACAGTGCCAAAAGCATAAAGACAATCGTCAGGGAGTTGTTGATCGAACGCACTAACGTTTCCCCCACCGCTTGGTTAATCGCTACGTCCAACTCCAAAGAAGGATTGCGCCTCAAGATCTCTCGAATCCGGTCAAAAACGACGATTGTATCGTGAACCGAGAAAGAGAGGGTTGATAGAGCCGCGGTGACAAACAGCGTATCTACCTCCACCCCAAAAAATCGGCCAAGGAGAGAGAAAATACCAAGAAGAACGAAGGTATCATGAAACATCGCCAAAATTGCTGCTACCCCATACATTAGGTTCTTGAATCGGTAGGCGACATAGGTGAGGATTGCAAGAGCTGCCAAGGTAACTGCAAAAAACGCTTTAAAAAGAAGCTCCCGCCCCAGCTTTGGTCCCAAAGTTTCAAAACGAACTTCCTCAAAATCCCCAAGCTTTTCCTTTAAAGTCGCCACCAATGATTTATGCTGCTCGGTGGTTAAAGGAACGGTGCGAATAATAAACTGCTTCTCACCTGCCGGTTGAATCGAAGCCACCTCCAACCCCTGCCCGGCAAAAGCGTCCTTAATTGCCCCCACTACTGACTCCTGACTACTGACTACTGACTCAGCGAAGCGCACCTCCCACAATGTTCCCCCTGTAAAATCGATTGAAGGTTTTAACCCAAAGAGAATCAAAGAGAAAATTCCCGGCACCAATACCAAAGCGGAGAGCAAGAAGTATATTTTTTTCAAGCGCATAAAGTTAATCATGATTCGATCCTTCGACCCTGCTCAGGATCGCCCTGAGCTCGCCGAATGGGCGACAAGCTCACCATCCTTATCGGTAGAAAACACGCACCAAAGTTCTTGTGACCACCACCCCTGTAAAAAGCGAGATCAAAACACCAAGACCCAAAGTCAAAGCAAATCCTCTCACCATCCCTGAGGTGACAAGAAACGACCAGCCAAACGGATTAAAAAGGATAAAAACAGTTGTTAGGGTAGCTAAATTCGCGTCGCGGATCGAATCCCACGCCCGACCAAACCCAAGCTCCATCGCCTCATGCAACTCCTTCCCCCAGCGCCGCTCTTCCTTAATCCGCTCGAAAATTAAGATATTAGCATCAACCGCCATCCCCACCGAAAGAAGAAAACCAGCCACACCCGAAAGGGTCAAGGTTACTGGAAGAAGTCTGTAAATCGCCAAGGTGATAATCCCGTAGATGATTAAAGCCATGGTTGCTAAAATCCCCAACCTCCCGTAGTTACCGATCATAAAGAAGACCACCAACGCCAACCCAACCAAACCAGCGACGACACTCCTCTTTAATGCCTCTGCCCCCAAAGTTGCCCCCACCTGCCGTCGTTCCAAAACATGAATCGGCGTTGGCAACGCCCCAGCATTAAGCTGGGCAACAATCCGCTTTGCTTCAGATAAAGTAAACTGCCCGGTAATTACCGCATTCCCCCCACTAATCTTTCCCTTAACCGTTGGCGCAGTAAGAAGTATCTCATCAAGATAGATCGCCAACGGCTTTTCCACATTTCTCCCCGTGATCTCCTCAAATTTCTTCGCTCCCTCGGAAGTAAATTGAAGAGCAATCTGCGGCGCACCAGTTGTTTGTTCAAAATCAACCTGAGAACGCGCGAGATCTTTTCCTGTAAGTCTCGTCCTCACAAACTGCCGGTTTTCACCCTCGCCTGTCGCTTCACGAAAATCCAGCTGTGCCGTCTGGCCAATCAAAAGAAGGGCTTGTTCTGGATCCTCTACCCCAGGAAGCTCAACAATCACCCGATATGACTTCCCTGATCTTGAAGCTTGGATTGTGGGTTCAGCAACACCTAAAAAATCAACTCGCCGCTCAACAACGGCACGCGTGCTTTCAAGCGCCTGATCTTTTTCTTTCTCAGGAATCCCCGACATATCCGCCTCCAAACTTACCTGCAATCCTCCTTGAAGATCCAAACCATAATGGAGAGAAAGATCGCGGCGGAGGGGAATCTTGAACCGTGTAAGGTCTACAGTTGCCGGCCAAAGATAACCACTTAAATCAACAAGCGCGGCACCAATGATAAGAAGAATAATGAAAATTAAAACAGATCTTGGTTTTAACATTCGAGCGAAGCGAGAATGCTAGTCCGCCTCGGGCGGACGACCATCCACTAAAACTATATCATTAGCAAGTCCCTAAGGTTAAGCTTTTGTTCTTTCTCGTTTTGGAGGAGGGGTAAGATGTAGTTGCCGCGCTCCAGGAAAGCGAAAGGTGATCTCCCCTTTAATATAATCAATCTCCACCACAACAGGATCGCCAATCTTTAAATTAAGATCCCGCATAAACTTTGCCGGAAGGGTTACCGCAGCAGAGTTTCCTGTTTTTATGATTTTCTCGGCCATAATTAGTCATTAGGCATTAGACATTAGACATTAGTCATTAGCCATCGAAATTTAGTCTAACACCCACCCTTAGCTAATCACAAGGTAGCGTTCTGCTCCTGGTGTAAGGATAATTTTGGGCTGAAAAATAGCTGAGAGAAGGAATGGATCTCGCCTCTTTTTGAGCGCTTCAAACTCCCCTTCGGAGAGAATCGTGTAGTTTATCTCCTGACCTCTTCGCTTCTCCTCATCCTTAACCAGTTTGGCAATCTTCTTGGAGGAAACCCGCCCCACGATCAAAAGATCAATCTCGCTGGGTGCTGCTACCCTCCCTTTAAGGTAAGGGATCGAAAGGAACGCGAGTTTCACCTCGCCCAAGCCTTTCCCCTTCACTAACGCCTTACCAACTCCCTCCTCTTTAACAACCAGTCCCAAAACCTCGTTAAAAAGTGGAAAATCCTCCTTAATTAAGTAATAAAGGCGGTTTTTTCGGGGGTTTTTCTTAAGCAATCCTAAACTCTCCAAATTCTCAAGCTCTCTTCGAACGGCATTGATCTCTGCACTTACCCGCCGCGTAATCTCTCGCACATGATATTCGGTACCGGGATGAAGGAGAAAAAGCTTGAGGATATCTACCCGCACTTGTGAAACAAAAAGATTTTTGAGTAAACCAGGCACAACAACCCTACCCGTCCTTAAAACTTTTTTAACCTTAAACCGACCCTTTTCCCCTGGTTTAATTAAAGGCACATATGTTCACCTCCTCCCAACTTGTGGTGAGTTCATCGAACCCATCATTTTGGCAGTACTTCAATCCAGGTTAACCCACGGTTGAAAACGATCTCCTTTTTGGTTCCTTGCTCATAAAAGATTGTTCGATCCGAAAGGGTATTTCTTTTCCATGTCGCTTTAATCTTCTTACCGTCGCGGAAGACTTCGGCATCACCGCTTCCTGTGGTTTTAAAAAGAAGATGAGCAGTTCCATCTCCCGCTCTGTATTGCGGTGTGTAAAGAAGGACAACATTTTTTGCGGTGAGCTGCTGCTTTGTTGTTTGGTCAAGGTGTTTCTTTCCTCCTTGGAATCGCAAGTAAGTGTTGGTTGTTCGTTCATACCTCCACTCCACAGCGTAAACTGGGAGATACCAAAAGTTAAAGGAGATCTTTTGCTTTCCAGAGCGCTCACTATATGGGATATCGCTTTTAAATTTCCAAGCCTTAAATTTGGGTAATTTATTTGTTCCTGGATAAAGCCGTTCCCCCGCTTGCCAGAGTTTTTTAGTTGAGGTGTAATGGATGTGGGAAAGAATTGTTCTTCCTCCAATTATGATATCTCCGCCGCGCCAATAGGTAGAGGTTCCCAAGCGAAACTGATCAAGATCCAAAACACCCTTTTGTCGAATATAAGCAAAAATATTCGCTGGCGATCCTGGTGTCCCCGCTCCGCCTACATGGGAATAATACGCAGGAAATTCTAAAGCCCAATCAATGTAATAAACACGGGCAGAACGGACAGGACCAAGTTTAGCGATATCTTGGCTGTGAAACACAGCTAACAATCTAGGGATCCCTCCTTCAGCCACTGCTTCCCAGATCAGATCAGCTTTTTGAAGACCAAAATGGTAAGGGCGCGCAAGCGCATGATTATCAATCATCACTGCCAAAGGTCGGCGTTTTCCCCAAGTATCTTTTTGCGCTTTGGTATAAAAAACACCGCTAATCGGATGGAGTTGATCCAAAACAGTTGGTGCAGAAAGGACAATCAGCGGCTCGCCAGTTGAAGGTCCAAGAGGGTTAAGAAAAGGAAGAGAAAATCGCTTAGCCAAAAGGAAGCAGACTCCACCTCCGATAAACGAGAGCAAAATAAAGAAAATAAAAAGAAGAACCCACCGATGTTGTTTTACCCACCCACCAAAACGTGATCGGCAAGATGGTTTTAACTCCACAACCCGGCCTTGCTCTTTAATCACAATCGTAGATTGGACGTTTTGAGCATAGCGAAAACGTTCACAATCTATACTCAGATTAACAAAATTCAACATCTCAAGTCAATCTAAAAGAAATTTTGCTTAATATCCTACAATATAGGACGCGAACCCTGTTCGCTAACTATATTGCTCGTGCTGGAGGCACGATACTACATAGGACGAATACAAGCCTGCTTAAGGAGCTAATAGTGGTAAAATCAAGATATGTCCAAGAAAAGGAGAAAAGATAAAGAACTTGCCCACCTCAGGCGCGAGGTTGAGGTTCTGCGGGCACAGATCGCTGGTCAAAAACCTACTTTGCCACCAGCACCATCAACACCACCAAGCATACAGAAACCTGCTGTAACACCAAAAGAGGTAAAAGAACCGGCGATCCGAAAACCTCAACTACCTCCCCAAATGGTAGACCCAAAGTTTATCAAAGCTGACCTTATCAAAAGTGGGATCCTTACTCTTGTTGCTCTTGCAACAATCTTTGTCCTTACCTTTCTTCTTTAAACATTTCATCGTGGCGTCAATATCGCAATTCCATCTAGTTGTGTGCTTTGGGAAATTTATTTTGCAGAAAGAAAAAGCTTGGTCAAGTAACGGCCAAGCTATGACAGGTAAAACTCACTATCTAACAAAAACGGTACTTCGTCCCGTCCGGGCGGATGATGTAGACTTGATCCTGGATGCCAAAAGGACCTTGCCCACCTGATAAGCGGGATGGTTGGTTTTTTTCAAGGTAAGCAAGCCGCTTGCGCGCCGCTTCCCTTGCCTCCTCCTCGGTATCAAATGCACCAGGTAATGAATAAGGCGCTCCTTCGAACTCGTCCCAACCTTCAAGTTTCCACTTACCTTTAGTCACGAGACGCTCCCTCCTTCTGAATTATTGAACTCAGTTTATCACGAAACTATAAGTCTGTCAAATAGGATTTAAAACTCGCTCTCACGCGGGCGATATTGCAGCGCCTCAGCGATGTGCTCAGGCAGGATTTCCTTTGAACCAGCCAAATCGGCAATCGTTTGCGAGACCTTGATCACTTTGTGGTAGGCTCTTGCCGAAAGCGCCATTTGGGAAACCGCTTGGCGAAGAAGCGTTTCCGCCTCCGCGGTCATTTTGCAGAATTTGTGAATCTCCTTCGCCGTTAGTTCTGCATTGCTGAAAATCTTCTTTCCTACAAATCTCTTAAGCTGCCGATCGCGCGCCTTCTGCACCCGTTCCCGTAATTTTTTACTGCTCTCCGCTTGCGGCTTGGCTTCATCCGCACTTTGCATCAGCTTGTCGGTTTTAACCGCAGGAACCTCAATGTGCATATCGATCCGATCCAAAATTGGACCGGAAACTTTCTGCTTGTAGTGCAAGATCTGGTGGGCACTGCAGCGGCAGGACTTGCGTGGATCCCCTAAGTAGCCGCAGGGGCAGGGATTCTCCGCCGTAACTAGGATAAATTTTGCCGGGAAAGTTAACGACCCGGCGGCTCGGGAGATCGTCACAATCCCATCTTCAACCGGCTGCCTCAACGCTTCCAAAACGTGACGGGGGAATTCAGGGAACTCATCTAAAAAGAGGATTCCTCGGTGAGCCAGAGAGATCTCACCC
>Ga0315296_10000845_pt1 | contig 27578 bp, 23 predicted proteins | sample YL17G14_18_MG_FD_203921 | JGI IMG/M metagenome (GOLD analysis project Ga0315296, IMG submission 203921) | Sediment microbial communities from Yellowstone Lake, YNP, Wyoming, USA - YL17G14_18 | ecosystem: Environmental > Aquatic > Freshwater > Lake > Sediment | place: USA: Wyoming | collected... | reverse complement strand
GTCAGGGCTGTCTGCGTGTGCTAGGTGCTAGCAAGTGCTTCTCTGCCGTTATCGCATCAGCAGATGCAAGCAACGGCCTTGGACGCTCGAGCTGGGATGTTAGAACCCTCAAATGACTCCAACCCAATCATTCGGAGCATCAACCCGATTGCATCGATTCGCACGCTTCCAGGTCTATCGTGTCCAACAGCCTGCGGAGGCGCTGGCCCTTGCTCTCGATTTCATTCCGCGTCACTGTATCCGCCTCAGGGCACAACCGATCGATGACGATTTCGCCACCAGCCGACAGGCTAACTGGGTAGATGGCGCAGCCGAGCGGCCGGTAGGCGTATTCCTTACACCGTTTCCGGTCATGGTCGTAAAAGAAGCAGTAAACTCCGACGTTACGCAGCCTTGGTATCCCGTCGGTGCTCAGATAGGAGAAATCATCTTTCTGGTAGCCGCGGCGTTCCAGCCGCCCGATGTCCGCATTGCAGAGCTCCATTTCCGTATCCCGGCAACACTTCTCGCAATGGGAGCAGCGCATTGAACCACCGAGATCAGGAGGACAAATAAACCTTGGGGTCAAGGTGCTTTCCTACGCCAGCCTTGGTGCACCAAAATCTGCTGGCTATGGGGCGATTCCTCCCCTCCCTGTCCCCAGCAAACCCTTTCGCTTTTGCTTCCTTATGGTCTTTTCCTATGGTAATCCGTGTGTGAACTCGGACATCTGGCTGTTTTTCAATCAGAGTATTATTGCGCTGAGTGAGGCCTATTCCGGCACCTGAGCGGGATTGATCATTTCGAGTACCGCCTGGACGGGGGCGAATGGACCCGTTGGCCCAAGAATATGACCTCAGTGAGCTTTAGCGGGCTGGGGGACGGCCGACATTACCTGTCGATGAGGGCAGTGGACCGCGCAGGGAATCGCGCGGAGGCGAACCTATCGTTTGTAGTAAACACCTCGATACTGAGCCCTGGAGGCCTGTACGGTCCCTGGGTCCTGGTTGCGATTGCACTTGCTATCATCGCCACGGTGGTGCTGTCGATGCTGTACATGAGGTCGCGCAGGAAACCGGGGACGAGCTGAGTCTCAGGCCGTGCGTATATTCGTAAGTCAGGCTATTTGTCATTCGGAGGATAGTTGCACCGAGCTAAACTCCTTTTCTCTTCTCATCTCTATTGTCTTGTGTGATGCGAGGCACAAACCGACGCCCGTCGACAGCTGAAGGTGGCAACTTCCAAATACAATGTAACTCAATTCACCATCTTGCCTCGATGACGGTTCGAGGGGGAGGTGAGAGAATGGGAATGAAACAAAAGCTTGACGTCCTTGTAGTGACACTGATAGCCACTATTATGATGGTCATACTGGGCCTGATCTACTTCGTCCTGACGCTCCTGGTAATAAAAGCAGCGGCCAATGTATTGTTCACAGACGAACTCAGCGCCAGCATGGGTACACTGGCCGCGGCTCTCGTCACTGGAGCCGTCATAATTGCCGGATCCTTGGAGAAGAAGAAAGACTAGAGCGTCAATCTCCTCGGACTCCTTTTTTTTCAATTCTCAGTTTACTTCCTGATGGATGTTATGATGAAGATGTCCTTGATCATCCGTAGAATACGAATAGGCGAAAGACGATGCTGTATCTCAATCATGGATTCAGACCCCGTGAAAAGAGTGCACTACGAGTGCGTCCTATGGATTGGGGCAAATCCCTGACAAGGGACGAAGTAACCATAGTGCGGGAAAACCGCGAATAGAGGCATGTCCGATATACCCCAATCGACTTGATAAGAGGAGGAAATCGAGAAGAAGATCATCGATCTCTAGCAAGTTTCGAGGGACACTTCAACATAGAGGCTTTTCTTTATCGGTAAGCATTGCACCTGATTTGTGTTCAAACTATAAGGGTCGCATCGAGCTTTGTGTGAGGTCGAACCTCGAGCTCTTTGTCAATCAGAGGATCATTGCACCGAGCAAGACTTCTCTTCCCTGCGGTCTTGTCCGCAAAGAGGCGCAACTGAGGCTTCTCGATGGTCGAAGTGGCAATCTCCAAGTACATCCTAACCCGATTTCCACTACTGCCTCGAGGGTGGTTCGAGGAGGAGGTGAAGAATTGGCGATTTCCGTCGCATTCTGGAAGATCAACCCGAATGTATCTACAGAGGATATTGCGAAAGTCGCAGTGAAGCTCATGAAAAAGGGACTATATCCACCAAAGGGTGTGAAGATCCTTGGAGATTACATTTGTCCCGGTGGCAGAGGCGTAACCATAACCGAGTCGAAATCTGCTGATGCCTTCAAAGACTGGCTTTACTGGGTACAGGAGAAGAAGGACATATACGAGTGCTACGAAGTCCATCCAGCAATCACCTCTCAGGATGCCATCAAGATAGTGCTCGGCAAGTAGGAGGTCTGGGCTCTGCAAAACCCCTTCTCTTCGTGTCTTTCTCGTATGGAGCCGTGTGTATGCTTGAATGCCTGGCCATTTCCTAATCAGAGGATTGCTGCACCGAGCTAGACATCTTCTCCCTTTCGCTTCCCAATCGATGTTTCCATTGAGAACGAACATCAGCGCATCTTCTCAAGGAGGGGGAGGATCGCTGTGAGGAAATCCCCAGCTCGGTCAGCCCAATGCATTCTTTTATGTAGGCAGGTGTTTCGGGGGACAAGGATGGACAGCCCCAAGAATCCAAAGACATGAGAAGGACGAAGGTGGAGACGATGGATTCGGCCCTGCGCGAGGAGGTCAAAGGAGCCCTTGTTGTCGCACTTGGTGAGAGCAAGGTGCTCTGGAAGCCTGCCGATTTGCTTCCTTACGCAGCAGATAACTCCAGAATGAGATTCGAAGAAGTGTTCAAGCACCCTCCCGATCTCGTGGTCCTCCCTGAGTCCACGTCCGAGGTCCAGGCGGTCGTAAAGGTCGCGGCAGAGCACAAGATCCCTCTTATTCCAAAGGGCGGGGGATCCAACAGGACGGGCATGCTTATCCCCATCCACGGAGGTATCGTCATAGACACCATCAGGATGACCAAGGTGCTCGAGGTCAGCGTTCCGAACCTCTATGTGACAGTCCAGCCAGGAATCACGCTCAAGGAGCTAGAGAAGCATCTGGCCGGGTACGGCCTCGCGCTGAACCAGGAGCAGGGTTCGTTCAAGGTGGCAACAGTCGGAGGCGCGATCTCCACTGCTGGCTTCAGCAGGAAATATCAGAAATACGGCACCATCTCAGACCGGATAATGTCCCTCGAAGTCGTTCTTGCCGACGGGAGGGTGTTGCGAACAGGTCCAAAGGTCCTCTATACTTCCACAGGCTACAGGCTTCACCAGCTCTTCGTTGGCGCGGAAGGTACCCTAGGGATAATAACGGAGGCGACCTTGCGGGTCGAGCCCATCCCCGAGTCGAGCGAAGTGCTCTTGGGATTCTATGACGACATCTGGGCGGCCTATGAGGCCGCTCGCAGAATGACGGCGTCTGGCGTCATGTTCGTGGGCGCCGATCTCATCGAGCCAGCCGACCCTGAGACATATGGCGCGCCTCATGGAAAGAGAGCAGTCTTCTGCGTATCCTTTGAGGGGACCAAAGGAGAGGTGGAAGCCAACATCAGCTATGTCAAAGGGATTGTCCGAGAGACTGGGGGTTTTCTTGCAGGCAGAGACGACGCGAAGAGGCTGTTTGACGAATTCACCACGCAATGGTGCGGGGACAGAGCCCTCCTGGAGCCCGAAGATGAAACGACTGCTTATGTACCGACGGAAAGGGTCAGGGAGTTCTACGACACGCTGTGGAACAGGATCATGCCGAAATACGGCATGGGGCCGGTCCCAGGAAACAGGTACGGCATCGACGTCGGCCGCTACAGCATGAGCTACTGTCGATTCTTCATCCCCGAGGGGGAGCGCGGCTGGGAAGACTACAAGAGCGCGCTGGTCGAGGTCGCCAGGCTCGCTGTGGGGCTCGGCGGGTCAATCTCCAGCTGCACCGGTGTGGGCCTGAAAAACAAAGACGAACTCGTTCTTGAGTTCTCAGATGTGGCTCTGGAGACGATGTGGAAGATAAAGAGTGAATTCGATCCGGATAATATCATGAACCCGGGAAAAAAGCTACCGACACGCAAGAGTGGCCGTCCAGTGAATGATGCGGCTCAAGACTAGCATGTGCTTGTTTTCCTAGTGATTGTCATCTGAGTTTCGTCAGAAATCTGGACATCGCATCCGACTCATCATGAGTTATGACAGGCACTTTAGGTCTCGCCAGCATCTTTCTAGCTTCTTCGCTCGCTTTCTTTGCCAAAGCGCCTCGTTCGCCTGTCTCAGGCCGCCCCGAGAAAACGGCGTCTGGATACGTCGTTGCGAGGAATTCTCTCTTGAACCTGGACAGCGTGTGTCGCTTGTTCAAGTAGCCGCCCTCCAATCCGGCCTCGAGTATTGTATCGTAGGAAATGGCAGCCTCGTCGGCGTCAAAAGATCTGGAGAATCCACTTGCGATCTCCCATACCCACGCATCGATGAGCAACTGTTCAAAAGATGCCGCGGAAGCCTGGTCAATTCCTCCGAATCCCGCAGCTAGGTCTGAATCAACAAGCGACTGAACTGCCATGTACGGTATGCCTTCCCGAACACTGGAGAGAGATAGTGAGGTCGCTTCAATTCCAAGAGCTCCGACCATGGTGGGAACGCCATAGTATCTTCCCATCTGGCCAGAGCCTGCTCGAATAAGATGCGTCTCCAAGGCTCCGTAGTCCATTGAACCCGTTCGCAGATCGCCGGGAGAAGAATCGCAGCTGTAGACCCAGGGCGCTCCTTTCCTGCTTGTCTGGGAAACTACCAGACTTGCCAGATTCTCCGCATTCACCTGGGTGATCGTACCGGATAGCGTAACTGGAGATGTCAATCCAGCTACTGCAGCTACCATCGAAACGACAGGGACTCCAGCCTTGGCGAACTCAACTTGAGCCTCAACCAAGCCCTTCTCCAGAATAAGAGGGGAGATTGGACATTGTACTGCTGAGAAAATCGGGCGCTTGTCCAATTCCTTCTCGCCCCCAGTGATAAGAGAGGCCAGCTTGACCATGTTCGTCGCTTCCTGGCCGGACGAACACATCACCTGAACGTGTTTGGAGGTGAACTCAAGGCAGGTCTTCATCTCCACGAGGTTCTGCAAATGTGCGGGCTGGTCGAGAGCGCCCACCATCATCCAGCAGAAGTCAATCTGCGACATCTGGTTCACCAGGGTGGCGAAATCCCGCACGTCGTCCGTGGTAGGGTATCGGGATTCGCCCGTGAGCAGGTCTCTCACGAAAGCTGCTTCACCACCGTTGGCCACGAACATCTTATCGTTGTTAGGGATCCCAATGTCCCACTTTCTCTCCCGAGCATAAAGAACGAAGGATCTAGGAACAGATGACAGAGCCGATTTGACCAGCTCTTGAGGGAAGAGGACACGCTTTCCGTCTTTGGATCTATGCGCTCCCGCCCCCACTAGCATATCGGCAGTGGAGGGACTATGGACCGCAACCCCGATGTTCTCCAGGATCCTCAGAGATATCGCATGTATGCGTTCGATCTCGTCTTTCGAGAGAAACTGTATTCTTCCTCTTGCCATGGGGACCATCCTCCAAGGACGATGTTGAACTGCAGTCCGACGGAAATAAGCTTGTGGCTTATGAACACGCTGTGCCGCGGATCCAACAAAGGAATCGAGAACGGGCCATCAACGTATCCGACGAGGTATTCGCCCATGGAGAATGGAAGAGCTTGATCGGGTAATGGCTGAGGGCCCATTTCCGGATCTGTGACACTCGCTCATAGCCTGGCGAGTCAATCACCCCATAGCGCGACTGCCCGTCCGATACGAATCGCCACGAATGGCTCACAGTGGTCCTGGCGCCCCATTCCCTAGACAATGAGCACCAGACCGCTCCAAGTCAGCTTCTCGAGGGATGCCATCTTCAGCTTCATACCGACGTTTCTGTAGGTGCTGAACACATCTATCCCGCTCGCCTCCATTGATGGCCGCGCCTCATATGGATGCTTGCACGGGCCAGAAGTGTCGCAGTAGCTCGTGTGTTTCGTGGGGTCGTAGCACAGATAGCAGGTCGATGCCACATATCCCGTCGCGAAGAAATAGCCTCTGTTGTGAGCCTCTCGCTCGACCGTCATCACTATATCATGCAGCTTGAACCAAAGAGGCATCTGAGTGATTCTCTCGAACTGCATCGCCTCGTTCGTGTACTGCAGCCTGCAGAGAGACAAGTCATCCGTTTGTATGATGGCCCAGTACTCCTTCGGAAGGGGCGCAGATACATCCGTCAGGATTGCGTACTTGTACTTCGAAATGACCTTTCTCGTCTCTTCTGCTCTAGGAGAGAATGGAGGGTCCATCAAACATTTGCCGTAGCATTCACAGGGCGGGATGGCGCACTTCAATGTGACCCTCTCGTCCACGGCCACCTTCTTCGCTTCGATCAGCTTAGCGGTCTCGGCGCCCTTCGTCTTGACCTTTTCGCACATCTCCTTCATGTCCCTCTTGAAGCCACTTATGTCCTCCTTCACGATATCCCACGTATGCTTCGGGTAGCACGGTTCGTACTTCGTCATCTCCTGATTCCCCCTCTCCTTGCGCAGGTCCTCGGACTGCACCATCATCTAACAGCATAAACATGACGAGTCAATCGCGGCTCAGAAGGTCTTCTCGTAGAGGTCCCTCAGCTGGTCCTGTGTGACCTCCCTCGGATTGCCTGAGACGTTGGCCCACGGGAACGCCATGGTCGCCAATGTGGGGATGTCCTTCTTCTTGACGCCGACCTCGCGCAATGTCCGAGGGAGTTCGATATCCTCTGCCAGTTTCCTTACCGCATCGACGGCTTTCGCAGCACCAGCCTGCAGGCTTATGCCCTTGATGTCTTCTCCCATGAGCTCAGCTATCCGGGAGAGCTTTTCTCGTCTGGAGCTCGCGTTGAACTCCATCACGCTGGGCAACATGAGCGAGTTGGTTATCCCGTGGGGGATTCTGTAAAAACCTCCGAGGGTCTCCGCCAATGTGTGAACTATCCCACAGGATGAGTTGGAGAAGGCAATGCCCGCCATGTAGCTCGCGAGGAGCATGTTTCCGCGTGCTTCGATGTTCTTTCCATCATTGTAGGCAGTTCGGAGGCTGTTCGCGACCAGCTTGACCGATTCGGCGGAGAGCGCATCGGTGAAAGGGTTGGCGTACACCGATACGAAAGACTCTATTGCGTGGGTCAGGGCATCCATCCCTGTCGCGGCCGTTACCCGAGGAGGCATCGTCGTCGTGACCTCCGGATCGAGGATGATCATGTCCGCAATCAGCCGAGAATCCTGGATGCCCGCTTTGAATTTCCTCTTCGGGTCAATGAAGATGGCCCAGACAGTCCCCTCGCTCCCTGTCCCTGCCGTCGTGGGAATGGCAACATGGGGGATGAGCTTGTCGATATTCTTCTTGCTTTCCTTGCCCTCTTCGTAGTCAAGTATGGAACCTCCGTTCGTCGCCACAATGTTTGCGGACTTAGCGGTATCCATGACGCTACCGCCACCCAACGAAACCAACAGATCGACATCGCCGGCAGTTCTCAGGGCGACCAGAGCATTTTCAATGGACTTAGTCGTGGGTTCCGGTTCTGTTCTGTCGAAGACCGCGACGCGCTTCGCGCGCTTCATGAGCACATCGACCAAATGATCAATAAGCCCTGCCTTCGCCACGCCCTGGTCAGAAATGATGAACACTTTTCGAGCTTTGAACAGGCGAACGGCTTCTTCGACCTTTGCAATGGATCCAGCCCCGAAGTGAGATCTCCTCGGCAGCTCCAACTTGTAACACAGCCCACACACGATCTTCCACCGGAAGAATGGGAAGCCAAATGTCCATTATATATGAGTTTCCCAAAGAGGCCTGATCAGATTCCGTGCTTGGCTCGTCAAGTCTGGAGCATCGCCTGCCAACAGATACCATGCGATTATCGGAAGTTGAGAAAGGGATAATGGCATTCTGTTGCGGCAAATCTATGAGATACAACTGCATATGTTCGCTGCCAGTTGGGGTTCGAGGATCATGAATCCCGTATGCTCTGCGAGATTGGGAAACATGGATTCAGAGCTCGATGCCGCGATAAAGACCTCAGAGATGTGTTCGCTTTGTAGGTGCGGGTGCTGCAAGGACGAATGCCCCATGTATGCCGAGATCCTCGAGGAGAGCATCTCACCAAAGGGCAGGAACGTGCTCTTCCGTGCCCTTTCTCAGGGCTTGGTCATTCCGGATTCGAGGACTGTCAGGATTGCCTATTCTTGTCTGTTGTGCAAGAGGGATGAGATCTCATGCAGTGCGGGCCTCAAGAATGCCCAGGCGACGGAGGGCCTCCGCCAATACCTTGTCGACCATGGTGTTCCGTTGCTTTCCGAACACGATGTCTTGGTCAAGAGCCTCGAGAACTACAGAAACCCTTGGCAGGAGTCAAAGGCTGCAAGGAGGAGATGGGCGAAGGAGTTCCAGGATAGGCGTCTCGTACCCGGGAAGACAAAAACGCTGTTCTACGTTGGATGTACCTATGCTCTCGACAGGAGTCTTCAGGAGAGTCCACGGGCATTTGCGAGAGCGATGGAGTGGTTTGGAGAGGACTTCGGCATGCTCTTGGACCTGGAGACCTGCTGCGGCTCCACCGCCAAGCGAATAGGTCACAAGAGACTGTTCGAAGAGCTTCGAGGGGAGAATGAGAAAAGCCTGAGGGAAGCTAGAGTGCAAACAATTGTCACCGCATGTTCTGGTTGCTTCAAGACGCTGAAGCAAGACTATCCAGAATTGGACAAAGAGGTCCAGATACTGCATTCGACAGAGTACCTCGCGAGGAGAATCAGAGACTATCGTCAAGAACTAGCTCCTATCAAGATGAAGGTGACTTACCATGACCCATGTCATCTTGGCAGATACGCGAAGATCTACGAGGCGCCAAGAGAGATACTCCGCTCGATACCTGGTCTGACACTTGTCGAAATGAGCAGCTCCGGCGAATTGTCGAGATGCTGCGGCGGTGGTGGAGGCGTCAAGACTGCCTATCCAGAGATCTCGTTGGCGATCGCCAAGAAGCGGCTGAGGGACGCTGAGGCGACGGGTGCCGATGCTCTCGTCACAGCTTGCCCGTTCTGCGTGCAGTCTCTCCGGGCTGCTGCCGAAGCGACCGGCTCCAAAATGGAGATTCTCTCGTTGGAGGTTCTGGTATGGCGCTCTCTCAGTCAAGGAGGAGGTCAGAGGAATTGATTGACCGCGCTCTGCTCGAGGATATCAAAGCCCATCTGTCCAACGCAATAGGGGAGCAAAGAGTCCTTTGGGAGAAGGCTGACCTGCTCCCTTATACAAAGGATACGTTCCGAAACCCTCCAGGTCAGGATTTCAGATACTGGCCTGATCTCGTGGTCCTCCCTGAGACGACTGCCGAGGTCCAGGCCGTGGTGAGGGTGGCAGCCAAGCACAAGATACCGCTTCTGCCGAAAGGCGGTGGCTCAAACAGGACGGGCATGCTGGTGCCGATTTATGGTGGGATAGTCATCGACACCATCAGAATGAACCATGTTCTAGAGGTTAGTGTCCCAGACCTCTACGTAACCGTTCAGCCTGGCATCACACTGAAAGAGGTCGAACAGCACCTTGCAGGCTACGGACTTGCCCTAAACCAGGAGCAGGGCTCGTTCAAGGTCGCAACAGTAGGTGGTTCGATTTCGACAGCCGGATTCAGCAGGAAGCATCAGAAGTATGGCACGATTTCTGACCGAGTTATGTCCCTGGAGGTGGTCCTCGCCGATGGGAGCGTGTTGAGGACCGGACCGAAGGTGCTCTACACATCAACAGGGTACAGGCTGCATCAGCTTTTCATCGGAGCGGAAGGCACTCTCGGTGTGATCACTGAGGCCACCCTGCGAGTCGAACCCCTTCCTGAAGCGAAGGAAGTCGTCTTGGGCTTCTACGATGATTTCTGGGCAGCAAACGAGGCTGCTCAACGAACGATGGCTACTAGTGTGACCTTCGTCGGGGGAGAGGCGTATGAGTTGCTAGATGGTTGCGCGTGTGGTGCCCCACCAGGAAAGAAAGGCGTGTTCTATGTGGCTTTGGAAGGCACAAAGGGGGAGGTCGAGGCACAGGTCGCGTTCATGAAGAAGATCATCAATGAGACCGGGGGTGTGCTGGCGAGCGAAGAAGATGCCCTAAGACTATTCGGAAAATATACGGAGCAATGGTGCGGCGCTCGTGCTCGTCCCGAAATCGACAACTGCTTCACGACGGTGGTTCCTATGGAGAAACTCAAGGAGTACTATGACAGACTTTGGAATGATGTCATGGCTAAGCAAGGAGTTCTTCATGTGCCGGGAGTGAAACTCTGGCTTGACGTTGGCCGGTATCGTCTGGCCGGGGGGCGTTATTACATCCCCCAGAAAGGAGAAGGATGGACTGAGTATCAGAAAGCGGCTAGAGGCCAAGCCGAGTTGGCGACTAGCCTAGGGGGCTCGATCTCTGGGTGCCACGGTGTTGGTCTCGAACACATGGACTATCTTGACCTCGAGTACTCAGAGGTGGCTCTTGATGTTATGCGTAGCATCAAGAAGAATCTGGATCCTGACAATATCATGAACCCTGGAAAAATGATACCAACCAGAAAGCGAAACAATCACTAGGCAGTAACTCAATCCCGGCCAACATGCCACGCTCCAAAGTCATCCGTAACGAGTGGACGACGGATGAGATTGACGAAATACTGGAACACTACAAGCCAATCACAATTCCAGTGTCGATATCGGTGAAGGGCAAACAGAAGGTGTTAGGTTTTTCCGAGGCAGAGAGGATACTGAGAAAAGCCGAGCTCATCTCTCTCGAACCTTGCTGGTGCAGGCTCAAGCTGAAGAACTGCGACGGGCCGATCGATGTGTGCATATGCGTTGACAAAGAAGCAGAGCTCGCAATATCCGAGCGGGATGGTTGGAAGGCTACATTTGAGGAGGCGATGGCGGCCCTGAAGAAGTCGCACAAGGCTGGCCTGGTCCACCTTGCCTACGAGTTCGAGGGGCATGAGATGAGGTCGATCTGCAGCTGCTGCGCGTGCGAAGCAACATCCTGGGGCGTCACGATTGGCCAGAAGAAATCAAGGGCGTCTATCGCATCGCTCAGTCTGGCGAATCTCACCAGATCCTCGGTCGTCGATTTTCTGCGCCCGCCGGTCTCGATATCCATCACGTCTACCGCAAAGCCATCGGTACATATCGCTGGCCTATCCACCGTTGGTATCTCTATGTCACGAGTGCCATCCCTCGATGCGAGAACGAACTCCTTCGGTGCGCATCCGATGGCCCAATTGACTAGACTCTCAGGAATCCTCGCAATTCGCGTGCGATCATCGATGACACATTCCGATTCCCGAAGCAGGTTCAGGGCAGCTTCGCTATTGACCTTCAACCCGATGGTTGCCAGCACCGAAAGCGCTGCCTCGTGTATCCTCTGGGCTTCGCCTTTGTCGAGAACGGAATATGAGCTCCTTCCCATCGAACCAACCTCTGACAACCGTGTGGCGAACTCAGTGTGGGATCTTCTCCTCACCCTCTCTGACGATTCTCGCAAGTTCTTTCTTGACATCTTCCGGAAGCGGAGTCACCTCATGCGACTTCAGTATCTCCTTCGCCTTCGCGTTTGCATGGTCGACAGCGGATTTCGACCCTGAGGCCTTCCATGTCTGGTAGGTCTGGCCGTCAGTCACGACTGGCTGCCACATCTCTTTGAAGTGCTCGACGGTATGCTTCTGTCCAAGGAAGTGACCCTCGTGGCCGACCTTCTTCACGACGTCTACGGCCATCGAATCCTCGGTCACCGGGAAACCCTTGAGCATGTCGATCATCATCGTGTATATTTCATAGTCTATCAGAAGTTGCTCGTAGGAGAGCACCGTCCAGTTTTCGAGGAGGCCCGGTCCCGATGTGATGTCCGTGCCTGAGAGATAGTACAGGAACGCCGATAGAACCTTCTCATATGCTGCCTGAGCGTCCGGCACCTTCGAGCACGATCCCCACCCCCCGACGAATATCGGTATCTTGTAGTATCGAGCCATCTGCACGTGTGAGGCCCTCACCATGTTAGCCGCTGGGAACAGCCCCTCGAATATGCCAGTTTGGACATCCATTGCCATTGGCTCGGTGCTGTAACACACTGGCGAGCCAGGGGCAGCCAGCTGACAGACAGTAGTCAGTGCAAGAACCTGAGCGTTGCCGAGCAGGACTGCACCTGCAACCGTCATGGGGGCTGTGGCGCCCACAAGAGGCATCGTCATCATCATGGGCGGGCACCCAGCCCTAACGAATTCGATAGCAGCGTCCGTGGTCATCCCAAGGACCAAAGGGGAGGACGTGCAGGTGACTGCGGAGACGATTGGGCGTCTCTTGAGTTCTTCCTCTCCACCCACGACTGCTGCTGCCATCTTGAGCTCGTACTGCGCTTCCTCTCTCAAGTATGTGGCTCCACTGATCACGTGCTTCTCGCAGTTGTTGAAGGCAGCCTCGAACTCATGAACCGTATGGGCATGCTTCGGAACGTCCAAGGGCGTGACGAGCGGGTAGTACATGTTCATGAACTCAAGATAGTCCACGATCTTCGCAGACTCAGCCACGTCCCGCTTGGTCGATGGCCTCCTCACGCCCGTCTCGAGGTCTATCGTCGCTAGCCCGGTTCCGTCTGTACATATGTAGCAGTGCTTGCCGTCGAGAACTAGGTCGTTCTTCGGGTTCCTCGCGCACAACCTGACTGGGCGCTTGCATTTTCGCACCGATTCCATGACCAGATGCGAGGGTATCCTGGCAACCTTGGTCTTCTCATCCACGTCTGCTCCTGCAGCCTTGAGCAGCTGGAGCGCCTCGCTGCTGACGATTTTTATCCCCAGGGTCGCGAGCAGATCCAGGGAGTTCGTATGGATGGTCTCAGCATCGTTGGCAGTCATGACCTCCAACGGCTTCATCTTGTAGAGGCCATGGCCCATTGTCCTGGACACTGGGTCACCCTCGTTTCTCGACCAACTGCTTGGCCATCACAGCCGCGGTCATCGCGTCGGACGCGTAGACAGCGCCGATCTCCTTCGCCCAGACATCGGTCACCGCGGCTCCGCCGACCATGCAGTGCGCTTTGATGCCAGCTCTCCGCAGGGCGTCAACAACGTCCTTCTGCCCTGAGACAGTGGTGGTCATGAGCGATGATGCCCCGACAATACCCGCGCTAACCTCCTTCGCCTTTGACACGAAGTTCTCGGTTGCGGCGTCCTTGCCTATGTCATGGACCTCGAACCCGCCCGCCTCGAGCATGATCTTGACCAGGTTCTTGCCAATGTCATGAATGTCGCCGGCAACAGTCCCGATAACTACCTGGGCCAGAGAGCTCCTCTTCTCCTTGCTCTTCTTCAGTTCCGGTTCCAGGACCTTGATCGCTCCGTTCATGACCTCTGCGGCATAGATGAGCTCCACCACGAACATCTCTTTGCGGGCGAACTTCTCGCCCACCTCACGAATACCTTTTGCGAGGCCCTTCTCGATTGCCTCGACAGGGCTTACGCCCGCAGCCAATGCTTTCTTTGCCGCCTCGACAGCAGCTTCCTGCTGCAGGTTCTTCACGCTGTTCTCTAGCTCCTGCAAGATTGTTTGCTTATCTTCTGGCATGCTATCCTCCGATTCTTTGAGTACGCTTCATCCCAACGCTCTCTTTCGAAGGTGGTCGAGGATCCTTACCTCGGAATCTCCGCCTCCCCCTCCTTGACAATTCTGCCAAGATCGTTCTGAACTGGCTTTGGCAGCGGGTCAACTCTGTGCGTCGCGAGTACCTCCTTGACCTTCTCGGAGGCTGCCTTCACAACGGTTCTCGCCCCGTCCTTGGCCCACGCTTGGTATGGCCTCGGATCGCTCAGCGCAGGCATCCACAACTCTTTGAAGTGCTGCACCGTGTGCTTCTGGCCGAGGAAGTGTCCCTCATGACCGACATCCTTGATTGCTTTCATAGCGATGGTCTCATCTGAAACGTCGATGCCCTTTAATGTCTCAAGCATCATGGTATACATCTCATGGTCCAACATGAGCTGCTCGTAGGAGAGGATCGTGTAGTTCTCCAAGAGGCCAGGTCCTGAATTGATGTCGGCTCCGGCCAGAACCATGCTGTAGCCCATGATGGACTTCTCATATGCCGCCTGCTCGTCAGGTATCTTCGAGCACGAACCCCAGCCACCGACGAAGATCGGCAGTTTGTAGTACTTCGAAATCTGGATGTGTGCCAGTGTCACCATCGTCGCCGCCGGGAACGCCGCGGCGAAAAGGCCGGTCATGGGCTCCATCGCCATCGGGACAGAGGAGTATATCACCGGGACGCCTGGTGTATCCAGCTGCAGAACAGTGATGAGAGCCAAGACCTGCGCGTTGCCAAGAATAATCGGTCCGGCGAGCGTGACCGGCGAGCTCGCCCCGACGAGCGGCATCGTCATCACGATTGGCGGAACTCCTGCGCGGGCGAATTCGATCGCTGCATCCGTGGTCAGTCCAAGGACGAGAGGGGACGATGTACACACGACAGCAGACAACAGAGGACGTTTCCTGAGCTCGTCTTCCCCTCCAGCCACGGCCTGAGCCATCTTCACAGCGAAAATCGCTTCCTCTCTCAAGTAAGTAGTCCCACTGGTCACGTGTTTCTCGCAGTTGTTGAAGGCCGCATCTAGCTCGTGAAGAACGTGCGAATGTTTCGGAACATCAAGCGGAGTCACAAGTGGATAGTAGATGTTGAGATACTCGAGATAGTCCGCAATCCTCGCGCAATCCTCAACATCCTTCTTCGTTGATTCTCTTCTCTGCCCGGTCTCCAGGTCGAGAACACCTATTCCACTTCCATCAGTGCAGAGATGTACATGGTCATCGTCCAGGGTGAAATCGTATTTCGGATTCCTCCCACAGAGCCTCACAGGTCTCTTACACCTGTCGAGGGCCTCCTGGATCAAGTGAGACGGAATCCTGGCAACGCCGGCTTTGAAGTCGACATCTGCCCCAGCTTCGTTGAGAATGCTCAGTGCGCGATCGCTGTAGATTCTTATGCCAATCTGGTCGAGCACATCGAGCGAAGAGCTGTGGATTCGGTCCACGTCCTCTGAAGACAAGATCTTGAAAGGTCTGGTCCTGACGACACCTCTGCTCATGGGCCTGCTCGCCATTGTGCTAACTCCCAGCCAGTTGTTCTCCGCCAAAGACGTGATTTTGTCAGTGAGCACCTGCACGAAGGAAGAACAATCACGTCCACGCTCCCCCTATCCAGATTCATCCTGCCGGCGAACGCTGGAGGTGACGTGTATTATGGCTATTTAACGCCATCGAAAAAGATTTCCGAGCGACGTCCGAGCACCAGGTCCTGAGCTATGAGGCGGCAATGCTAGATCGCAGTTGATGCAATCGAAGCCCCTCAAACCTCACACATACGAATCCATCGCATTCTTTCGCTATGCGATATGCTTATCAGTCTCTCCAAGCAGTCTTTGTATCTCCCGCTGGACATCGGATGGCAACTGCTCTGGCTGATGCGAGCTCATAATGCGCTTTGCCTCTTCATGGGCCCGCTCTATTACACTCTTGCTGCCGGCAGCTGTCCATGTGGCGTATGACGTGACGTCGGTTATCCCTGGGCGCCACATCCTGCGCAAGGTGTCAACAGTCTGCTTATCCCCCATGAAGTGGCCTTCGTGACCCACTTTTTCGATGGATGGCAGCGCGAGAGACTCCTCGTCGATGGGGAACCCTTCAAGCATGGACCCCATCATCTTGAACATCTCCATGTCGATCATGAACTGTTCGTAGGAGAGCACGGTGAAACTCTCCAAAAGACCAGGACCGCCCAGGAAGTCAGCTCCTGCAAGGAACATCGTGTATGCGCTCAAGGCCTTCTCATAGGCTGCCTGGGGGTCGGGGATCTTCGAGCTCGAACCATGGCCCCCCGAGAAGAATGGAAGGTCGTAGTGTTCGGCCATCTGTATGTGCCCTGCCGCGACAAGGTTTCCTGGCGGGAGCGCTCCGCCGAATGAACCTGTTGTGATGTCCATCGACATTGGTACCGAGGAATAGATGACTGGGGCACCTGGGTGGGCGAGTTGGAGGATGGTGTTAACGCCGATCACCTGGGCATTTCCGATGAGGATCGACCCCGCGATTGTTGCAGGCCCACTAGCTCCAATGAGGGGCATTGTCATGATGATAGGTGGCATTCCAGCTTCGGCATATGTCAACGCTGGCTCGATTGTCTTTCCTACAATCATCGGAGACGAAACGCAATTGATGGATGAGAACAATGGCCGCTTTCTCAGTTCCTCGCGTCCTCCAGAAACGGCTGCTGCGATTTGTATCTCAGTCTCAGCTTCCTCTTTCCTGTAGACCCCGCCACTCACGATGTGCTTTGATGTGTTCTTCACGGCGGCAGCGAATTCGTACGCGGTATGCGCTTGGGTCGGGACGTCCGAAGGCGTCACCATAGGAGTGTATCCAACGATCTCAGGGATCGCATCGGCGAGGCGAGCGCATTCTTCGACATCGCGGAGGAGACCTGGGCGACGCTTTCCCGTGTCAAAGTCAAGTACTGCGATTCCCTCCCCATCGGTGCTGAGGAAGTGATGCTCGTGATCCATCACGAAATCGCGGTCTGGGGTTCTGCCTCCTAGTTTCACGGGACGCTTGCATCGTCGCAAACTATCTTCAACGAGCGAGCGAGGAATATGCGCGATCTTTGCCTTTGTGTCGACATCAGCGCCGTTCCTGCTTAGGATTTCAAGGGCCTCATCGCTGTATATCTTCATGCCCATGGATTCGAGAAGGTGGAGCGACTGTTCATGGACATCTCTTCTCTGATCTCGTGTCAACACCTCCAGTCGGCCAAGTCCTCTTTTGATTCCAAATGCTGACATTATCTTCCCTACGCCCTAATCGCTATGTCGTCTCTATGTTTCTTTCCCATTGCAGATCAGCAAGAGATTGTAGGCGAGGAAGGGCTAGGCCCATTTCCTTATCAGTGATCTAATTGAGCATAAGGAACCTTGGTCTCGCATCGGTGAGTATTGCATCCAGCTTTGATCACCAGCAAATTCCGGGCCACAATTCGGGCCCTCGCACATTTATATCCTGGAACGCGAATCAATATTACTTGGAAATCGCTTTGTTCAAATCGGTGTTGACATGCAGGGTTCGACACGACCGCATGCTCCTTGTGCTATCCACGTTCATATAGGATGGATTGCCTGGGTGGTCGCGATGGGGAAGCGCTTAAATATGAATCCAGCAATAGTAAACATAGGAGCCGGCGGAAGGGGGTGTTGAGAAGTATATGCCCACAAGTGACAACTATCTGGGATACATGAGCGCCGACCTGAAGCAGTACGTCGGTGAGTGGATCGCCATCTGCAACGGGAAGGTGATTTCTCACGATCCGAGCTTCAAGAAGGCATACAAGGAGGCGAAGAGGCAGTGTCCCACCAAGAGACCCCTTCTGACAAGAGTGCCTGATCAGGACACGATGATTTTCTGACGGAAAGGCTCTCATGAACTTCAAGTACAAGGCATTGCCCCGAAAGGATGGCCCGCCCAGGAAGACGCCTACGTATTCCCGTGACGTTCATTGGCCCTGCTGACGCCATTGACATTGTGGCAATCCTCGATTCAGGGGCCGATATCTCAGTGCTTCCGCTAGAGGTAGGTCAGCAACTGGGTCTTGACCTGACTAAGAACAAGGGTCCCTGCGGTGGGATCGGTGGCGAGGTCGAGACTGCAGAAGACCATGTTCGCGTGAAGATAGCTCAGGGGCACGAGAACTACACCTTCGAGATCCCGGTCAAGGTCGTTCTGGATCCGAAATCCAATATTCCCGTGCTCATCGGCAGAGAAGGGTTCTTCGAGGAGTTCGAGATCACCTTCGACGAGAGAAGAGAGCGGATATCGCTGAAGAAAGCCGCTCCTGGGTAGTCTGGCCCCCTCGTGTTCCCAGGAGCATTGAGGGCTTCTTGCCGTCAAAGAATCGACCTCGACTTGTCAAGCCTGGATGTTTATTCACTGTCAGATTCCGGGCCCTCGCACTATAGGTGGCGCATTGAGCCCCGCGCACACTCTAAAGTGTTGCTCCTTTCTGTTCAAAGGATTGTTGCAACGAGCGAGACTTCTCTTCCCTGCGGTCTTGTCCGCAAAGACGCGAAACTGAGGCTTCTCGATGGTTGAAGTGGCAATCTCCAAGTACATCCTAACCCGATTCCCATCACTGCCTCGAGGGTGGTTCGAGGAGGGGGTGAAGAATTGGCGATTTCCGTCACATTTTGGAAGCTCGGCCCGAATGTATCTCCAGAAGATGCTGCACAAGTCGCAGTCAAACTCATGGAAAAGGGATCATTCCCGCCAAAAGGCGTGGAGATACTTGGATGGTACATTTGTCCGGGCGGCAGAGGCGTGACCATAACCGAGTCGAAGTCCGTTGAATCTGCAGAGGCCTTCAAGAACTGGCTTGTGTGGGTACAGGAGAAGAAGGATTTCTTCGAGTGCTACGAAGTCCATCCAGCAGTATCTGCTCAGGATGCCATCAAGATGGCCCTTGGCAAGTAGAAGAACTAGACGTTTCGAAACCTCTTCTCTTCGGGCTTTTCCCGCGTGGAGCCGTGGTTAAACAGAAGATGCAGCCTCCTTTTTAGCCAGAGGGTTCTTGCACCGAGACAGTTCTCGTGAAGTGGAAGACCTGCCAACCAATGGTGAGCTGGGCATCTGGAGTACGAAGGTCGTGCATGGGTATGTCGGGGAAATGGTTTCTATAGCGAGATAATGACCTCGAATGAGGCCATCCCGCCAATCATGTCCTCGTAGTCGTACGAAGGATAGTCGTGCCATGGGCCCAGTGATTCCGAGACCATACCAGTCGTCGTTATGTCGAATGAGTACGTGCCCTCCGTGTTCTTTGCCACAAGCGTCCAGCTCAGCTCCACGGACTGCCCAGCGCCGAGAGTGCTGATGCTCGACAGGACCGGACCCTTCTTAATGGAGAACCCGTCTCCCGGATTGAGCTTCGCATCAAAGGCTTGGGCAGTGAACATTGGGAACTGGTCTGACCCAAAGGGCGCTATGCACGGATACGTAATCGTCGCCACGACTTTGAACCTCTCACCCGCCGTCACCTTCTCAGGGGCTGAGATCACGACCTGCCAGGGCGCCACGAAGACGGCGCCGTAAGCTAGATCAGGCACTCCCCATCTCGTTGTAGGGCACTGCCAGGTCCAGAGGAAGTCCTCATACTTCCATTTCACGCCCACGAAGCTCGTGTCCTGTCCGTTGCCGTTGGCGGACTGAGAGGTCGACCCATAATACTCGCTGTCCGTCTTGAACTCTCTCGACCACGGATCATTTATGATGAGAACGCCCTCGACATCGTCGTAGCCGACAATCACGCGATAGTGGTCCCCGCCTGCGTAGCCAGGCGCCCACCAGACAAGCACGATCACGGGATAGCCTTGGGATACGATGAACTTGAGCTGGTCAAGCCAGGGTTCTGTGGCCGCGTAGTAGAAGCCCGCGTAGCCAATGGCCCTTCCAGAGTAACCTGTCACCACGGAGTTCTCGAAGCGGCTTCCAGCGGTGGTGCTCATCCAGCTGAACTGGGCCGCCCTTGCCATGTCTGGTAACGGCGTGCCTCCGCTCCGCGCGGCGTTGTATATCTCCATCTGGTCAATGAATGGTCCGTAGTAGTCGAAGACCATCTGCAAGGAGGCCGCTCCACAGCCCCTGGCGTCTATCTGTTGATAGAGCGGGACGCCGTCGATATTGTAGCTTTCAGGCATGCTCTCTGCTGCGGCGGCCAACGGTGCCGTGAGAACGAAGCCGACGCAGATCCCGATGCACACGATGAGATGTCCGAGCTTCCATGTCGTGTTGTTTGTCATTACTCCCCCACCTGTCGACATTGTCCAACACGGGCGGACGCTGTCGTCGGGGATGAATGGGCATGTGGGTCATTAACAGTTCTTGCCGGGACCTGGAATCGTCGGAGCCCCGTGCGAATCTGCAACGCTGCCCACTCATCAAACAGTGAGCTTCGCACCGATGGGCCAAGCCTCCGTGTCATGGTCAACGGTCCATCGATTGCGGGCCTGATGACCAACATATGCTCCAGTCGATGAGCGACAGATGTAGACAACCGGAGGTGTTGGTGGGCCGGGGCTCTGGGCCCATGCAGTAGATGTTAATATCTCTCGAAGCGATTCGCCCTTGTCTTCGGTGCTCCGCTAGAATGCAGTTCGTTTCCCTGGGGCTTCGTGAAGAACATGGCGTGAGGGGGGTTGAGGGTTTGAAGGTAAGATCAACATTGGCAACCGTTTTGGTCGCAATTGTGCTAGCAGCGTCGTCTGTGGGGACTTTTTCCATCGCGACGAAATCGGCGGGCATGTCTGATGCTCACGAGATCATCACCGTGCGTCTCGACGGAAGTCCCAGCGAACGCGGACTCTACTATGGCTCGGTGGCTCGCGATGCGATCGCGGAGAACCTCGAGGGTTTCTGGAATCAGGCCGAGTCTCTGGGCTTCTCGAAACACGATCTCAAGTCAAGAGCCTCGGAGATGGAAGGCTCCCAGCCTGATAGAATGGTTGAGGAACTGAGGGCGATGGCTGCGGGCGCGGGCATCGACTATCTCGAGCTGCTTGCCATGAACTTGTTCTACAGCACCTTCGACCACTCCGATGGATGCACCAATCTGGTGGCCGCCGGGTCTGGCACCGTGAACGGCCAGACACTCGCATCCAAGAACAGAGACGCGAGCAAGACAAACGTCCTGCTGATCGTCGAACCAAGTGAGACGACACATGGGTTCGTGGCCGTCGGTGGCGCAGACGAATGGGGCATCTCATTTGGACTTAACGACGTTGGCCTGTGCGAGGGGAACAACTGGATGCCCGTCCCCGCATATGACGCGAACGGGATCGGTGAGATGTCTCTGAACCGTCTCGTGCTCGAGATGTGTTCTTCGGTGGATCATGCGATATCATACGTTGACACCGTGCTCAAACGTGGAGGATCGACTGTGATGGTGGCGGACAGCAAGAAAGCTGCATTCATCGAGACTGTGCCAACAATATACGTTCCAGACACCGTCGCCTATATGGTAATCAACGGCGCAGCCGTTCACACGAACCACTATGTCTACGAGCCCTTCAGGTCATGGGCATTGAGCGGCAGCTTCGGATACTTCTGGGGGCCGTCCGTTGCTAGATTCGATCGGGCCACTGAGCTGGTCGAGCAACTCAAGGGTGATCTGACCTCTGATCTCGTTATGACCTTCACGAGAGACCTCGAGGACTTCGGGAACTCGAAGCCCCAGGAGCTCAAGGCCGCACACCCGGAGATACCCAGTGACCTCTGGACCTTCGGATGGCCTGGCAACTCGATATGCAACGCCGCGACAGTGAGCGCAGGCGTCTTCGAAATCGATCCTAAGTATCCTCGGCTGCTGTCCACAATGTGGATGTCGGTCTACAACCCAGCATGGTGCATGTATGTTCCGGTCCACAACGCGGTCATCAGGACGAGTCAACTCGCGATGGCCGGGTATGATTCATATGTCGATGGATCGGTCTGGGGAGACGCCGAGAACATAAGGAACAGCGGGACATATGAGTGGGGAGACCTTGTGCCGACTTTCGACATTTGGGAAGCATCTTGGATCCAGCAGACTTCCTCAGGTGAGAACGACGCGGCACGCATGATCAAGGCCAAGCACGTCGAGGACGCCTGTCTCTTGCTCGCGGAACTGGACATAGGCATTAGCCAGGATGCATACGGACTGCTGCAGAGTCTTCCTGGCTAGCCGAGCTCCTGTGCCAACCCAGCCGCGACGTCGGGCGCTGCCTTCAGATCCGCTGCATGGTCGAGGCTGGCCCATCACACTGTTCCGCCGAAAGTAGAATGCGACTGAGTTGATCACTGAGGCCGCCTTAGCATACTCTGTCCCGCTTCGCATCCCTTCCCACATGGTTTCCCCTCCTATCTCGCAGATCACCGAGTTGCTTCGGCGCGTAAGCCCCCTATCATCGACCTGAAAAGTCTCTAAGGCGAGCGTTCGATTCGAACCGTTCGGTCTTGCGAGGAGATAAGGAACGAACATGTTTGTCGCAATGTCTTAATACAGACCCTGTCTCTGGTTTGCGTGCGTTTGGAGGAATGAAAGATGGCCGATGGCGGAAAGCCGAAAAGGAGGCTCACCAGAGCCTTCGGGATACCCGTGGGAGATGACCAGAACAGCCAGACTGCTGGAGAGCGAGGCCCAGTCCTTCTCCAAGATGTTCACTTGTTAGAGAAGTTGGGCCACTTCGACCGTGAACGGATCCCGGAACGAGTCGTGCATGCGAAAGGTGCAGGCGCAGGAGGATACTTCGAGGTCACAGCCGACGTCACCAAGTACACCAAGGCGAAGTTCCTGTCCGAGATCGGAAAGCGGACGGAGGTGTTCGTGCGGTTCTCCACCGTTGGAGGAGAGAAGGGATCAGCGGATTCCGAGCGCGATCCACGAGGGTTTGCCGTCAAGTTCTACACCGAAGAGGGCAACTATGACCTCGTAGGGAACAACACACCAGTCTTCTTCATCCGTGACCCGATGAAGTTCCCGGACTTCATACACACTCAGAAACGGAATCCAGCCACGAATCTCAAGAATCCTGACATGTTCTGGGACTTCCTGTCCCTTACCCCTGAGTCGATTCACCAGGTCACTATATTGTTCTCCGATCGTGGTATTCCTGCCACCTACCGACACATGAACGGGTACAGCAGTCACACCTACAAGTGGTACAACGAGAAAGGGGACTACTTCTGGGTACAATACCACTTCAAGACTGACCAGGGCATAAAGAACCTCACAAGAGAGGAAGCTGAGGTCATGCGTGGCAGAGACCCCGATCATGCGACAAGGGATTTGTACGAGGCGATCGAACGAGGAGAGTATCCTTCGTGGACTCTGGAGATGCAGACAATGACTCCCGAAGAGGCGAAGGACTATCGGTTCGACATCCTCGACATCACGAAAGTGTGGCCCCATGGAGATTTCCCGCCAATCAAGGTTGGGAAACTGGTGCTGAATCGCAATCCAGTGAACTATTTCGCGGAGGTCGAGCAAGCGGCCTTCTCTCCGAGCAACCTGGTTCCTGGCATCGCGGCATCCCCGGACAAGATGCTCCAGGCCCGTCTGTTCTCATATCACGATACGCACCTTCACAGGCTGGGACCCAACTATCATCTTATACCGGTAAACGCGCCCAAGAACGCGCCCGAGCAGAGCTATCAGCGCGACGGCTTCATGCGTACCGATTCGGGTGGAGGCGGAGGTCCGAACTACTGGCCGAACAGCTTCGACGGACCTGGACCGGACATCTCCACGAAGGAACCTCCATTCGACGTCGCTGGAAAGGCTGACCATCACCCGTACTCGTACCCCAACGATGATTTCGTGCAGCCTGGCACTCTGTACAGAGATGTGATGACTGATCGGGACCGCGAGAACCTGGTGGGCAACATCGTGAGCCACTTGAGCGGGGCGCAGAAGCGCATACAACTCCGTCAGACTGCCCTGTTCTACAAGGCAGACCCCGACTACGGCCGACGAGTGGCGAAAGGGCTTGGCCTCGACGCGAACGAAGTCGAGAGGCTGGCGCGCATGTCGCAGGAGGACCGCGTGAAGGCAACCAAGTAGCATGGTGGAGTTGCCGCAGCGTGTTCTGAGCCGCCAACGCGACCTCGCAGGATACTCTCAGAAGTCCCCTTGATTCCGTCACTATTGTCACCCTGTGTTCGCATGCAGGCGGATCTAATCGGTATGTGAAACGCCCACCTTTTCTCCCTATTCCCCTTCCACTCTCGGGAATTCTGCCTATCATCAGCCGTCCTCGTCTGAATTACTTGCGTCAATGAATCCTCATGCGACTTTTCACGCATCCAGCTTCAATCACCAGTAGATTCCGGGCCATAATCCGGGCCCTCGCACACTGCCATTCCGTTGCGAGGATTAGCCCTGAAAGCGGATTTCGAGAATGATCCTGGCTTTGGACGAACTCACGGTCTCCGTCGGCGTGCAAACCCCTGAGCTGGGAGTCTCGTCCTATTCTTCATGACAAGATCCGAACTTCAGCCGTAGCTCATCGAACCTGAAGTGTGGGTGATGGCGCCTGCAATCCTTCGCCACGAGGCCTTCTCGTTTGTGGAGATTCCAGTGCTTCTGAGGGCTTCAGGGGATCCATTTCTCAAGGTCGGCTTTGAGCCTCCTGTATTCGGCCATCGAGAGAGGATAGAATCTCGCAGTCTGCTGGTAGCTAGAGGTTAGAAGCGCGATGGCATCCTTCAGGACCTTCTTGGAGATCGCATCCCTCACTTCATCCACATCCATCTCTCCCCGCGCGACCAATAGAAGCGCGATGAGGTCGGAGATGTCCTTCTGTCCTTTGCCCGATTCCTGTCTTTCCATCAGGGCGTACACCTTGAGTATCATGAGATCCGTGGGAGAGGCGACCTTTGCCTTCATCCCGAACAGCTCCTTCACCAGGCTCCTTTCAAGCACATCCTCCGCCCTGAAGGGGCCGATCTTGCCGTCATAGACATCCACCTCGATCGCCCCGCCCTCCATCGCCTTCTTGAAGCCCTTCTTCCCCAGGTGACCGCCCGAAGTCTCGCTGAACCCGAGCTCTAGGAGCTTCTCGCGGACCTTCCATAGGTCTCTTGGTCTCAGGACGACGTCTATGTCCATCGAGTACTTGTAAGGGTTGTGCGCCCAAATCGCCCAGCCCCCAATCACACCAATGTCCGCTCCCGAAGCGAGCAGTTTCTTCACTGTGTCCTTTGAGGTGTCGTAGATATCCATCATCAAACCCCCAGCAACCCGGTCGCGCTCCCAATCTGAAGTGCGACCCTGGGACCAGACCCTCCGATGCTCATGAGGTCCACGAAGTTCTGGGGAAGGGAGACGACCGGAATACCACCAATTCTCTCCGAGCCCAGAAAGACTGAACGATCATCTGCTGGGTATATGGCGACGCGTTCCGGAGACCTTGAGATCCTGCCGACGAGTCGAACAACTTGATCGATCCTGTCGGGTTCGACATAGAGTTCATAGGATGTGGTCTTCATGTATTGCGTCCGGAGCCAAGCTGCTCTGAACAGGGTGACAGCAACGCCTTCCGCCTTCGCGATGGTGTCGTCCAGGTCCTCATCGCTCTTCTTGGTCTTCACGAATAGCGGTGGAGGCAGTCTTCGCCTGCAAGACCACAGCATGAGGAGCCTGATGGGCTCGACCATCACGAACCTGTTCTTGTAGGGCTTTGCGACAACCACATCTCGCTCGAGCTGCTTGAGGATTCGACTCGTCATCGCCCTTGAGTATCCTGTGCGTTGGCTGAGCTCGAGCCCCGTCCAACGCTTCTTGGGCTCTATGAGAAGCAGCCGAGCGGTCCTTTCGAACGCGGATTCCATGGGGATATTCAGCGCTGAGGTAGTATTTATAATATTTACTTATTTGTAAATCCTTTATAAGCTCTCTCAGACTGGGCTGATTGGCTCACAACTCACCCGCTCTACCTGTGATGGCTGCGTTAGGTCCCGATGGATTGCCTCTCGGATTGTGGTTATTCGAACAGTATCATCAACGCTGGAACGCCACGTGCGACAATGCCGTGTGCGGAAGTCTCTGTCGGAATCTGTGTTTGCCGTGTCCGAGCGGCTGGACGAGAAGGGGCCCCCTCGACGCAGCGGTGTGAAATGGCGGCCCATCCATTGTCGCCGCGCTCGAATCGCCCTCGGGGTTCGTCGAGTCTGTCGAGATCCTGTCCCCTCAGATGTGCGATCTAGAAGGAAAGAAGGCAATCTGTTTCTCTGCGCGTGAGGAACCGGGACTTTGAATCTCATTCACTTCAAACCAGCAAGCGTAGCATCTAGCCTTGGTCATTGGCCGATTCAGGGCCAAAATCCGGGCCCTCGCACTATTTGCAGCATCAAGAAACGATCTGGGAATTGCGGGTTGATTACCGCTAGGATCAAAGGTGCGCCGTCCCGAATAGATGCCCTTGCTAGGTCTGCAGGGGGTCGTGTGTTGACCCGAACGCCTAGCCAAATCACAATCAGGAGGGTTTTTGCACCGAGATACATGCTTTTTCCATCGTTTCCTTCGTGACCTTGGTTTCCATTTGAACTCGAATGAGAACTCAGGTTTCTAGCCAAATTTCAATCAGACGATTATTGCACCGAGCTAGACTCATATTTTCCTTCCTTCGTTATGATCCTTTCTCATATGCGGTTCTGTTTCCTGATCGGGTGGTATCGGGGGCGGTGACCCGGTCATATCAGTTCGTGTGACGCCTTTCGTTTTCCTTGTTGCGTCTCAGGAACTGAGTGATTTTCCGGAACTGGCGAAGGAGGGCGGCCCGCCGTGCCTGCCGTTCGATTTCCTCCTGCCTTGCGCGCTCCTTTTCCCGCAGTCTGCGCGCTTCCACCTCCTGATTGATGTCATGCGCTCAGTTCGTTGCATTCCGGTGGATCGTGGCGCCGCGGAACCGCTTCACGGTCCAGCCAGCACGACGCAATATCCAATCCCGCTCGCGGTCGGAGCTGTCGGCAGCGGCACTCCCGCTCTCGCCACGCTCCAGCCCGCCACGATAGTGCCTCGCTCGTGCAATCTACTATGTGGGGCAGCTGGCCGTGAGCAGCCTGTCGAGAACCTTCAAGTTCCAGTGAGCCCAGCGCTCCACGTCGACGATACGGTTCATGATCCTAGCAGCCCTGGGCGTGTTTTCGGCGCCCGCTCAAATCCTCGCGAGGCTCTTCCAGTCGTGGTCGAAACCGCTCTTGCTGATGCTCTCCAGGTGGACCGTCTGGGTGTCGCTGGTCTTCCGGAACTTCACCTTCCGGGCGAACCAGAGGTCTTCGTTCAAGATGTCGAGGTGGACGAACACGACGTCCTTCTCCCTCAGGATGGGCAGAACGACCGCGTCCGGGCTGTGCATGCTCCTGTAGGTGATCATCTCCTTGCAGGATGGGCATCCGCCGTTGTCAACGACGACGTGTTCGCCGCACATGGGACAGTCGAGTTCCTTGTCGTCGTCCAGGTCGAACTTCAACCCCTCCAGAAGGCCGATCAGGCCCGTGTCCCACTCGTCGAAGCTGTGGCCGCACAGCGGGCACTTGTCGACCCCGAACTGCGTCACCGCGCTGCAGTTGTGGCATTCGAGCCCGAAATCCGTATCACCTTCCTCCGCCTGGAGGCAGGTCACGATGCCCGTCCCCATGTCGAAATGGGCGAACGACATCGCCCCTTCCTTGAAGACCTTCGCGCGTTCGCCATCAAGGGGCGTCTCCTCCTTGTGCGGGAGTCCCTCGTCGATGGCTTCGCCCTTCAGGTCCCTAACATAGAGGACCCTACAATTCGGGCAGCGGACCGAATCCCTCGGAATCCTGGTCCCGCATTCGAAGCAGGTGAACGTCGGGACTTCTGGGACAGCGGTCTTTGGGGGCGTAGGATGGGAAGGATTAGAAACGCCCTCGACGACCTG